>Ga0256843_1001903_pt1 | contig 15848 bp, 20 predicted proteins | sample AlvinellametaG_FD_191572 | JGI IMG/M metagenome (GOLD analysis project Ga0256843, IMG submission 191572) | Pompeii worm associated microbial communities from hydrothermal vent at the East Pacific Rise, Pacific Ocean - Alvinella | ecosystem: Host-associated > Annelida > Integument > Unclassified ... | reverse complement strand
TAGCCAGTCGATAAAGTGTACTTCATTGATACCGACTCCATTTGGCATAAGTCCAGAGTATAGAAATTTATAGCCTTCGTAATCTCCATAAACATTCCCGTACATCCCAACACCTTCATCATACCCGACACCGATAGTGTATCCAGTAAGCGCAGCTCTTTCATCAGGCGTGAGACCTACTGTCTTTACTCCGATGATGTTGCTCATAAGGTGAGGTACTGAATAAAAGCTGTTTGGCTGGTCAAAGTTTACAGAAGCCATACCGGACGCAATAGCGTAAGAGATATAGCGGTATTTATCAGTAGGTGTCACTCCGTCATCTTGATCGATCAACGGCGCATAGATTGCGAACATATGATCATCACCTGCATCAAACAATGCTTTTGTCAACCCAGCAGACTTATCAAGTGCCCCATCATTTGTATCTGTGACAATTCCGATTTTTTTCTGATCGGCAAACCAAGAGCTGAGAGCTGGTATATCGCCTTCAGTTACATCTTCATCATGAAATACCGTAATATACCAATCGTTGTTTTTTGCCAACTCGTCTAAGTTTGCATCATCCATTGCGGACACAAAGCCAACTTTGACAAATGCCGGTGCTAACTCCTGCTTAAAAATAGTACTAATGCCTTCGACATACTTATCTTCCAGCCCGTCCTCTCTTGCTTGCTCCGTACCTGTATATACCGTAACTGTTCCAGCTTTTGCAGGGTCTTTTACGATAACCATTAGCGTATTAAAGCTTTTTAGAGGTGGCAGCAGCGACTCTTTCAATGTTCTTGCCGTAACTATGTAATTTAAAGTCAATTTGCTTTCCTTTATATGTTTTTTCTATAAAGGTATTTTAGGGAGTTTTTTTAACGTAGTTTTTGGAGTGTAGCGACGATGTGTCGCTACTTAAAGTTTATACTTTTAATCTCTTTTCCCATTGCATGAGCAATACGCGCTCTCTGTATACCGATATTTATCCCCTCTTCCATTCCAAGTCGATAACATTCAGATCTTTCTATTGAGCGCTGCCCCATATAATATGCAAATGTCAGCGCAGTAAAAATTGCAGACATGAAAAATCCAAGCCAAAGGGAACCCATTATTTTGAGCCTCCTTTTGCAAATTCCCAATCTGCAAAATCGAAAGTGTATATCTTTCTTGATTTTCCGTCTGAGCAATCTATCATAATATCAAGATCGCCGTCATTCTTCATGAGCCCGTATTCGTCAGATGCTGGCTCTATTCCTTCTTTTGCCAGCTCCGAAACTGTTTCAACAATAGCCGCACCATATTTTGAAAAGTTAATTTTTAGTTTTACGTCATCTAAATCTATTTTCATTGCTATCCTTAGTATCTATTTGAAATTGCCATTCCGATTGCGTTTATTATTATTAACAGCACTATTGCTAGTGCTAGTCCTAGTGTTTCTATCAATTCTCTGTTACCGTCACATGAAACACATTGCGAACATCGCAAAACTCTATGTCTATATCGCAAAACATATTTCTATTGCATAAAAAATCTTCAATTTCATTGTGCAGACAATCCTTGTTGTCACAAATAGTCTCAGCAAAAATAATTGCCCCGTCTAGCTCTAAGCTGTCTCCAACGATCATTACGTTGTGATTACTGTCCTTTCTCGCAACTTTTCCAGGCTTACAAATCTTAATATTAAACATTATTTACCTCCAGTTTTTTAAATATGATTTATTATAATATAGATTTGCTTAGAAATATATTAAAATGATAGATTTTGGAGATAAATTTTATAATTTTGTTGAAGAGGGTAGCACAGGGATTGAACCTGTAACCATTCGGTTATGAGCCGAACGCTCTACCAATTGAGCTAGCTACCCGCACAATCAACATCGAGTCGATCAAATTCATCGCTAGTGCCCAAGCATCTTCTATTGTAGATGTCGGGTGAGCCATTGATATTATACCCCCACTTCGTCCATATTTCAAGAGGTATTTCAATGTTTCCGGTTACTGCCTGTGCTGTTATATCCATTTGCGCTCTGTATTCCCACCTGTTTTTTATAACCGTATCAAGTCGTCTAACTCCGCTTATATACTGAATTGAAAGTCCGTTGCTTTGCAGTTCATCTTTTACGCTTTGTGCCCTTAGGTACATTGATAGCATATTTAGCACATCAAGAGCCTCATCATTGTCACTATATAGGTTCACAGATATTTGTACCTCCGATAGCTGACAATAGCTCTCGGTGGCTCCTCCGCACTCTGTTATGTCATCTTTTCTTAGTGTCTTGATCTCATTTGTGCCTATTATGCAAAAAGTGCCGTGAAGTCCGTCAAGTCGATCGATATTTCCTCGATTCTCGCTCTCATTGCATCGATAGAAAATAAGCTCACGTTCTTTTTTGTAGAAACGTTTTTGGTGTGCTTCATTGTTTACAACTTTGCCTATTGCGGTGTATATCTCATCAGTCGTCACTTTTCAACCCCTATCGCGCCTATGAATTTATCTCTCCCCTTGTAAATTGAGCAAATGCCAATGTATACTGGTCTACAGCCTGCCTCAACTCTCTTTTCAACATTATCAACGATATAAGCAATATCCTGATACACAATTACATCGCTTTGCTCGTTTTCTTTATCATTGCATATTATCTCATCTTTAGAATAGAATTTAGCCGTCTTTTGTTGTCTTCTGCCGTCGCTATCAAGTATCATCCCGCCGTTTGGGAAAAATGCAATAAAGCATCTTATCTTTTCTCGCCCGTTCCCTAGCCACTTCATCGAGTCTTTGTCGTAGTGTCCGCCGCTTGACCTATACACGTCAATGTTCTCACCGTATCTGCATATCATTGACCTTGCGGCTCTTAGTCCAAGTTTACTTCTCATTTTTTAGCCTAACGTTAAAATCAATGCTTGACTTCATTAGCCCAGTATCAATTAGTGGATTTGACGAGCCTTTTGCTGCTATCGTTGTCGGACTATTAGGCGGCGATCTCAATTCGACAATAGTTTTTTGAATGTCTTGTTTTACAATTTGCCCTAAAATAGTCAATCCCTGTTTCTGATTGTATTTGCCGGCTACAATCGATCTTCCAATTTTTTCTAAAGTGTCTTTGTAGTTTTTGTGTGCGAAAAGAGTTGAGCGGATAAAAGGTCTTTCGGGAGCTTTCCGCGTTCCAAACTCGTTCCAAAATGCGACAAGTGCTATGCTCGTGCCGTCTGGGTAGTGACCTCTCAAAATACCAACATCAACTGTTCCGCCTTTCCCTAAACCTGCTTTAATCTGTTTTAGGCGTTTTGCTACTCTTGTCGGTTTTTTCACTCTTTTTCTCCCATAATTCGCATACGTGATTTTCTGATACAAAATCAGCTAACTTGTCGCTTTTATCGTTTACGCATACTTCGTTTATTTCAAATTTACAGTTTGTGCAGTTCATGTTGTATTATAGTGTTTATTCTTTGTATAGATTGTTAGATTTTTGAGCATAAGACCCCCTATTCAGGAAGTCTTTTTATTCTCCGCATGAGTTGCCGAGTTTCGTCGCTTTGCTTTTTCGCTGTGTTGGAAATAGAAAAAGCCACCAGTATATTAATCAGGGCGATCACCCTTACCCTGACTTCCACCATATCTTTCGACTTAGGCTTCATCTGATGAGACCGTGCTAACGCACTGATGGGATGTGAGTTCCAATCTCTCTATTTTTCCGGCTTTTCCATTTCGGTGTGCCGACCGCCGCAACGGATTTGACGATTATTATCACACTTGAAATACTTTCAAGAGTAAAGAAAAATATTAGCTTTTTTTGCTATAATTTCTTTACTTCCCGCGTGCTCAATGATCGCCAAATCAAGACCGAACAGCGGGATGCTTTTTCACTTTCTCTTTTTAAAAGATACTAGCTACTTAGACAATGGTAATTTAATTTCAAAATTATAACTTAATAAAATTCAATTTTAACTTAAGGTCGAACATAAACTAAATCCGTTGCACTATAAGTACCGCATGTTGCATCATCTGTAATATTCACATTCGCAATCAAAGATGATTTTACTCCGCATTTCGGCAACAACAAAAACTCTTTGTGATAAACATTTTTCGGATAAACGCCGCCTATCATCTCGTTTTTATACTGTACAGTTATATCGTTTATCTTTTCGCTAGTAGTGTCTCTAGCGTCTCCGAGATCACAATTAGCACGTTTATCCATTTCTATGCATTCAGAAAGAGCGTATAACGCCAAAGCCTTAACAAGGTAGTGTTTTGTATACCCAGTCTTGCAAACCTCGTTAAAAGCTATTTTTATGCATTTCTGTAACTCTTCGTCGCTTTTTGTGTTCTCAGGGTAAAAATCCCTTATGAATTTAAGAACATCTTTTTCGTTCATAGCCTCTCCTAATAACTATCCAGCTTCACCCAAGCAAGGTATGATTTGCCTGTGTTGTTCGACACTAAGTCAAGCTTTGTACCTGTTATTCTTCTAGCCTTTAGCGCCACCGTTGTGTTGTCATCTACAATTTGAAGCAATGCTGTTACCGGCACGGTGTCGTATTTTTGCCCGCCAAAAAGAACCCTTGCATCAAACTTTACGTCTCCGTCATACTCGAAATATACTTCCCCTTTTGCATTTTCGATACCCTCGTAGCGTATAAACCCAGTAACAAGATATGTTCCTTTATCTAGTGCAAAAGTAGCAAAATCGATAGGTGTTGGTTTTAGTGCGCATGTTTCAAGGTCGATAGCCGTTGTCTCGCCTGTTATTCTGTTCATGTTTGCAAGTTTGTAATAGCACTCTCTCGCGCTCTTGATAGAAGGAACGCTGTTTTCATCTCCTGTCAAACAGTCCTCTACCTTTACAATGTCGTAACCCTCTTTTTTATCAACTTTTTTCATATCAAGATCATCGAGCTTTGCATTTATGTCTTGTATCATCTGCAATATCGCCAAAATGTCGGACGTGTTTTTGTCTACCTTTGCTTCCAGCGTCGTCAGCATTCCCTCAAATACGGTTATCTTTGTTTCAATCTCAGTTATCCTGTTGCCAAGTGTCAGCAGCTCCATAGTTAGCTGCGTATTGTCCATTGTCGGGATTTTATAGTTTGCCATTCAATACCCCCGTTGTTAGTATGTTCCTATAGTGCGCAAAAGCCTTTTTTGAGATGCTTTCTTTGTCTGCTGTACCTGAGATTATATCAACAGCCTCACCATAATCGACAAAATCTATGTATTTTGTTATATTTTTCGCAGCCTTGCCTATTGCTATTCTTGCGTAGTGTTCTCCGATTTTTTGCACTATCAGTTTAGAGCTCTCATTGCCGTCTACAACAAGGTCAATGTCGTAATCGCTTATATACTCAGGTAAAGCCTTTCTTGCTTCAGGCTTGATTATTTCCTCTTTTACAACTGGCTTCAAAAGCTCTACAATGTTGTCATATTGCGAAAAAATGACGCCAAACTGCAAGCCAAACAGACTTGCAATCCACATGGCGCATTTTTTTTTGAATGTTTTGTCTACCATAGCAGCGCCGCCGTTATTTCAAGGCTTACCCATTTTTTGTATCCGCCAATAAGTTTAACGTCTCCGCTTCCTTTCCCTATATCAACTCTTGCAACGGTGTTTTTGTCCGAGAGGCAAATATTTATAGGAGTACCACCCAATCTATCCTTTATCTCTTTTGGGAGCGTGAAAATAACCGTGTTGTTATCGCCGCCTTTTACCAGACCTCTTATATACAGCACACTATTGATAACTCTGTATTTTGCACCAGGATATCCGCCACCATAATTTTTCCATCCGTTTTTATATTCTGCATCAATCCAGCCCGTATCTTCAGGTGTGTTGTGTATCCACACATCGTCAACTTTTACAAACTGTTTTCCTGTCGACTTGTTTACCCAACGTGTTCCATTTTGAAAATAGTCATCCTGTCCATCCGGGTTTCTAGGGCTCATATTTACCGGAACACTTCTCCATTCGTTTTTACCGTCCCAGCCTATAGTAAGATATACGTTTTTATCGCTAGGTCTTTCACGACCGTCAGGCGCTCCAATTCTTACACCTTTATCGGAAATAAGCATATAGTTTAGGTCTGTAGAGTCTTTTTTTATTCTAAGCTTGTCGCCGTCTCTTCCATCCCCTTCTATTGACTCTCCGTCTGCAAAAACTTTAAGAAATGGAGCTACGTCAAGCTCAACCTTTGAACCGTCAGACATATTTAGCTCCCAAATTGAAGCACCATATTTCAAGGTGGCAGAAACGACGTGGATATCATCTTTTAACTTCGAAAGGTCAATAGTTACAACATCACCTTTGTTGTTTTTCAATTCAAGCTCATTTAGTGCATCGTTGAAGCTCCCGCTTACAATATAGGTGTCATCAGCGAGTGCTGATATATCTACTTTATCAATAGAGCTCAAAACACCGTCATACTTTGTAAATTCAAGTGTTTTGTCCGCATCATTATATTCTATCTTGCTGATATACTTGGCAAAATCAACTGTCTCTATCTCATGGATTGTGCCGTCTTTTTCTTCGATTTTAAGAATTTTGGCAACTCTGTCATATGTAAAGCTTTTTATAGTGCCAATCTTCTCGGAGTCAATAAATAGCCCGTCGTCACTTCCAAAAGTAACAATGTTGTTATCGTCTTCACTAATCTTAACAGATAGTTCATCCCCTGCTATTCCTGCCCCTTCAATTCCTTTGTCTGTCTCCACAGTTGCCAAAATTCCGTCATCTGCGCCAAATTTTGCAATATTCCCAGCATCTGAACTTATCTTTACAGTTAGCTTATTATTTGTTGTGCCGTCTCCGTCAAGCCCTTTATCGATAGCAACTGCTAAAAGATCAGCAACATCTACCAAGATGTCTGTTCCGTCACTAAGTTTCAAATCAAGTTTTTTTGTTGAGCTGTCATATGTTCCGCTTTGTAGCTTGATATCTGTTGCCAAAGATGATAAATCGATCTTGTACTCTGTTTTGTCACCAGTAACAAGCGTAAGCGTATTTGTTCCTTTGTCAAACTCAGCAGAAACAAGCCCACTTCCTTTTTCACACTGTTTGCCAACATTGTCAACGCAAACAATCTCATTTTTCCAATCAGCAACCTGCGGTTCTTTTACGTCATAGTTCATCTTTATGCTCCTGTTATTTTTTCTTTAAAAAATTCAAATACGCTAATATTTATATACGCATTAGCATTGTTAGGCTCGTTTGACTCAATAATCTCAAGTTTGAATTTTTTATAGCTCCCAAAAACAGCAACCTGAAAATAATACGGGTTGTCTGGTGCAGAAACTTTGGTGTACTTTATCTTCTCGCCCATTCTTGCATCTATAAGCTCCCATTCACCGTCTTTTTCTCCGTATAGTTTCCATTTTTTAGGGCTGTATATATCTGTTTGATACCCTCTTGCGTCTCCTCTTGCCATAGAATAGTATGAAGGTCTTATCTCTTCTGCGTATTCCCAATACACACTTTGCGGTAATTTGTTTTTATTGCCGAAAGTGGTGTCGGTTGTTCCGTCAAGCATATTTTCAGGCTTCGTACTGTCATTGTAATAGCTGTCTGCGCTCACGCTTGTTGGTGCTATGCTTATCTTTTCAATGCCGCCAATCTTCGTTTCAGCATAAAAACATCCACTATTATCATCAGCATGAAGCCCGCCACTAACACAAGCGGTAGAAAAAGTAAAGAAGCTAAACGGCAATTTGTCTTTTACAACAACTCTCTCTCCGCCTTTCAGCCCTGTCAATGCCAACATGTCTGAAACTGTATCTACTTCAATAGCTCTGTTTTGTACAAAAATTCCGTTATCGCTGCCAAACTCTACAATATTCAAGTCGTCTGCACTTATCTTTGCTGCTATCTTGTTGACATCTGTTCCGTCTCCTTCAATGCCTTTGTCGGTTTTTACTTTCACAAGGCTTGAAATATCAATCTCGTATTCAGAAGCATCACTCATGTAAAATTTGATCTTATTGGCTGCAGTGTCAAAAGCGACATCAATCAACTTCACGTCTCCAGCAAGAGAAGAAAGATCAACCTTATATTCGCTTCCGTCTACCGTTGTTAGATTTAGCTCTCCGGTTGCGTCGTCAAACAATAGAGACTGTATGCCATTGTCAGCAATCCCGCCATTTGTTCCGCCGCCGTTTCCATCTCCACCGTTTCCGCCGCTACCTGTGTCGTTATTGCAATCCGTTACAGCTTCACGGACACACGTGATCTCATTTTTCCAATCAGCAACCTGTGGCTCTTTTACGTCATAGTTCATTCTTCACCACCTTTTGCAAGTTCTTTAAGCGTATCAAGATTCATTCTCTTCGTTACCTTGATACCTTTTGCGCTAAGCTCCTCAAAAAGTTCGCTATATCTCTCTTTGTGTACTGCAAGCTGCTCTAATAGTACACTCTCATCTGTGTTTTCACTGTATGGAACACAATATTTATTTAACTCTCTTTTCATATCGTCAGGGATATTTACCTTTTTGTCGATCTCTTTTTTTGCTTCTTCGACGCCAGACACTACAAGGATGCCTCTTTCTACGCGAGATTTAAAAGCGGGCAAATCGAGAAATGAGTTATCAACATCGGTAATAACACCCTGATAAAACGTAACTGAACGCTTTGTTTTCGGGTGCAAAATTGTTATAGGTTGATAATAATTGGATACTACTAGCATATACTTTCCTTTTGTGTTGTATTGCTAGTATTTTAGTAAGTTTAGTGAAGTTTGTTTTTGGCGCGTGGTTGCCGCGCCAAAAGGATAAAAGAAGTCTTAGGCGTCAAAAGCGAGAGGGCTTAATTAAAGTATTACAGCCCTTGCATAATTCTTAGCGGTCTCTTCTTGCTGTCCCCGGCTCCGATGTTTTTGATGTTTACACCCAAGTTTTTAGATGCAAACAAAGACTCGTACTCTGTCTTGTTGTCGATATGCGATGCGTCTCCATTTGCACCAGCTAAAAGGTTTGTTGGTGCAGGAATTTCAGCTTCGACATACTGCTTGTCGAAATAGCCAATGATTGCGCATCTTGTTGTATCAGCAAGTGCAGGGTCTTCATGTTTGATCTCGGCTACAGCGCCATTGTTGATTACCCGCAACCCGCCAAGAACCGCCATATCTTTTTTTAGTTTGTCGATTACGTTGATAGTTTCGCTTCCTACCACAATCTCAGCCATTGCGACAATAAGATAAATATCAGGCGTGAATACAAGCGTGATCTCTCTGATAGGCGTTTGTTTCAAAGAGCCTTCCGGGTTTACGTTTGCCACAAAGTCCTGAATTTGCGCTTTTAGCTCTGTATAGATTTCAACTGCCGTCATATCTTTGAACAGCTTACCTGTTGTATTGTCAATTCGACCGATGTCAGGATGATTACCTAGACCGTAAATGTTTTGCATTGAAAGCTTTTCTACGCCTCCAATCAAAACCTTGTCGTCCATTGCTGCATGCGCCATAAAGAGCGCGTCAACATCGTTTTTCAATCTCTCAATTGCTGCCTGTTCATTTTGGATATATGACCCCATAGATGAAGTTACTTTTGAAATCATCATTGAACCGTCACTGTAAATTACAGCACCTTCTGTATCCGCTTTGATTGTAGGAAAGTCTGTAGAGCTATACAGCGTACTCAGATTAGGCTCTCCGTAGATACCCCTTGAGCCGCCGCTATTGATCTCTTTTTTTGCTCCGAGACCACCAGTTCTGTTAATCATACCTTTAAACAGTTTTACATATCCGATCTCTTCGCTTGAAAGCGTATCTTTAATAGCCGTTGCGATACGACCGTTTACCGCAGATACATGCGTTTTGAAATATTGTTTACGTGTTGCCATTCTACACCCCTATCGATTAATTCTTACCAAAGCCATTTCAAAAGCCTTAGCATCAGTTTCATAAGTTGCACCTATCAGCTCTTCGCCAGATGCACCGCACATACCAAGAGTTTTAGCGTTTCCGTCTGCGTCAGCAGCAGTGTCGCCCTCTGTAGTATACATTACAGGGTCTCCTGCTTTCACATCTTCAAAAACTCTTACCCATACAGAACCTTCCTCACAAACTGATACACATTGTCCTTTTTCCCAGTATGCATCATCGCCGTTTCCTATAGGTAATCCAAGAGCTGGTTCTACGCTTGCCCCATTGATTTCACATTTCTCAAACTTGTCTTTACAGATAGTGATACCTATCGGTCTTCCTGTTACAGCCCCTTCTCCTGTCGCGTCTGCGCTGTCAGGTAGCGCCACATACTCTTCGCCCTCGTCAGGGATTGCGACGACAACACCAAACGGAATGTCGCTTTTGTTTGCAACTCTTCGAGACGATACTCTGTGCCCCAAAATATCATGTGTCATTACACCGGGCATATTTGTGCTATTGAATGTAGTTGTATCAAACATGTTTTATTCTCCTAAAATTTCATCGTAAATATCGTTTGCGGTTTCATATGCTGATTTTACGCTATCTTTGAATTTTGTATTAGTTATTTCGCTCTCTACCTGCTTCGCCTTGTGGAACTTATGGAATGCATTAAATGCGCTATAAGCAGCACCTTCATTCTTCTCATCTGTTCCCATCACGGAGTTGATAATATCAAGAACGGTAACTTCTTTTGATGTGTCGATCTCAAAATCAGGGTCGATCTCTTTTGCCTTATTTAAAACTTCCTCAAATCGCGCTTTTGCTTTGATCTTTTGAAGTTCGTCATTTGCTTTTTGAAGCTCTTTATTTTCGTTTTGGAGTGCCTTCAATTCACCTTTTAGGGCACCAATAGCATTCTCTATCTCTGCTGCGATTGCTTCATCGACATCAAATTCTTTGCCATTAAGTAGAACTTTCACTTTTTTCCCTTTTGTTGATTTTTGTGAGTTAATGTTAATATTTTTTTTATCGTCTGTTTTTTGTGGTTTTTCGAGAGAGTTTTTTATAGCTTTTACAGCATTTTTAAAGATGTTTTTGGCTTCATCTTTTATGAAGTTGTTTACCTCGCCGATATCGATCGTACATTGATCTCCGCACCGCCCTTCTCCACCAACCACAACAGCGACGTGATCTCCTATGATCTCGTTTATCAATTCGGCGTGATAACCTTTGTTTTTAGCTTCGTCAGCATCAAGCCATCTGTAATTTACCAGCCCACCCCATGAAAGCTGATTGTTGTCGTTTAGTACATCTGTAACCAAGTCAGGATCAATGATTGAAACTTTAGTAGTAAGTTCCCCGTTTGTCAACTTCGCTTCGGATGTGAGACCTTTTCCAAGATACGCCAATGCTTCAGATTTAGCCATTGACATTATCAGCCCAGTGGGATGGTTTTTAGTCACAGGCAGAAAAGACATAGATTCGAGAGAGTTTTTTAATACAGACTCTGTAAAGTTTATTTTGATTGTTTTTTCGTTTTGAAATTGCTCAGGTACGTCAGGCAGTTCAAAGCTTGCGAACTCGTGTACCTTTGCAGCACCTATTACAGCATCGAACGTTACAACGCCGTTTGCAGACTTAGTATTTTTGACCTTTATGTCGTTTAGAAGTATTTTATACATAATGCCCCTTTCGCTTTAATAAGAGGCATTATAGGAGTTTTATAAAGCGCTATTTTGAGTCTTTTTGATATGCTTCTTTGATTAAAAACAATACTATATCTCAAAAATAAACTCTCTGTGACATCTGCAATTTATCTCTGCCAACCTTTTATTTCCTTCGTTATCACCTTCGACTTCAAATTCTTTCCCGTCAAGCTTAGAATGTGTTATGCGCACCTTTTCATCTTTTGAAGTTCTGTATATGTACTTCTCGACACCAAGAGGTTTCATCTTTGCAAGTGTTAGCTGTTTATTTAGTTGTAGCGTTTCATTTCTTGCAATCAAATCAAAATTCCTGTGACTCTTTCCGATGTTTTTTTGGATGATCTCTTTTACACTCTCTCCTGTTCCGTCTGTGAACGCCCGCTTTAGATCGTTTTCAATATTGCTTTTTAGCCGCTCCGATACTGTTTTGATTAGCGATACGTTGTACTCTATTCTCTTTTCAAGCTCTTTCTTTACTACTTTATCGGTTATTTTTTGTAACGGAAGGAGTAGCACTTCGGCTGACTTTTTCTTTTTTACTTCACTTGTTAATCTTCGATCATGTATCAAAGCTACCGATTCAGCCCAGTTTCGAATGATTTTGACTATATCCCACTTGCTTACCTCTCGCTCAATCCGCTTTATAATTCTGTCAATTTCAGAAAAAATGTCGTTTTTAACTACAAACTTGTTTGCGAACTTATATTGCAGTAGTTTCGGTTCAAGATCATCTAGCAATTTGCTAAGCTCTTTTGAGTAGTCCTTATATGGAAAAAAAGGATACTTTGGGTCACTTATGGTAAATCTTATTTTCTTAAGTGTGAAATTTCCCATATTGGATACAAAATTTATTTTACTATTCAACTTCAATCTCTGATGGGTCTATTGAGTTATCTTCGATGTTTTGTATCTCTTTGCCTGTCATTACAAATTTCAGGATATCTTTGTCACTGATCTCGCCTGATAGGTTCATGAGTAGCGTATTTACGATATCGGCTCTAACTTTGATAGTGTCCGCTTTTTTCTTTTGTAGATCGATTCTATCGCTTTCACCTAGCGTTTTAATGTCGTCATAAACTATTTTATATTTCACACCTATGTTTCTATGATACATCTCCAGAACAGGCGTAAAAAAGCGATCTTGCACTTCAGAAGCTATATAATCGTAATAGTTCTCCATTTCATGCTCGCCAGATGTAAACCCTGCAGGGCTTTTGCCATAAAGAACAGTTGCAGGAATTTCGCTAACTGCTGACAACATCACCATGAGTGCTTCCTGTATCTCTTTGTACCCTCCTAAATCTTTTGTTAGCTTCTCAAACTCCTCTTCTTTGTCGATCGGCATAAGCCTAAAAGAATTCATAAGTTGGTACATAACCTGTATGCGGTTAAAAAGGTTCTCATATACTCTTTTGCATTCTGCCTCATCATCGCACATTGACAAAGAGTCTGCAAGTCCTTCCAGCTTCAGAAGATCGGCTTCGCTCCTCTCGATCAACTGTACCGGTGTTTGAATAGCAGTATCAAGCGATGATGCGTATGGATAAACAGTTTCAAGCTCTGAAACCTGCTCTAAATACACCCACCTGTCTTTATGAATTTGATATATTTGCGATTCTCCGTTTACAACTACTTCAACTTCAGGGATGCGTCGATAGTTTACCGTTCCCTCGTCTTCTTCAATCCAGTTTATCGCCTCATCGGTATAGATCAGCAGCGATTTAAAATCACGTGTAGGAGCTAAATCAGGAACTCGCCCGTCGTTGTATACTATCAATATGTTTCCGTGCTTTCTGCCTTCGATAGCTACATTTAACAGTTGCTTTTTTATACCGTGTAATTTGTGGACGTCTTGTAGTTTTGTGTTATCGCCATAATCAAGAAAGTTTTTAAGAGCAGATGTTACCGGCTTATTAATGATCTTCTTTAGTAGTTTAGATGACTTATAGACTTTCTCTCGATCGCTCTTCGTCATCTTAATGTCGTATGCTATCTCTTTGAGCTTTTGCGAGATATACTCCGAGAAACCCTTTAAGCTGTTTTCAAGACTTACCATTTTACGCCTTTTTTCTCTATTTTATCAATAATCCCATCCAGCTTTTGCACTTGTTAACTCTTCAACCAAATCTGATAGTGCATCGACTATGTCATCGTGCTTCCCAAGCGGAAAGCTTTCCAACTCGTGCAAAAACTCTGCGTTCCAGTCTCCAGCGACGATCTTTATTGCTCCTTGCCCAGATAGTGCAGACGCAGGTACAGCTCTTAGCTCTTTATTCGATGAAGGTGTCGTTACTTTTAGCTTATATCCAGCTAGCAGTCTTGTATACCTGTTAACTATCGACTTCCCAGCGGCTCCAGGGTCTTTCGGGATCGTTATCACAGTATTTCTGCCGTCGCTTTTAGTAGTATTAGTTATAGTTCGCTCTACTATCTCAGGTTCGTCCCGAAACCTCACCATGTCGATTATCACAATGTCGCCGTTTGAATCCATTCCGCCTTTTAATCCGACCGTCCAGTCAGGGTCTGGATTAGTTTCGTTTGGCTTTGTACTTGCTAAATCCCAGCTTCGCGTTAATCTCTTTAGTTTTGGAGCTTTTTCTAGCACTTCAAAATTTGTACGCTTGAAGTACATCCCTGCTTCAGGACGCACATCCCAGTTTCCGTATAGTAGTCGTTCACGATCAACCCTGTTAAGAGCTTGAAGATTTGCAAGATAAGACGGGTCTTTTTCTAGTAACTTTTGGTTATCAGTCAGTTTTGCAGGGATAAACGTGAAAGACTTCGGTTTAATGGCTGGGAATTTTTTTTGCAGCTCTTCTTTTGAGTCACTCCAAACTATGTTGCCTCCGTCGTTTACAAAATAGCGTATAACCCCTGCTCTCTCTTCAATCGGGTAGCCGTCTTCTCCTATCCACCAGTCGATAAATTCTCTTACCCAGCTGTCACTATCCGGGTTTGTGGTTCCTCGTATATAGGGCTTTACACCTGACATTGAGCGGTTACGTGACATCATGTATGTAAACTGTCTGAATGAAAAGTGCGTTAATTCGTCAAAACCGATATATGCTATCTGTGAACCCTGCCATTTTATAAGGTCTTTTTCAATTCCCAAACCTTTCAAAGTAACAGTTGCCCCTGAAGGAAAATTAAACCTGCCTAATCCGATTTGTGGTTCTGCTCCTGCATAAGGATATATTTGCATGGCTTCATCCCATAAGCCACCCTCGTTTACAATTTGTGTGTGCTCTTTACGGAATATTACCGCTCCGAATTTTGGGTTATTTATGTGCCTTAGGGCTTCTAGTAGTAGTGAGAATGATTTACCGCTTCCAGCCGCACCGCCGTAGAAAGCGATGTCAGCTTTGGTAGACAAAAAAAGTTCTTGTTTTCCTTTTTGGGGTCTTATTTCTATTTTGTCCATTGTTTTCCTTAATCGTCATCATCCCTACCGTTATCAGGTATATAAAACACAACTTTTTCACTTGCAAACTCATCTACTTCTTTATTTTCTACTTCAACTCTTTCGCTGTAACCTCTGTGTTTAGCTCTTGTCTTTAAAAAAAAGAAAATTGAAGCATTGTCGTTGTCGTTTATGTTCTGCATTAGTTTAGACTCGACAAAATCGATAATATGTTCATTTAATTCTTCGACCTGCTTTTTATAGCTGTCGAACTTGCCGAGCCAATTATAGTGCGTCTGTCTGTCTATTCCAACGGTTTTGCAAGCCATTGATATATTGCCACCGTTTTTGCTTAGCGCTTCAATCATTAGCTTTCTCTTTTGCACTGATGTTAGTTTACTCATTTTGCACCACCCCATAAAAATAATTTCTCCTCTACTTCGTTATTGGCTGTCGCATTTAAAGTGCTTCGATGTGTTTTTGAATATACTTTCTTAAGCCCGTCAAATTCATAACTGCTAACATAGACTTTGCACTTTTGTTGTTTTATCCACTTTAAAAGCTCTTTGTGAGATATATCTTTTTCATATTTAGCCGTATTTTCATAAGGCGGGTCGAGGTAGATTATTGTTTCTTCTAAGGGAGTTGTTATTTTTACTTCGTTGTAGCTTTTGTTATGGATTGTTAATTTGTTTAATAGCCGTTCTAGTCGTTCTAGTCGTTCTAGTTGTTGTAGTTGTTGTAGTTGTTGTAGTTGTTGTAGTTGTTGTAGTTGTTCTAGTCGTTCTAGTCGTTCTAGTCGTTCTAGTTCTCCATCTCTGTTTTTTAGTTTTATTTTTATTATTTTTTTAACTCTTAACCGTCTCTTTTTTATTGTCGTGTCTGTCTTTAATAGTTTTATATTCATAT
>Ga0256843_1001902_pt1 | contig 15860 bp, 19 predicted proteins | sample AlvinellametaG_FD_191572 | JGI IMG/M metagenome (GOLD analysis project Ga0256843, IMG submission 191572) | Pompeii worm associated microbial communities from hydrothermal vent at the East Pacific Rise, Pacific Ocean - Alvinella | ecosystem: Host-associated > Annelida > Integument > Unclassified ... | reverse complement strand
ACCCGAGCAGATCAGGCATATTATTGATGACTGTGGGATTAGCTGTCTCATTACGGACAAGATCAAAATTGAAAATATCAAAGCGATCGATTTTGAAGGGAAGATCATCTCTTACGAAGCAAGCCCGCAGAGTGATGTCTCTTTTGAAGAGATCTACAAGTGTTATACGTCTGAAGTGGTTGCCAACATCAAGGGGCATGACAATGCCGTCATTACCTACAGTTTCGGCTCTTCGGGAAATCCACGCGGTATTGTCATAGACCACCGGGCACTCACCGACGGTGCGCGGATCGTCTCGAAATATCTAAATATAGGCAAAGAGGATGTCATCTCGGGTATTTTGTCTTTCAATCTTGACTACGGCTTGAACCAGATCTTTACGACACTCTACAAAAAAGCGACCCTTGCCATTCATAAATTTGTACTGCCGGCAGATTTCTTTGCCCATCTCATCGATGAAAAGATTACGGTACTTCCGCTGATGCCCATACACATTACGCAGATGTTCGATGAAGACCCGCACCGTATTCCCCAGCCTGCACATTTTAAACACCTCAGGGCCATTACCTCTTCGGGAGGGAACATTACGCCCTTGATGGTCAAGAACATCACGACACATTTCCCCGATGCAAAATTCTACTCTATGCACGGGCTGACCGAAGCATTCCGTTCGGCCTATCTTGACCCTGCACAGATACACATCCGTCCAAACTCCATTGGAAAGGCGATCCCTGATGTGGAGATCTACATCATCAATGAAGCGGGAGAAGCCTGTAAACCAAGAGAGGTGGGAGAGCTGATACACCGTGGTGCCTGTATCTACAAAGGGTACTGGAATGCACCGGACGAGACGGAAAAACGTTTTAAAAGCATTCATATTCTGGACAAGGTGTTGGAGCCGGAGGGGAAGCTCACCGATGAGATCGTCATTGCCAGCGGAGATTATGTGTACGCCGATGAAGAGGGGTACATTTACTTTGTCTCACGTAAAGATGACATGATCAAAACCCAGGGTTTTCGTGTCAGTCCGCACGAGATAGAACGTGTGGTCTATGACAATCTTGAAGAGATCACGACCTGTGCGGTCTTCTCCGTGCCCAATGAGCAGATCGAAGAGGAGATCGTCATGGTCTACGGTTCCAAGAATGAACTTGCCAAAAATGAGATACTTTTTGAGCTCAAAAAACATTTGCCAAACTATATGCTGCCTGCCCAGATCGTCTATAAAAAAAGCATGCCTTTGAAGTCACTGCATGAAAAAGAGATCGACAAAGAGGTTCTCAGAAGAGAATTTCTGCGTTAGGGAAGTCTATACGTGCAGTACCAACAGGCTTTCTTGATTCCTCTACCGAAAGGAAGAGGTGGGAAAAAAGTAATTAACTTTTCACAAGCCCTTTGATCCATGAGGTCATCCAGGCATTTACTTCGGGTCTGGGTGTTTCGAGAAATTCAAAAGTAAAACTCTCTTCTGTCTCTGCCATGGCAATGGATTTTGGTCTGAATGCCAGAATATCAACATTTTTAATGGTATGTCCAAAACAGAAAATAAGATTTTGCGCATTGAGTAAACCTTCCATGATCTGACCGTTGAGCTCTTTGGTATGTGCATAATGGTCAAACACTGTAATGAAAACCGCTTCGGGATTCTCTTCGATCTTTTCTTTGAAATAGTCGATAATTTCAGGAAGCGTGTTCAGAGTCATTTCAGATTTGAGTATGGTCATGGCATACATAGGGTGGGTGTCCAGTAAGATACTTCTTTTCATTGTTTATCCTTTGTGAGTATATGGAGTATGATAACATAAAAATATATTAATCTTTTGTTAGTGTTATACATTGATAGGGCAGAAAGAGCAAAAAAGGTGCTTGTTTTTAGAAGTGTTTTGCCAAAAAAGCATTGAACTGGTTGGCAAAGGCATGGGCATCTTTGGGCCCGAAAGCTTTGGGGCCTCCGGTCATCTCTCCGCTTTCTCTGATGCTTTCCATGAGGTTTCTCATTGCCAGATACTGTTTGATATTGTCAACAGAGTAGAGTTCGCCTCTGTGGTCTATAGCATGGGCTTTTTTGCTGATGATACGGTCTGCCAGTGGTATATCGGCAGTAATGACCAGGTCGCCTTCCCGGCAGAGTTCCACAATGTGGTGGTCTGCCTCATCGGCTCCCTGATCTACAATAATGTATTTGATATATGCTGATTTTCCGATATTTATTTTTTTGTTGGCAATGACTTTGGTAGGGATATGTAAGCGTTCAATACTTCGCAACACAATGGGTTTGAGCAGATTTGGAAAAGCATCACCGTCAATGAAGAGGGTCACAGTATCTCTTTGACTCTACCCACTTCACCTGTATTCAAACGGACTTTGATACCATGGGGATGCGTAGGGGAGTTTGTGAGTATCTTTTGTACTTTGCCGTAGGTCAGATAGCCTGTGGATTGATCTTCTTTGAGCACTACACCTACATCAAGCCCGTATGTGATGTTGCTGCGTTTTTTGCCGTCTTTATCTGGGTTCATAATTGAGTACTTTTTTAACAGTATCGACAGCGCAGAAAAAGAGGGCATCAAACAGTGGGTTGAGGCGAGTGGTCTTTTCGTCTATGACATCGAACGGCTGGAAGAAAAAGCCAGGGCCGTCTTCTTTGTTGGCCGGTTTGACATGGAAGACAATAGGTTTGAGCGTACGTACAAGGTTGAGTACTTTTTTGTAGTTTCCGGCATCTTCGTCAGGCAGCAGATTTTGCTGTTCACTCTCTTTGGTACGTACTTTTTGCAGCAGTTGGAGTTTGTCATTGAAAATGACCTTGTTCCATTTGACCTGTCCCAACTCCATGGTAAATTCCCGGTTGGCTGCAACCAGAGGATGGGGTTTGGTTGTCCTGATGGCTTCAAGCAGATGCAGGAAGAAGTTTTTTCCTCCGAATTTTTGGGCTGCGTCAAGCAGCAGCGTATGGTAATGAAGTTTCTCTTCATCACTGAGGGTATTAAAATCACACATAATTCTCTTTCTGTTTAAATTGGGTGTATTATACCTGAATATCGACCCAACTCCGCATACTCTTATACATTGATATGTTAGAATTATCCCACCAAAGGGGTTATTATGTCATCTAAAAGAGAAAAAGAGAAACTGAAACTGAGACAGTCCGATATTACCTTCGATGATGTGGTCGGACACAAGCAGGTTAAAAAGAGGCTCCGCTCCATCATCAAAATTATTCAAAATCCGGAAAAACTGAAAGATTTCGATATTCCGATGCCTCGGGGTGCGCTGCTTTACGGACCGCCGAGTATTGGAAAGCGTATGCTGGTCAAGGCATTCATCCATGAAGCGGGGCTCTCCTATATTGAAATATCGGGTTCGAAACTTTTTGAACTGGACCATATTAAAGAGGTTTATGCCGTTGCCTCCAGGCATGCTCCCTGTGTTATTTTGCTGGAAGATATTGATATCAAAGGGGTATTGCAGGGAACGATCACCAATGTTTCCTTCTCTGATATTGCCAAAGAGATAGAGTCGTCTGATGAGAGGGTATTTACCGTTGCAACGGCGGAGTCACTGGAAGATATCGACCCGGTACTGACCGCACCGCAGAAACTTGATTTTCTTATTGAAGTCTCAAAGCTTGACAAAGATGCCAGAAAATTTTTTATTGAGAAAATACTCGAAAAACCGCATGATCCCAAGATCAATGTTGACCGTATTGTCCGTTATATTACCGGAATGAGTGCGATGGAACTGGACAGGCTGGGGCGTATGGCGGCACTAAACGTCATAGAAGAAGATAAAAAGTGGATCACCGAAGAGATCCTTATTGAGCAGATCAATATTATCAAGTACGGACACAAGATAGAAAGCAGAATGGTGAAAAATCTTGAAGAGGAGCTTAAAATGACCGCCTACCATGAGGCGGCACATGCCATCCTTTCATGTATACTCATGCCTCAGGTAAAAATAGAACAGGTAACGATCTCGCGCCGAAGCAAAATGCTGGGCTTTGTCTCCTATAACGCCGAAGATGAATTCTCGAACATCACCAAAGAGGAGATCTTCAATGATGTCTGTGTACTGCTTGCAGGACGAATGTCAAAGATCGTGAAAGTCGGGCAGGAGAAGATGGACAGCGGTGCCATCAATGATCTTTCTCAGGCATCGGTCAATATTTATGCAGCCATTACCAATTTGGGGATGGACAAGGAACTGGGACTGATCAATATTGAATCCATTACAGCTATAGAGAATGATTTCCTTGCAGAGAAGATAGAAGAGCGTTTCATGCACTGGATAGGTGTGGCCAGAGAACGGACAGAGACACTGGTACGGGAACACTGGGACAAAATAGAAAAACTGGCACTTGAATTGATAGAAAAAGAGATCGTTGAAGAGGAAGAGTTGTTAAAGATCGCAAGAAAAGCAAAACACAGCTACCCGATACCGGATTCTCTGTAACGCATACAATGAAAAAGATACACACAGAGCAGCCTCGCATAGCGCGTATTGAACAGGTACTTCGATACAAACAGCCTGCACTGAGGGTCATGCTGGACGGTGTGCATAATTCCCAAAACCTTTCTGCCATTTTACGCAGCTGTGACGGTGTGGGGATACAGTATCTTTACTACAGTACCGCAGATGACCGTGACCTTCGTATTCATAAAACCATCACGCAGGGAGCACATCGCTGGGTGGAGCGTAGACGTATTGAGAGTGAAGAAAAGGTTTCTTTTCTCAAAGAAAAACAGAGAGAAGGCTATCAGGTTGTGGTGACCCATCTGGAGGAGGATGCTGTCTCTTTCAGAGAGGTGGATTATACCAAACCGACGATCATTGTTATGGGAAATGAGAAAGAGGGGGTCAGCAGTGAACTGGTCGCCCTGGCAGATAAAGTGATCGTGATACCGATGAGAGGTATGGTACAGAGCCTCAATGTCTCTGTTGCAGCGGCACTTGTGCTCTATGAGGCACAGAGACAGTTGGAGCTTGCAGGCAGGTATGAGACGGTTCAGCTTTCAGAGTCACAGAGGGAAACAGTGAAAAATGGCTGGCTCTACCGTGACACCATTGCCCGACGCAGCAAGGGAAAGATACCGCTTTAATGTAAAAATGCCACAAATGACTGGTGTTTATCATAAAATAATGAGAAAACAGAGGGATGAGCACTATTTTCAGATAAGAGAACCTTATTTAATTTTTATAAAAGTATAATATAGTGAGAGCTGTAATACAAAAAATAAATTCTTCTTTTGATTAAAGTGACTTTTTAGGTAAAATGACTTTATGAATTAGGATATATCAGATAGCAGGAAAAAGGGGGATAGTTTAATGTCCAAATATATTATCAAAGGGTTAATAAGTAGTTTAGCTGCATTTTCCATAGGTCTTTTAGGATTTGTATTTTTAAAACTTACACTTTTTCAAACTTCTGTTGTGAGTCTATTTTTCATTATTTATTTATATTTGCTGTTTTATATATATGAAAAATACGCTGTCTCTGAAAATACTCAGCCTGTGTCGGAAGATTCAGATGATAAATATCAGCTGCTTGAAAATAAATTTAAAGCACTCTCCTCCAAAGCTGAAAAACTTGAAAAAGAGAATAAAACTACAGAGCTTTTTCTTGCCAGTATGTCCCACGAAATACGTACTCCTCTCAATGGGATTGTAGGTCTGACCGAGCTGCTTGACGGTACGGAACTGACTGAAGAGCAAAAAGAGTTTGTCTCCATGATACGTGAGAGTTCTCATAACTTGAATGTCATTGTGAATGATATACTGGATGTTTCAAAAATCAATGCAGGAAAAATGGAACTCGAGAGTATAGCTTTTGATCTTTTTACCAAGGTTGAAGCCTCTGTAGGTATGTTTGTTACCAAAATAGAAGAGAAAGGTATTGTGCTGAATCTCTTTACCGATCCGAAAATACCACATCAGGTGATTGGTGATCCGACCAGACTTTCTCAAGTGATTATCAATCTTGTCAGTAATGCGGTGAAGTTTACAGATAAAGGCGGAAAGATAGATCTGTTTGCTGAATATATTAAAGAGAAGGCAGATACAGTTACTTTTAAAATATCGGTAAGTGATTCAGGTATCGGTTTAACCAAAGAACAACAGGCACGTATTTTTGAAGCATATTCCCAAGCCGAAGCAAGTACTACGAGAAAAGCGGGTGGAACAGGTCTGGGATTGACCATTTCACGTAAAATCATCAAGTCAATGGGCGGAAAATTGCAAGTCAAAAGTAAAGAGGGAGAGGGATCAACTTTTTTCTTTACGCTGACACTTCCAAAGGTAAAAGAATCTAAAAAAGAAGTATTACCTGATTTGAATCATCTCAAAGTCGGTGTTCTCTGTTCTGATACAAATCCCAAAAGCCAATGGAACGGGATTCTTCAGAAATATATCCAGTATTATGGAGCAGAATATCAGAATTATAAGAATAAAAATATTTTTTCCTCTACGTGTCCTGATGTTATGTTGATTGAATACAGTGCAATTGATATTGATAGAATTGATAGTTTTGAATATCTTTCCTGTAAACGTGTCCTTATGATATCAAGTATACATCAATCCGGGCTTGAAAAAGCACGGCAGGTTTTTGATGAAATTATTTATATGCCGGTCAGCTTTGAAAAAGTAGGTAAAATACTTCAGCTTCAAAAGGCGGAAGAGCTTGGGGTTGTTTCAAAGCTAGAAGAAAAAAGAGCTGAAGAAAAGGTTGAAAAGAAATCTTTTGAAAATATTCATGTACTGGTTGCTGAAGATAATCCTATTAATCAAAAGCTGATCAAAAGGGTATTGGAAAATTTTGGTTTGACTGTTACTATGGCTTCTAACGGTAAAGAGGCTTTTGCTTATCGTCAAAAGGAAGATTTTGACATAATTTTTATGGATATTCAAATGCCTGTGATGGGTGGAGTTGAGGCAACACAGCATATTTTGGCATATGAAAAAGAAGAGGGTGTAAAACATATTCCTATTATTGCTTTGACTGCCAATGCACTTTCGGGTGATAAAGAGAAGTATATATCAGAAGGGATGGATGATTACGCAACAAAACCCTTGAATATACAGGTCATAGAAAAACTTGTCAGTAAATATTGTGAAGTGTAGAAAGCATTTTAAAAGTTTATCGATTAAGGCTTTGTAATTTAAGATAGGAAAATTTTTTTATGCTACAATATCTTCTATTTAACGGCCTCTGTGCAGGTTATGAAGGAAGTTGATGTTTAAAAATTATAAGATTATGATTGCTCTTTTACTTTTTTATGCAGCTAGTATTTCGCTTTTTGCAAATAATAATCAGCTACAAGAATACAAATTGAAGTCAGGTGTTGTTATTTACAGTATTTCCGGAGGCGGAACCCTTGCACCGGATCTGAATCTTACAATTGCGGGTGAAGGTAAATTGCGTTTTAGAGACTGGGGAAAAATTGCTCTGATTGAAGAAGAGATAGAAGAGAGTACTTCCGGAGCCTTTAAAAATATAGAAAAATTTTCAAAATGTATAAAATATGATCAGAGAAAGCAGTTTACTGTCAATTACGATCAGGAGATTATTTTGGAAAGACCTACTCCCAAAGGCAGAAGGTTTGAAGATTTGACAGTAGGAATGCTGCCGCATGGTAAAGAGATGATTGCCGGAAAGAACTGTACTATCTGGGCAAAAGAAGGGATACGGATCTGTCTTTATAAAGGTATTCCTCTTTTGATAGAGAAAGAAATTTTTGGTATTCACTATGAAAAGAAAGCGTTGTGGGTAGAAGAAAATATAGATGTTTCTACCGAACAGTGTACGGTTCCCAATTTCCCTGTACAAAAAATTGCACTTTTCAAAACAAGTATTAAACAGAAGAAAGGTCCTGCAGAAGTTTCAAAATATCTCTCGGAGATACTGGACGAGGTCTCAGGGAAAAGCAGTATAAGTCTTAAAAAACATAAACAATATTATCTGAATCGTCTGGGAGAACATATTTTTGAACGTCAAAAGGTATTGCTTCCCGAGATACTTGAAAGTATGAAGCGTGCAAGAGAGTGTCTCCAGGGTGCAGATAACAGTCTTGAGGCTAATGACTGTATTGGAGAGATCAATACATTCAAAGCGAAAATGATTAAAGAAGAAGAGAGTAATATTACTCTCTGGAATAAGGCTGCAAAAAATAGAATACTCGATGAATTTGATAAGAATATTGATGTGCTTGAATCACGAATGAAATGTATTCGTGCTGCCAAGAATATTGCCGATCTTTCAAGTTGTATGTCAAGGTGAAGTTTTACCGTGCGTATGTAGAGATTACCAATGTCTGTGGTCTCAGTTGTTCTTTTTGTCCGACAAAGTCATTGCCTACGACACAAATAGATCTTAGCTTCTTTGAATCCATTGTATGTCAGTTGAAACCCTATACCAAAGAGATTGCCTGTCATGTTGTGGGCGACCCTCTTACCCTTTCCAATCTTTCGGAATATCTTGATATCATAGATGAACATGATATGAAAGCAATATTGACAACAAGTGGATATTTTTTGAAAAAACACAGTTATGAAACACTGTTCCATCCTGCTGTCAAACAGATCAATATTTCGCTTAACAGTTACAACAAAAATGATACGGCACTGACATTTGAACAATATATTACTCCAGTACTTGATCTTTGTTATGCCAAACTTGAGAGAGAAGAGAACCTGTTTATCAATCTTCGTGTCTGGAACCTGGATGAGATGATGAGTGAACGTGATTTTAATGAGATACTTTTTGGAAAGCTCTCATCGGCATTTGAGACGGTACTTGATCTGGAGACAGTCTATAGGGAAAAACCGAAGTCTATCCGTCTTGAGAGTAAAATACTGATGCATTTTGACAACTATTTTGAATGGCCCTCTTTGAACAATAGGGTCTATGGTGACGGAACCTGCCAGGGGTTACAGTCTCATATTGCCATTCTGGCCAGTGGAAAAGTAGTACCATGCTGTCTGGATTGTGACGGGATCATTGCACTGGGAGATTTGAAAAAAGAGACGCTTGATAATATTTTAACAAACAGTAGAACACAGCATATGTTAAAGGGGTTCAGAGAAGGCAAAGCCGTCGAAGAGCTTTGCCGGAAATGTAGCTACAAAGAGCGTTTTAATGACGATTGATCTTTGTGAACTTTGTGCCTTCCAGACTGAGGTTGTACATTAAACCTTTTTCTCCAAAGACAAAAGCATAAATAGGATTTTGGTAGCTGATGGTACTCAGATCTGTACCGGCACCCCATTTAGCAACAGTGATGGCACCGTCAACACCGGCTTCCCAGCCATTGCTTCTAATAAATTTGTCAAGTGCATCCTGTGTCACAAATGCAATAATATAGGAGGCTTTCTGTGCGCCCATCTGAAAACCTACCGAACCTGAAGCAATACTGTAGTATCCGACACTTTTTCCGTTGACACGCAAGACACCTTCACCGTATTTACCTCCAACGACAAAACCGGCTTTGACAACAGAAGGGAAAACCAGGTAGCCCTTGACTTTTGATAAAAAATCTTCTCCGCCTTTAACATCTTTATAGAATTGCTGTATTGCGGCATCTGCATTGGCATCAATGATAGCTGCGGGTTGATCTACAAAATCTGCAGAAGCAAAAGGGCTTAGCAGTATCAGTAAAAATGCTGTGAGGGTTAAATGGTTAAATCTGTTCATTTTCATTAAAAATTTCCTTTTTTGAATAGTTATAGAAAAATTATAGCAAAATAGTGTAAACTAATTGTGAAATATTTAGAGACAATCAGCCAAAAGGATGGAAATGGAGAAGATAACACTGAAAGCCTATGCCGTTAAATATAAGTTGAGTATGTTCAATGTGGTAAAACTTGTAAAAAATGGTAAAGTCAGAAGTGAGACAGTAGAGGAAAATGGCAAGAATGTGGTGTACATTCTTGAAGAGAATGAACCCGAATTACCGATGATGACAAAGAGAACGCCTATGGAAAAAGAGGAAAAACCTGAAGGGCTTTTAACACGTGTATCTGCTTTGGAAAGTGAAATTGCAACACTTCGCAAAGAGATCGAAGCATTAAAAAAACTGTTATGAAAAAAGTTGCCTATATTACCGATCCTGTCTATCTTATGCATGATACAGGATTCTCGCATCCCGAATCAAAATTTCGTCTGGAAGCTATAGCGAAGGCGGTTGCTCCGTTAAAAAAACATTTCATGGAAATTGCTCCTGTTTCCGTCTCTCATGATATATTGCGTTTGATACATACGGAGGAACATATTGAAACCGTTTATAAAGCTTCCCTGCTGGAAAAATCAATAGATTCCGATACGATTTGCAGTGAAAAATCCTATGAGGCGGCAACCATGGCTGTCGGTGCGGGGATTGTGGCTGTTGATGGTATGAAAGCAGGAAAGTTTGACCGGGCTTTTTGTGCCGTACGTCCTCCTGGACACCATGCAAGAGCAGAGCAGGCAATGGGTTTTTGTCTTTTCAACAATATTGCCGTTACGGCACGCTATGCACAGAAACAGGGATATAAAAAGGTGATGATCATTGATTTTGACGTGCATCACGGAAACGGTACGCAGGAAGCATTTTATGCTGATGAGAGTGTATTTTATTTCTCTTCACATCAGGCTTTTGCCTATCCGGGTACGGGGATGGAAAATGAAAAAGGCATAGGACGAGGAGAAGGGTACACTGCCAACTATCTTGTCATGCCAGACAGTGGAGATGAAGAAGTACTCGATATTTACAGGAATGATCTTTCACCTTATGTGAAGCAGTTTAATCCTGATATCATACTCGTTTCAGCAGGGTATGACCTGCATGAGAGCGATCCTCTGGCACAGTTGAATGTAACGACAGACGGTATACGTCGTATTGTCAGATATATTCTTGACACAGCGGATGTTCCTTTTGTTTTCTTTCTGGAAGGGGGTTATGATGTCAGGGCACTTGGCCAAAATGTCAAAGTAACACTGGAAGAGATGCTGGAACTCAGTAGAGAGTGAGTGTACCGGAGAGGTATCCGGCACACTTTCATTAAAATTTATAGGTCAGCTGAAAAGAGAGAGAATTTTCTGTATGATACACCGTGGTAGGCCCGATATACATATCGCCGGTTGTCGGATTGACTCCAACAATGGTATTCATAGTTGTTGTTGTCTCCGGTGCATAGACATAGGCAAAATCAAGTGAAAATGCCTCATTGAAAGCATATGTTCCCCCCATAGTATAGTGGTCTTCTGCTGTTGCAGGGAAACCTAAAAGATTGAAAAGGTTAAGTGCATTACCGGCGGCCATAGCATAATTTCCGGGTGTAATAACCTCCGGGCCGCTTTGGAATTCAGTTAGCGGATTGTTGGCATGGTTGTATCCCAGTCTGAGTATCCAGTTGTCTTTGGTATATTGGTACCCTACGGCAATGACATTTTGGTCATCCCAGCCAAATTCTTCATATCCTTTGGCACTGCTCCACTGGATCTGTTTATAGTCAGCGGCAAACGTATGCTGCCCCATGGTGTAGGCAAAACCTACACCGAATTCTGCGGGTTGTTCAAGGTTGTTTCCCATGGTTGCCGGAAAGATGCCAAAATCAACAAAGGGCTGTGTTGCCACAGAAAGCTGATCGGTATAATCCATATCTATTTTTGATTTATAGACTGCACCGACAACAAGACCGTTGGCAAAGTCATAAGTTGCACCAATATCAAACCCCATACCAAAGTCCTGTGCCACACCGGTACCGTTGGACATCCCGGCAAAATCATTATAGTTTATATCAAGTGAACCGTATTGGATAATTGGAGCAACGGCAATACTGAAACCTTCCATTTTATAGGCAAGAGGAATAGCAAACTGCATAAGCTGAAGATTGGTTACCATATGCATATTGCCTGAATCTACAGGGCTTAGCGCAGCATCTCTGTAGTCGACTCCCATACCGGCTGTCCCCCACATACCTATACCGATATAGAGACTGTCGTTGATCTTATGTGCAATGGAAACTTCAGGAATAAGGTTCATATCGGCATCACTTGTATATTTTGGAGCCATTCCCATCTCCGCCTGGATATCGGGCATAAATACAGTACCGCCAAAAGAAATTTCCGTACCGGAAACTTTGGTAATCAGTGCAGGGTTGTTAAGTGTAGATTCTGCACCGTGACTCATCGCAATACCGACACCACCCATACCACGTGCCTTGGCACCTACTGAAATGAGATGATCTCCATTTGTTGCGTGCAAAAGTGTTGACGTTGCAAGTGAGAGAGTTATACTGGTTCCGAGTATCTTTAAGTGACTTTTTTTCATCATTTTCCTTGAAGTGTTTATTTAATTTTAAATAGTATAGTTTAATAAAATATTAATGTCAAGAATATCTATATATTTTATTTTATTATAATATAAAATCATAATATACATTATTCAAGGGTATCTCAGAGGAAAAAATATAAGTAAGTATGAAAAATATTATAAGGGGTAAATATAGTATTATAGAGGGTGAGGCATCTTTTTATGCCTCGTGAAAATAATTGTATTATACGTGCTGAACAAGTTTTTTGAGTTCAAAATTACAGGATGCTGTCAACTCAATATATTCAAGTTGTGTAATATAACCTTTTTGATAACCTTTATAGTATTTACACATTTCAACCTGTATTGTTTTAACTTTTTCTGCCATAAATAATCCTTTCTAAATAAATTTCTTAGATAAGTCTATCATGAAATATATAATAGCATAAGGGCATACAAGAATTTTTTTTAAGAAGTGAAATGCCAAGTAGGAGTAGCTTGGAAGTGGTGGAACTTCATCGTATTTTTACGATGAAGTTAGTGAATGTCTTACTGTTCTTTACCATTTCCATAATGCTCAAAGAGATAGTTGGTAATGATCTTTGCATCTTTGTCTGAAATAGGTGCTTTGAAATGTACGATCATCTTGTCCACTTTGCCTCTCCAGAATTTTTTGGATTGTCTTCCCTGATTGATAATATATCCAAATGAGTGACACATCAGGCAGTTTGCCTGTACTACATCAAAACCTTTACCCATTTTGATAGGAAATGCCATATAGGGAACTTCAATTTTCTCTTTGACCTGTGCCATCATCGGTGAGAGGGCGATCAGGGTTGTCAATATTATTTTTTTCATCTGTTGGGATCCTTTTATATGACTTCTACGGTAACGACATCGATACCGTTATATTTGTATCCGCCGTGGTTCCATTTGATATCTTTGGCCAGAGGCTGCTCTTCACCCAGTTTGTTGATCGCTTTTGCCATAATTTCCAGTTTTCCAAGGTTCATCGGTTTGAATCCGTAACGGAATGTTCTGTAGGCATATCTTCCCTGTTCTCCGCTGTCAAGAAGTGCATTGTCCCATGTTTTCCCACCATCGAGAGAGACTTTTACTTCTTTGATACCTGCACCGCCGTCAAAAGCGACACCGCGTACTACTGTTTGTGATTTGAGAGTCAGTTTGCTGCCGTTTACCGGGTACCCGATAAGAGATTTGACATTCATACGGTAGATCGGTTTGGTTTTTGGAAATTTCTTTTCGGGTGTTTCGCATTCACACTCATTGTCCGGTACGACATAGGCGTGATCCATAAAGAAAAGTTTTTTATACTCGTCTGTGACGGTAATGTTTGAGATCATTTTGATCCAGCTGTCAGAGTAGACCCCCGGGATGATAAGTCTGACAGGAAAACCGTTTAAATAGGGCAGGTCTTCGCCGTTCATACGATAGGCAATGATGACATGGTCGTCCAGTTCATCAAGATGCAGCTCACGAATGAAATTGGGTGTTTCATAGTAGGCGGCTTTTTCGCTTCCCTGTACCGCAAGCCATTTTGCACCTTTTTGGATGCCGGCTCTGTCAAGAATATCACGCAGTCTGACCCCTTTCCATAAGGCACAGCCCATGGCACCGTTACCCCACTGAATACCTCCGGCAGTCGGTGTAAAAGCGGAACGGCTGTTTCCTCCGCATTGCAGTACGGCAGTAACTTCTACCTGCTCATAATCGTTTTTCAACTCTTCAAGGCTGATCTTGAGCTCTTTTTTCACCATACCGTTGACACTGATGGTAAAGGTCTTCTCATCGATATAGGTTGGAATATCAGGCATATGCCAGCGTACAAAGAACTGGTCGTTTGGTGTCAATGCACAGGTAAAGACAGATCTGGGGGTCTCAAGCAGAGGCGGTCTGTCCGAGAAAGTAATGAGCGGACGTTTCTCCGGAAAAGCGATATCACTTATTTTCCTGTTATCGACAGGTTGATGGGTAATACCCGCTTCAAGTGTAGAGGTGCCTAATGCAGCGGCACCGGCGGTAACAGCTGCTTTTTTGAAAAAGTCTCTTCTTTCCATAAAATACCTTTTGGAGGAGATGTATATAATCATGTAGATTACTGATAGGCTGATTATGCGGTTTCATGCCTTAACGAAGCCTGAAAAGAAGGCAATATAAAGTATATTTGATCTGCCCGGTATAAAAATACCCGGTAGATAAAAGAGGATATGTTTCTATTTTATTTTTTGTACTGCAATGGCTTGTTTTCTCATTTTATAGATCTCATGACCTTCATTCCAAAATTCCTGGTATGCCAAAATTGTGTAATTATGATCAAAGAGTGTTTTTAATTCCTCTTTTTGAAGTAAAAAATCCGGGTTTGAATCTTTTTTTGCATTTTGCGGATGTTCCATATAGGTTTCTATAATAAAAAGAGCTTTTGTCTTAAGTGCCTTTGCAGTACGAAGAATGAGCGCTCTGTCAAGATAGTTTGTCATCAGGGCAAAATCATAGGTATTTTCTTTAGGTATGAAGTGATCAAGATCAAGTTCATACAGGCTAATATTGAGATCTTTGCCTCTTTCCTGGAGATTCTCCAGTGCAAGAGATGAAATATCGACAGCGTCTACATGAAATCCGTTTTCTGACAGAAAAAGGGTGTTTCTGCCGTTTCCACAGGCAAGGTCGAGTGCTTTTCTTCCCTCGGCTTTTTGAAAATATTGAGCGACTATTGGGCTGGGTGGTCTTTTTTCAAGCAGTGCAGGTTTTTCGCTATACTTTTTATTCCATTTTTTGCGGTCAAATTCCGACATAAATCTCCTTTGAGAGTTTATTCTCAAGGTTTTGGCAGAATATATCAAATGAGGGTAGTTTCAATACCGCTTCTCTCTGTTTTTTCCCCCACATTGGTTCAGGAAAGCAGCTGTCTGTTTTGAAACGTGCCATAATATGCCAGTGAACATGCGGTACATAGTTGCCAAAAGAGGCAATATTGATCTTGTCTGGCTGATAATAGGCAATCATCTCTTTTTCAATGATATCCAGAAGTTCATAGATCTCAAATTTAATGATGGGGGGAACTTCGCTCATCTCCCTGTAGGGGGTTTGTGTAAAGATTTTCAGCCAGGGAATTTCACTCTCCTCTGTCTCAATGCGTATCGTTTCATTTTCGTAAACAGTAGTCATCAGCGTATCCTTTTTAGGGTATGGTTGTTGAGTTTGTATATGCGGGAAGCCTCACCCGTATTGTGCAGTGGGCTAATGACCACATCAGCAGCTTCTCTGGCAAATGTTTCATCATATACCTCTCCGCTCAGGTTTGCCGAAGTGGTATAGGCCCAGCCAAGGCGGTTGAGCAGCAGGAGGTGTTGCCTGTCCCGTATCAGACGGTACGAGTAGCTGTTTGGCATAATAAATGTGGTTTTTTTTGACCGTCTCACTCTCTTTTTATGAACATCGGGAATACGTGTAAACATTTTAAGTGTTTTGAGGGAATTGACAGCTTTTATGTAATGTTTGGATGGAGGTCGTTTTTTTATTTCTGTCAGTCTGTCTGCATTTTGGGAAACAAAACCT
>Ga0256843_1001901_pt1 | contig 15866 bp, 19 predicted proteins | sample AlvinellametaG_FD_191572 | JGI IMG/M metagenome (GOLD analysis project Ga0256843, IMG submission 191572) | Pompeii worm associated microbial communities from hydrothermal vent at the East Pacific Rise, Pacific Ocean - Alvinella | ecosystem: Host-associated > Annelida > Integument > Unclassified ... | reverse complement strand
TCACGATGAAGGGCGTCGTTATAGGGGCCTACTCGTGGGAGAAGAGATTAAAGCTTGACCTGACCAAAACGGCCCAGTGTTTGAAGGAGAGGGGTTACACGGTAAAAAAACTCCTGCCTGGGATGATGCTAATCCTGGAGATGGAGGGCTATGAGGTTAGCGTTTACCCGAGCGGGAAGATAATCGTCAAACTCTTGGAGGATGCAAAGAAAGGTGAGGAAATCGCGAGGGTTGTTTACGACTGCGCCGGGGTTCTGGAGGTGGTAGCGTGAGGATTCCGGAGGATGTTAGGAGGGACATACCGCTGACGGGCGAGGTCATCTACTTCGACAACACGGCAACCTCGCTAACACCGAAGCCTGTAGTCGAGGCCATGGACGAGTACTACCTCAGATACCGCGCCAACGTCCATCGTGGTGTGCACAGGCTCTCCCAGATGGCAACGCACAGGTACGAGGAAAGCAGGAAAGTGGTCGCGGACTTCATCAACGCGAAGTTCGAGGAGATAGCGTTCACCAAGAACACGAGCGAGAGCCTCAACCTCGTTGCCCTCGGCCTTGAGGGAATCTTCAAGCCGGGGGACAAGATAGTTACGACCCCATACGAGCACCACTCGGATTTGCTCCCCTGGCAGAGATTAGCTAAAAAGCTTAACCTCAGGCTCGAGTTCATTGACGGGGACGACGAAGGCAACCTCGATTTAAGCGATGCGGAAAAGAAGATTAAGGGAGCCAAGCTCGTCGCGGTTCAGCACGTCTCGAACGCCCTCGGTGTTATCCACGAGGTCGAGGAGCTCGGAAAGATGGCGAAGGAGGAAGGAGCGATATTCGTTGTTGATGCCGCCCAGAGCGCTGGCCACATGGAGGTTGACGTTAGGAAACTACACGCGGACTTCCTGGCCTTTTCCGGCCACAAGGGGCCGATGGGACCGACGGGAATAGGCGTCCTTTACATTAACGAGGAGTTCTTTGACGTCTTCGAGCCGCCGCTAATCGGCGGTGGGACGATTGAGGACGTTGATTTGGATTCCTACAAGCTGACCGAGCCACCGGAGCGGTTCGAGGCCGGAACGCCGAACATAGGCGGTGCGATAGGACTGGCTGCAGGAATAAGGTACATTGAGAGGATTGGGTTAGACAGAATCGAGAGGCAGGAGAGGAAGCTCGTTAAGCGCACTACGGAAGGCCTTGACGAGCTCGGGATTCCCTGGTATGGACCGAGAAACCTCAAAAAGCACGCCGGAGTGGTTAGCTTCAACGTCCCGCCGCTTCACCCGCACGACGTCGCGGCGATACTCGACGAGAACAACGTAATGGTTCGCTCCGGTCACCACTGCGCCCTGCCGGTGATGAAGAAGCTGGGAATAAACGGGACGGTGAGGGCTTCCTTCCACGTCTACAACAGCCTTGAGGAGGTTGAGACGTTCCTCGGCGTTCTTGAGGAGCTGGTTAAGGGGCTCAGGGGTTAGTCCCCCTCACCCCCACTATTTGCGAGGATGAGCACCGTGAACTTCACCCCGAGGTTTTTCTCGAGGACGCTTCCGGGGGATTCCGGCCACACTACCAAGAAGCTCTTCTTCTGTGTAACGCGGGTCCCTGAAACCTTGTACACCGTGACCTCCGTTGCGGGCAGGATTATGAGGGGCCGTACAACCGCTATGTAGTCCATCCTCACTGGGAGCCCGAGTCTGTTGTCGTTGCCGATGTCGTAGATCCTGTATATCATCATGGGGCCGGGGGATGGGAGGCCTGCGTCCTTCAGGCTCTCCGTGTTGATCTCGTACTGCACGACGGGGGGTGAGGAGAGCATGCAGGAGGCGGTCATGCAGAAGACCCCGTTATCGGGTGAATGGAGGTAGAGGTAAGTTGAAGTGAGCTTGTATGACGAGAACGAGGTGATTAAAACGGCCAGAAGCAGATAAGTTGCGAGCCTCTTTAGCTTAAAGTTTCTCTTCTGGATGTACCTGAAGCTCGTAAGGTACCATGAGAGCAGTGCCGTCGGTATTGAGAGGTAGTAGAGGATGTAGAAAAATCCGAAGGCTATCGGTGTCGTCGCGTGCGCGTAATACACCATCTTTACCCACCAGTAAAAGTACGCGGGACCTTTAAAAAATTTATTGAAAGGTTTAGGTGGACATCAAAATACATCCGCACCCTTTCATGCGGAGGGTGGAGGTCCACGGCAGACTGCCGATCACAGGTATAGGCATTGGCTGGAACATAGTTAAAAGAGGCTGAGAAAAGAAGGGGAGGGATTCACTCCTCCGGCTTCGGGAGGGTGACCTCAACACCGAGAACCTTCCACATGGCCTTGATCTGCTCGCGCATGACGTCAATGGCTTCCGGCTTCTTGAAGAGGTGCTTGAACCTGCCCTGGAGCTTGAGGTACTCCTCGATGGGCTTCTTGAACTCGATGGCGACGACCTTTCCACCCTCGCGCTTGACCTTGGCGCCTCCTCCGGGCGCCTGTATCTTGATGTTGTGGAAGTCGCCGTTCTCGATCTCGAAGAGCGGCCAGACGCCGGTCTCTATGGCGAGCCTTGCTATCTCGACACCCTTCTCGAGCGGGCTCTTCCATCCGGTCGGGCAGGTGCAGTGAACCTGGACGAAGGCCGGGCCGTCGACTTTAGCGGCTTTCTTCATCTTCCTGACGAAGTCGAAGGGGTTGCCTATGCTTGCGGTTGCGACGTACGGGACCTGGTGTGCGGCCGCTATGAGCGCTACCCACTTCTTGGGCTTGTCCTCACCGATGGAGTACTTGCCCGGCGGGCTGGTGGTTGTCCAGGCTCCGTAGGGGGTGGACGAACTCCTCTGGATTCCGGTGTTCATGTAAGCCTCGTTGTCGTACATCAGGTAGACGACGTTGTGCCAGCGCTCGAGCATACCGCTGAGGGCCTGCATACCGATGTCCGCGGTTCCACCGTCACCACCTATTGCAAGTATCTTGCCCTTGAGGCCCTTCTTCTTCCACGCCGCTTCAACACCGCTCGCAACGGCAGCTGCGTTCTCAAAGGCCACGTGAACCCACGGGGCCTTCCAGGCGGTGTACGGGAAGACCGCTGAAACGACCTCCATACATCCGGTTGCCTGGGCTATGGCGAAGGCGTTCGGGTCGCCGTACTTCTCCTCCATGGCCTCGCTGAAGGCCTTGGTTGCAAGCTTAAGAGCCGTGGCACACCCACAGCCTGCACAGGCGGCGTGACCCGGCGCCCAGTACTCGCGAGTTGTAATTGGGGGCTTTCTAACTGCCATCTTTCTCACCTCACAGTATCTCCTTCCTCAGGCCGATCCAGTTGACCTCATCATACTCCTCTCCGGCTAAGGCCTTCTCCGCAATGCTGAGGGCCTCGTCGAGGTCCTTGAAGGTGACGTCCCTTCCTCCAAGGCCGAGGATGAAGTCAACGAGCTTCGGCTTCTCGCTCTCGTTTATCAGGGCCCTGCTGAAGTCCTGGAAGAGGGCACCGCCAACGCTGAAGGTGACGTTCTTCTCGAGGAGAGCCAAGACCTTGGCCTTCTTGGCCAGCGCGCGGACCTCCTCAATCGGGAACGGCCTGTAAACGGTCATCTTCGCCGCTCCGGCTTTGATTCCCTTCTCGCGGAGGTGGTCGACATAGTCCTTCACCGTTCCGGCGAGGGAGCCCATCGTCACGAAGATGATGTCCGCGTCGTCGGTTCTGTACTCCTCGATCTTCTGGTACTTCCTTCCGAACTTCTTCTCAAACTCCGCAAACACCTCGTCGATGACCTTCTTTGCGTTCTCGTTGGCCTCCCAGACACCGTAGCGGGCCTCCATGTAGTGGGCAGGGAATGCGAGGGTACCCTGGGTTATGGGCCTGCTCGGGTCGAGGTAGGCGTGCTTGCCCTCGTACTCGCCGAGGAACTCGTCAACGACCTCCTGGTCCGGAATCTCGACGGGCTCGACGGTGTGGGTCAGGATGAATGCATCGAAGCCGACCATCGCCGGCAGGAGAACCTTCTCGTTCTCGGCGACCTTGTAGGCTATGAGGATCAGGTCGAGGGCTTCCTGGTTGTTCTCGGCGTAGAATTGGAGCCAGCCGGTGTCGCGCTCGCTGATGCTGTCCTGCCAATCGTTCCATATGTTGATAGGGGCGCTCAGAGAGCGGTTTCCAATGGCAACGACGATCGGGAGGCGCATTCCGGCGGCAATGAAGAGGATTTCATGCATCAGGGCAAGACCCTGGGAGGCGGTCGCGGTGAAGACCCTGACGCCGGCCGCTGAGGCACCAACACAGGCGGAAATTGCTGAGTGTTCGCTCTCGACCTTTATGAACTCGGCGTCGAGTTCCCCGTCCGCGACGAACTCACTGATCTTCTCGGGGACGAGTGTGGACGGCGTAATCGGAAACGCCGCTATGACCTTCGGCTTGGCAAGTTTGGCCGCCCAGGCGGCGGCTTCGTTGGCCTTCATAACGGTTCTAATCGGCATCTTCACCACCTCACTTGGTCTCCCTAACCATAACTATCGCGTCGGTCGGGCATTCGTTCGCGCATATTCCACAGCCCTTACAGTAGTCGTAGTCGAAGACCGGGTAGTTCTCCTCGTCGAGGTAGATAGCCGGCTCCGGGCAGTAGATGTAGCAGAGGTAGCACCTGACGCACTTGTCCCTGTTGAACTCCGGCATGAAAACTCTCCAGGAACCGGTCTTGTTTATGACGCTGCTTCCTGGGAGGTAGACAATCGCTCCGGGCGTCATTTTTTCGCTATACTCCTTCTGAACCCTCTCAATATCGGCCTTAAACGGGCTTTCGGCCATATGTATCACCTCGGGTGAATTATCAGTTGAAGTCTTAAACTTTGCCCCAAACGGGGAAATGAAAGTCAGCCGAACACCTCGGCCAGCTTTTTAAGCTTCTCCCACTCGTGGTTGACCCATTCCTGGAGGATCTGGATGTCCTCCTCGGTCATGTACTTGAACCTGCCCTGGTACTTGAGGAACTCCTCGATGGGCTTGGGCTCCTTCTTCGTTGAGGGCATGTTGATCCTGTACCTGCCGTTCTCGTACTCGAAGAGCGGGAAGTAAGCGGTCTGAACGGCGAGCCTTGCGAGCTCGATGCTCTTGTCGGTCGGCGAGCGCCAGCCGGTCGGGCACGGCGCGAAGAGCTGGATGAAGCTCGGGCCCTCTATTTTCTGGGCCTTCTTCAGCTTCCTTATGAAGTCCTCGGGGAAGGCTATGCTTGCCGTTGCGGCGTAGGGCGGCTCATGGGCGATGACGATGTCGATGACCTTCTTCTTGTGCCTCTGCTCGAGGAAGTGCTTCTTTCCACCGGGGGTGTTCGTGGTCCAGGCACCGTAGGGTGTCGAACCCGACCTCTGGATTCCGGTGTTCATGTAGGCCTCGTTGTCGTACATGATGTAGACTGCGTCGTGGCCCCTCTCGAGGAATCCGCTGAGAGCCTGAAGTCCGATGTCGGCGGTACCGCCGTCTCCGGCCCAGCCGACGACCATGACGCCGTCCTCGCCCTTGACCTTGTAGCCGAGGGCCTTTAGGGCGGCCTCTATGCCGCTTATGACGGCGCCGGTCGTCTCAAACGCGGTATGGAAGAGGGACGCCTGAAGGGTTGAATATGGCCACGCGCCTGCTATGATGGTCGAACAGCACGCGGGAATCGTGAAGATGGTCTTTTTCCCGTAGGCCTTGAGCACGTAGCGCATTCCAAGTGATGCACCGCAGCCCTGGCAGGCCGTGTGACCGGCGTAGAAGTACTCGTCAGCGGGAATGCTCAACCTCTTTTTAACGTTCTCTGGAATCTCCATCGTTCTCACCTCTTAAGGTGGTACCAGTCCACCTCTACATCCGGTTCTCCCGCTTCTATCACTTTCTTCATGTTCTCGGCGATCTTCCTGACGTCGTCAACGGTGAAGTCCCTGCCTCCGAGTCCGACGATGTAGTTCTTCATAACCGGCCTCGACTTGGTGTTGTAGAGAACGCCCTTGGCCTCGTTGAATAGTATCCCCTCCTGTCCGAACGAGAAGTTCCTGTCGAGGACCGCTATGCCGTTGACCTCCCTCGCTATCTCCTTCAGCTCCTCCTTCGGGAACGGCCTGAACCAGCGGACCTTTGCGTAGCCGACTTTGTAGCCCTCTTTTCTCAGGATGTCAACGGCCTCCTTTACGGTCCCCATGAGCGAGCCCATGCCCATGAAGACGAAGTCGGCGTCGTCAACGTATCCTTTCTCTATCATCTCGCTGTAGTCCCTGCCGAAGCGCTCCCCAAACTCCTTTCCGACGTCTTTGATGACCTTCACGGCCTTCTCGTGGGCCTTCGCGAGCTTGTAGCGGAACTCGTAGTAGTCGTTTGGAGTTGCGAGGGCTCCAACTGATATCGGGTTGTCGAAGTCGGTCAGAGTGTAGAGCGGCTCCCTTGGCGGGAGGAACTCATCGACGAGCTCCTGCGGGATCATCTCCACGATATCGTAGGTGTGGCTCAGTATGAATGCGCTCTCTACGATCATGGCCGGGACGTTGACGGTTTCTGCGACTTTAAACGCCATCAGAACCCCGTCATAAACCTCCTGGTTGTTCTCGGCGTAGAACTGCATCCAGCCGGTATCGCGCTGGGCCAGGCTGTCGGTCTGGTCGTCCCAGACGCTCCATGGGGGAGCCATAGCCCTGTTGACGTCAACCATCACTATCGGGAGTCTCGCACCGCTCGCCCAGTGGAGCATCTCGTGCATTAAAGCGAGCCCCTGGGCGGAAGTGGCGGTAAACGCCCTCGCTCCCGTGGCACTCGCACCTATACAGGCGGCCATGGCCGAGTGTTCGCTCTCAACGGGGACATACTGAAGCCCCTCGACCTCGCCGTTTGCAATGAACTCGGCGATCTTCTCGATGATGCTCGTCTGGGGCGTGATCGGGTAAGCGGCAACGACCTGAACGCGGGCGTGCTTGGCGGCGTAAGCCGCGGCATAGTTACCGCTCACAACCTTTCTAATCGGCTTGTACTCCGCCATGTCACTTCTCCTCCTTTTCCATGGTTATCGCGTCGGTCGGGCATTCGTTCGCGCATATTCCACAGCCCTTACAGTAGTCGTAGTCGATTCCGATGTACCCGTCCTCGCGGATGTATATGGCCGGCTCCGGACAGAATTTCCAGCATATGTAGCACTTGACGCACTTTCCGTCGTCCACGACCGGGATGAACGTCCTCCAGTCGCCGGTGAAGTTTGAGAGAGTCGTCCCCAGGCTAATCGGCGCCTCGGGGTATTCGTCTACGGACTTCAGCGTTATTTTCACGGCCGCTTCTTTCTTTTCACCAAATAAAGTGTTCAAACCCACCACCTCGTTTTTTGCCAAAGGAATAATGAGAGAATCAGAGTTCGTAAACGACCGTGCTGTTAAAGGCTTCTTCTGCCGCTTTGGCGTTCTTCTCGCCAAGGGCTCCGGAGAACGTCTCTTTGATAGCATCCTGAACGCTCTCGAGCTTAACGATTCCGGTAGCCTTTGCCACCGCTCCAAGGATTGCGGTGTTCGTGATCGGAAGCCCGAGAACCTCGAGGGCTATGCCTGTTGCGTCAACGAGCGCAAGCTTTGCCGGCTTCTTCTTGAGCTTCTCAAGGATTTCCTCCTTGCTCTTCTCGGTGTTGACAATAACGGTCCCGCCGTCCTTAAGACCGGCCGTTACGTCAACGGTGTCGAGGAGTGATGGATCGAGGACGACGACGATGTCCGGCTCGTAGATCTGGGTCTTGATCCTGATCGGCTTTTCGTCTATCCTTGTAAACGCGGTAACGGGGGCGCCACGTCTTTCAACACCGAAGAATGGGAACGCCTGGACGTATTTGCCCTCTTTGAACGCTGCTGAGGCTAAGATGTTCGCGGCCGTCACAGCACCCTGACCACCTCTACCGTGAAAACGAATCTCAATCATCTTTCCTGCCTCCTCAAGTTTGTCAAACTTTATTTATCCAATGCATTTATTTATGTTTCGGTATTGGCTTAAGCTCCCTTCGTCAGCTGTCTTTGGGTACGCCTGAACGTTGTCAGTCTTCGATGGAGAATTACGGTCATTGGTTCTCGAAAAAAGTTCGCCGCCTCAAAGGTAAATTTTTTAACGGGAATATAGAGCTATATAGAGTATATAGGTGGTGAAATTTAGGGAGTGGGTGGTTGTCATGGATGGCATCGTTATAGCTGCGATAACAGTGGCTTTCTACATCGCATGGAACATAGGTTCCAATGATTCCGCGAACGCAATGGGGACCGCCGTAGGGGCGGGGATATTGAGTTTTCGACAGGCGACACTTACGATAGCGATATTCGTGGTCATGGGGGCTTATCTGAAGGGATACAAGGTCATGAAAACGGTTGGCGAGGGCATCGTTCCCAGCGGCTTCCTGACTATGGAGATGGCGGTTATAGCACTCCTCGCAGCCGGAATCTGGGTCACGATAGCGACCGTTAAGGGACTGCCGGTTTCCACCACCCAGGCCATTGTGGGTGGGGTTATAGGTGTCGGTCTCGCCGCCCATGCCCCCGTCAACTGGTGGACGCTCGGTAAGATAGCCTCTGCGTGGGTTATATCCCCGATTCTCTCCGGAATTCTCGCCATGGGGCTGTACAAGTTCTACAGCTGGGTGGTCTCCCGGATAAAAAGTGTGTCGGTTATAGAGGCCATGTACAAGGCTCTCGCCATACTCGGCGGTTCCTACATGGCTTTCAACTTTGGGACGAACGAGGTTGCAAACGCCTCCGGCCCAATAGTGGGCGCCGGACTGTTAGAGCCGAGGACGGCGGGCGTTCTGGTCGCTTTGAGTTTGGCGGTTGGTTCCCTCACCTTCAGCTATGCGGTCATGCACACTGTGGGTAAGAAGATAACCGCTCTCGGCCCAATATCCGCCTTTGCGGCCCAGTTCGGCTCGGCCATCTCAGTGAGCCTCGCCAACCTCCTCGGCCTGCCGGTCAGTTCGAGTCAGTCCATCGTCGGCGGTGTCGTCGGAGTTGGGCTCGTGGTCGGAGAGGGGGTGGACAAGTCCGTCATAAGGGACATTCTGTTCGGATGGGTCGCGACGCCCCTGACCGCCATAGGAATATCACTGGTGGTCTTTAAGCTCTTCTCGATTGCGGGGATGCTGTGAACCCCCCGTGTTCTCTGCATTTATCCTTTTTATCTCGACTCCGAGCCTCGTCAACTCTTTTATCATTCCCGTCTGGACGTATGCCGTTATCCTCGTGTCCTTGCCGTATTCAACGTCGAGAACCTCCCCGATGGAGTTCACGAGCGCCATTACCTGCGGCACCTTGCCGGGCTCGCGCACCCTTATCTCGAACGCCCCGTATTTGGGGAGCGTGAGGATGACCCCTTCCAGCGCCCTGTAGAGCTCGTCCATATCTCCGAGCTTCGCGGAGACCGCCACTACTGCGTGGACGTTTATGCCCCGCTCGTCGATGATTTCTCTCAGCTTCCTTTCTTTGTCCCGCACGTCTTCTTCCGTCGTCAGGTCCTTTTTGTTCAGGACGACCACCATGGGCTTGTCGAGGGTTCTGAGTTCCCTCAGGATTTTCAGAGATGCCAGGAACTTTCTCCTTATCTCCGCCCAGGGCTCGCTCACATCGAGGACGAGGAGCACCACGTCGGCTTTCACTATCTCCTCGAGCGTCGAGTGGAAGGCCTCGACGATGAAGGGCGGCAGTCCGTCGATGAAGCCGACCGTGTCCGTGACGAGAACCCTCTTGCTTCCGAGCTTGAAGCGCCTCGTCGTTGTGTCCAGCGTCGTGAACATCTGATCCTTCGCCTCGACCTCCTCCCCGGCGAGGGCGTTCAGGAGCGTGGACTTGCCCGCGTTGGTGTATCCCGCGAGCGCGAGAAGGATGAAGCCGACCTCCTCCCTTCTCTTCCGTTTGACCTCCCTGTCCGCTTTGACCCTCTCCAGCTCCCGCCTTATCCTGCCCATGCGGTATCTGATGTGTTTGAGGTACTGTTGCGTCTGATACTCGCCCATTCCCTTGAATCCGGCCCTGTCTCCGAGTTTTACGCGGCGGATGGCCTCCTTCACGAGGGGGACTTCGTACTGGAGGCTCGCGAGTTCCACCTGCAGTTTGGCCTCCTTTGAATGGGCCCTTTTCTCGAATATCTCCAGGACGAGCTGCCAGCGGTCCATCACGTCTGTCCTAAGCTCTTTCCAGAGGTTGTAGGCCTGCGAGGGTGTCAGCCGGTTCGCGAAGATGACCCTGTCCGGTCTGAGCTCTCTGACGAGCTCCTTCAGCTCCTCCAGTTTGCCCTTTCCGATGTTGTATTTGGGGTGTTCCTCACGGTTCTGCTCCAGGATCGCCACTACCTCATAGCCCGCGCTCCGCAGGAGCTCTTCAAACTCCTCCCGTCTGAGTCTTTCCCTTCTCGATATCCTGATTACTCCGAGTGCTTTCATCGGAGGGGGTAGCTCCCGCGGGTTTATATCCTTTTGGAATCGGAGGTTTGAAACTAAAAGTTCTCGATACTCCTTTAACTTCAGAAACGGAGAATATATCGGTGGTCCCGATGGATTACGACGAAGTTAAGGTTAAGCTTGCGGAAATTGAGGAGCTCCTTGACAAGCTCGGGAAGGAGCACCCGAAGGAGATATCGGCCTTCTCGCGTTTTCTGAGGGAGACCCTCGAGAACAAGGCCCTCACGACGAGGGAGAAGGAGTTAATCGCACTTGCCCTCGGCATTGCCCAGGGCTGTGAGTGGTGCATCTACCTCCACACGCAGAAGGCGCTCGACGCAGGGGCGAAGCCCGAGGAACTTATTGAGGCGGGTCTGGTCGCGGTTCTAATGGCCGGTGGTCCGGCTCTGATGCACCTGATACCCCTGATGAAGGCTATAGAGGCGGCCCAAAATAACAAGGAATGAAGGCTGTTTTTGTTTTTAGTGCTTTTACTCTTCTGTCAGCCGGAGTATGGCCTCGGCAAGATCGCCTTCGGCCTCAATCAGAGCCTTTCTTGCGGTCTCGTGGTCAACGCCGGTCTGCTCCATGACGAGTTTAACGTCGTCCTCCGAGATGTTAACGATCTCCCTGACCTCCTCGCTCCCCGGCACGATCTGATAGCTCTTCTCCCCCTGGGCAGTTATTATCGTGATAACGGGGTCTTTAAGGACGATCTCCTTGTTCTCGAGCCTTATTATAACCTCCTTGGCGCCCTCCACTTCCTCCATCTTGATGCCCATCTGACGCATGAGCTTCTTCATCTGTCTCGGGTTCATCCCCATCATCGCTACCACCGGAGAAAATTGGAGACGCATTTTAAAAAGATTGGCAAAGTTTTTAGTCCCTTCGGGTAACCCCTTCCGGTGGAAGCATGCCGTACGTTCCTCAGAATGTTCCCACGGACTCCCAGATTCTATGGGGGATGGTGGCCCTTGTAGCTTTTTATGCCGTTATGTGGGTCGTCTTCAACAGGATGGATAAGCTCCTGAAGAAAAAGGAGGAGGAACTCAAGGAAGAGCTCGAGGAGGAAGAGGAAACGGGGGAGGTTTACTGAGGGCAAAGTTTCTTCATGTGGTGCTCTCGGACCCTTTCCCCTCCCTGAACGCGAGCTTGAGCAGGGGCGGCGTGACGAGGGTGCTCAGGAATATCATGAGGACTATCACGAGGTATGCGTCGCTGCCCACTATTCCGGCCTTCATGGCTATGGCCAGCATCGCCAGCTCGACACCCATCCTCGGTACCATTCCAACTCCAACGCGCAGGGCCTCCCTTCCTCTCATCCCGCCGAGAATTGCCCCGAGCCCGCAGCCTACTATCTTGCTCGCGATGGCAACCAGGCTGAACATCACCGCAAAAACCCCTGCGCTGCTCAGGTCCTTTATCGGAATGTTCATACCAACGTCCACGAAGAACAGCGGAACGAAGACGGAGTGGGCTATTACCCTCGAGTGCTCGAAGATGGGCTTGCGGAACTCTGTCTCACTCAGCGCGAGTCCGAGGAGGTACGCCCCGAGTATCGAGGCGAGGTTCATGTGCTCGGCCAGGTAGGCGAAGAGGAAGAGGGCGGCCATCGAGAGGGTGACTGTTGAGTCCGTGAAGCCTATTCTCACCACCTTCCTCAGGGCGTAGTCGAGGACGCGGGGCATGGCAAAGACCATCAGGGCTATGAAGAGTCCTACCTTGACTAAAATCTCGGCGAGGCTTACGACGCTGACCCCTCCGGAGATCAGGGAGGATATGACGACCGTGAGCACGATTATGCCGAGTATATCGTCAACTATCGCCGCGGTAAGGATCGTCGTCCCCTCGCGGCTCTTGAGCCTGTCCATTTCCATGAGGACCCTGACGGTTAAGCTGACGCTCGTGGGGGTTGTGAGGGCGCCGTAGAGGAGGGCCTGGTCGAAGCCCTTGAACGGATACGCGATGGCAAAGCCAAAGGCGAAGGCCACGACCACTCCGACGACGGCCACGGAAAAGCCGCTCTTTCCGGCACCTTTCAGCTCATCCACGCTGCTCTCAAGGCCAGCTAAGAAGAGGAGCATCAGAACGCCTATCATTGAGATATCCTTTACTTCCTCCGTCGGTGGGAAAGCGAGGCCGAGGAGGATCCCGCCGACTATCTGGCCGAGGACGACGGGCTGGTCGATACGGGAGAATATCCATCCGAAAGTCTCCGCAGTGAGGAGCATGAGGGCCAGGTAGAGGATCAGCTCTATCAATTTGCTCACCGCGCGAAGACCCTGAGTATCCGTATAACGCTCTGGGCGGAGAACGTCCCAACTACCTTCTTCTTTTTGACAACCGGGAACTGTCTAACGCCCGTTTCGAGCATCATGCCCAGGGCGTAACCGAGGGTGTCGTCGGGGGAGAGCGTTATCGGCCGGGTGTTCATGATTTCCTTGACGGGCCTGTCCCAGTCGAAGTGGGCCTCTCTGAGGGCGTCGAGGCCGACGAGAACGTAATCCGAGGGGGGCACGAGCAGGTTGATGATCTCGTCGATGGAAATAAAGCCGAGGAGCTTTCCGGAATCGTCGGTAACGGCGGCGCAGGTTCTGTGTTCCAGCCCCTTAATCAGGTCTTCAATCTTGTCGTCCGGTTTTAGGCGTAGGAAGTTCTCCTCCATGACGAGTTTCAGCGGCATCTTGGAGAGTTTGGCTATGTTGAGCTTCGGTTTCTCGTCGTCCACCGCGATCCCCGGAGAAAAGGTTGGAGGGAAAGCTTAAAAGGTTAATTCTCTGGGAACCTTGAAGTCTCCTCAGCGCCTCTGAGGATTCTCTGGCGGTACTCCTCGTACTTTTTCCTTGCCTCTTCTGCCTTTTCCTTCTCTCCAAGGTACTCATAGGCCTCGGCGACGTGCTTCCACCACATCGGGTCCTTCTCCGCCTCGCTCAGGCAGTATTCGAGGAACCTCTCGTAAGCTTCCCTTGCGAGCTCCTCCTTCCCGAGCTTTCTCGCTATGTTGCCGACGTCCTCCCAGAAGACGCCCTCCTCCTGTGCTTCCTTCCGGTAGTACTCAAGGGCTTTTTCCCAGGCCCCCCTTGCCTTCTCCTCGTTGCCCAGCTCCTCGTAGAGCTTTGCAACGTCCTCCCAGAACCACGGCTCTTCCTCGGCGTAGCGTTCGAGCGCCCTTGCGGCCCTTTCCATGTTTCCGGCTTTCTTCCAGTACTCGTGGGCTTCCTTGAGGTAGTAGGTGTCCTTCTCCTTCTCGTAGAGCCTCTCGTAGATTTCAGCGGCCTTCTCGTACTTTCCGGCCTTCTCATAGGCCCAGGCGGCACTCTCCATCCAGCCGAGCTTCTCGTACATCTCCGCGGCCTTCAGGTAGTTGCCGGCCTTCTCGTACTTTCTCGCGGCGGCCTTGTACTTGCCCATACTCTCGAGCTTTTCTGGGCTCCTGAAGCGGTCTGCGAGGCTCAGGTCGGGTTCGCTTATATACCAGACGCCGAAGAGGAGGGCGATAATGAAGAACGCTATTATGCCCCCGACTATCTCGAGGTGCTGCCACGTGATGCTCAGATACGTCCCGTAGCCGCTTATTGCGGTTAAAACCGCCAGTACCGTGCCGTATTTCCAGCTCTCCGCGTAGAACGTCAGTGCCGTGAAGAAGAGCAGCATAAGGGTCAGGATCAGGAAGCCCAGCGACAGGATCACCTGGAGCAGCAGTTTCCATCCCCCGTACCAGACGATGCCTCCAGCTATGGCCAGTATGATGACGAAGAACGCTATCAGATACGCTTTGAGTTTGTCCACGTTTTCACCCCCTCAATCCCCAGCAGGAAGGTCTTCTCGTCCAGCCTTGGGGTGTAGTATCCAAGACCGTCCTTGGAGACGACCCGATGACAGGGAACTACGATTGGATATGGATTCCGCTTCATGGCCCCGCCTATCGCCCGGGGCGAGGTTCCAAGGGCCTTGGCGAGTTCTCCATAGGATATAACCTCACCTCTTTTAACCCTTTTTGTCAGCCATTCGTAAACCCTCCTCTCAAAGGGCGTTAGACCCCTGAAGGAGAGGAGTTCAAGGGCGTCCTCGTTGTCAAGTTTTCCCTCGATGACGTCCTTCACGATGCCCGGATACTCCGCATCCCCTGGGCTTGGGTCGACGGGAACTCCCCTCTTCCGCAGGAACCCGGTTAATCTTGAGATGTTACCCTCCAGAAGTTGTTTCTCGAGGGAGAACGTTATCCCGTCTATCTTTTCATCGTGGACGACCGATATCCAGACGGTTCTTCCCCCTATCCTGAACTTCTTGACGCTTATCATCTGCATTCCTCCAGTCTCTTCACGGCCTTTCTCAGGGGGCCTATGATGGTGTGGATCTCCCGTCCGTAGAGGAACGACTTCCTGACGGCCCGTTTGAACACCTTGACGAAAACCTCCCTTCTCTCCGGGTCTCTCGGATAATCGAGGGTTCTGAGGAGTTCTCTCCATGTTTCTACGAGTACTTCCTTCTCGACTTCCGTCGCGGGTTTTAGGGCCTCTACCTGGGGCTCGGGCCGCCTCTTCGATAGCTCGTAGAGCACCACAGCGACTGCCTGGGCGAGGTTCATGACGGGATAGGCCTCGCTCGTGGGAATTGTGAGCGTGACGTCGAGCCTCTCAAGTTCCTCGTTCTTCAGCCCTATGCTCTCCCTCCCGAAGAAGAGTCCGACCCTCCCGCTGTACCCTTTGAGGAGCTCCCTCAGCTCCCAGGGGTAGATGGGCGAGCGGTGGGTTGAGAACCGTTTTCCCGGTTTTCCGGTCGTCCCTACGGTCAGGTCGAAGAGCCTGAGGGCCTCGCCGAAGTCCTCGAGGAGGGTGGCGTTTGTGAGAACGTCCCGTGCGTGAACCGCGTACTCGTAGCTCTCCTCCGTAAGGTTGGGGTTGACGAGGACTAAGTTCGAGAATCCGAAGTTCTTCATCGTCCTTGCCACCATCCCGATGTTCGCCGGCCCCTCTGGTTCAATGAGAACGATGCTTATCATCGGTAGGCATTTAAGGGTAGCTCTTTAAACGGTTTTGGTGGTGGGATGAGGATTTACGTCCTTGGGGCGGGTAGCATAGGCTCGCTCTTTGGGGCCCTTCTGTCGAGGGCCGGAAACGACGTCACGCTCATAGGGCGGGAGGAGCAGGTCGGGGCGATAAAGGAGCGGGGCCTCCGGGTTTCTGGTGTTGAGAGCTTTGAGGTGAGGCCGAAGGCGAGCATTCTGGCGCCGAGTGAACCGCCTGACCTCCTGCTGCTCGCCACGAAGTCGTACTCGACAAAAACCGCCTTAGAGTGCGCGAGAAAGTGCATAGGGCCGGAGACGTGGGTTTTGAGCATCCAGAATGGCCTCGGGAACGAGGAACTGGCGATGAAGTACACGAAAAATGTCATTGGAGGAATAACGACCAACGGGGCTTTTCTTGAGGAGTGGGGGCTTGTCAGGTGGACTGGGAGGGGCATAACCGTTATAGGGCGTTACCC
>Ga0256843_1001900_pt1 | contig 15867 bp, 14 predicted proteins | sample AlvinellametaG_FD_191572 | JGI IMG/M metagenome (GOLD analysis project Ga0256843, IMG submission 191572) | Pompeii worm associated microbial communities from hydrothermal vent at the East Pacific Rise, Pacific Ocean - Alvinella | ecosystem: Host-associated > Annelida > Integument > Unclassified ... | reverse complement strand
CGATGAAAGTATGGGAAGAGATTCAGCAAGGGAAGCCTACAACCAATGAGAAGGGAGAATCACTCTATCTTAATCATCTTTTAGCAGATGAAGAGCTTAGAAGTAAACTAAGTGAAGAGCAGATTCGAGAGTGTTTCAATTTTGATTACTATACGAAAAATGTAGATGCTATTTTTGCACGGGTTTTCAAAGACTAAAAAATGCAAGGACAGCTTTGTCCTTGACGATAAATAGTATGATTTTTCACAAACAATTTATACTATTCTACGCTCTCATCGGCAGAGAGTAGAACTCTTAAAATCTTCTCAAAATAATCTGAAAAAACAAGTTCAAAATTAACAAAAATTCAAGCAAAATTTGAGTAAAATCGGATAAATTATTTATAAATAAATAAGCCAAACTTATTGTGAAATAAGGTCGGAAAGCTACAGGTCTTTACTTAAAGATGGCTGGGTTGTGAATATCAGGAGAATGTATGATTAGAGTCGTAAAACGAAATGGAAGAGTAGAAACTTTAGATGTATCTAAAATACAAAAATATACATCAGCAGCAGTGGAAGGTTTAGACCGTGTAAGTCAAAGTGAACTTGAAGTAGATGCTAAATTACAGTTTCGTGATATGATAAGCTCTGAAGAGATACAAACAACACTCATTAAAACAGCAGTTGACAAAATTGATATTGATAGACCAGATTGGACCTTTGTTGCTTCAAGACTTTTCCTTTATGACATCTACCATAAGGTAACAGGCTTTACAGGATATAACCATTTAGCAGAACACTTTAAACGTGGTGAGAAAGAAGGACGTATTGTTCTTGGACTTAAAGAGAAGTATGACCTAGATGATTTAAATGATTATATCAAACCAGAAAGAGATTTACAGTTTACTTACTTAGGTATTCGTACACTTTACGACAGATATTTACTAAAAGACCGAAAAGGTGTTCCTATAGAGCTGCCACAACAACTCTTTATGGGTGTTGCTATGTTTTTGGCACAAAATGAATTTGATTGTCAAACTTGGGCAAAAAAGTTTTATGATATTTTGTCAAAATTTGAGGTAATGGCAGCCACACCAACCTTGTCAAATGCACGTACACCGAGACATCAATTAAGTTCTTGTTACATAGGCTCAACACCTGACAATATAGAAGGTATTTTTGATGCATATAAAGAGATGGCGTTACTTTCTAAGTTTGGTGGTGGTATTGGCTGGGATTGGTCACTTGTTCGTGGTATGGGTTCTTTCATAGATGGACATAAACATGCTGCAGGAGGGATTGTTCCTTTTCTTAAAATTGCTAATGATGTTGCCATTGCTGTTGACCAACTAGGTACACGAAAAGGTGCTATTGCAGTTTACATAGAACCTTGGCATGTTGACATCCGTGACTTTTTAGACTTGAAGAAAAACTCAGGTGAGGAGCGTCGTAGAGCACATGATCTTTTCCCTGCCATTTGGTTGAATGACCTTTTTATGAAAAGAGTAGAAGCTGATGAAATGTGGACGCTCTTTGACCCATATGAAGTGAAAGAGTTGACAACACTTTATGGTGAGGAATTTGAGAAGCGTTATGTTGAGCTTGAAAATAATGAAGATGAAATCACAAGAGAGCGAGTATCGGCAAAAGGTTTATGGAAAGAGATGCTTAGAAGTTACTTTGAAACAGGTAACCCTTTCTTAACATTTAAAGACACCGCTAATAGAGCCAATCCAAATAAACATGTAGGTGTTATTCGTTCTACAAACCTTTGTACCGAGATTTTTCAAAATACATCTCCAAATCATTATAGAACACAGTTTACATTTGATGATGGTACAGTAGAATCATATGAAGAAAATGAACTTTTAACACTTGACAATGGTACAACAAAACCAGCAAAAAAAGTGACAGCTCTTGATAGCCTAAATGGTAAACAAATTTGGATAGTTGATAAAGAGAAGACAGATGGTGATACCGCAGTGTGTAACCTTGCCTCTGTCAACCTTGCTAAAGTTAATACAAAAGAAGATCTTGAAAGAGTAGTCCCTATTGCAACACGTATGCTTGACAATGTGATTGACTTGAATTTTTATCCTTTAGCAAAAGTAAAACGCACCAATGAAAAGTCACGTGCGATAGGCCTAGGTATTATGGGTGAAGCACAAATGCTTGCGGAGTCTGCTATTGAGTGGGGGAGTACAGAACACTTTACAAAAATAGATGAAGTAATGGAGTCATTCTCTTACTATATCATTAAAGAGTCTTCAAATCTAGCCATAGAAAAAGGTGTCTATCCAACCTTTGAAGGTTCAGATTGGTCACAAGGAATTTTCCCAATTGACAAGGCAAATGAAAATGCATGTAAACTTGTCAATAGAGGTGGACTCTTTGGTTATAAGCATGACTGGGCAGCATTAAGAGAAAAAGTAAAAACAGACGGAATGCGTAATGGGTATTTAATGGCCATCGCACCTACAAGTTCTATCTCTATTTTAACGGGAACGACACAAGCCATTGAGCCGGTGTACAAACGTAAATGGTTTGAAGAGAACCTTTCCGGGCTTATTCCTGTCGTTGCACCAAAACTGTCTGCTAATACATGGCAGTACTATACACCAGCGTATGACTTGAACCAAAATATACTCATTAAGGCAGGGGCTATCCGTCAAAAATGGTTAGACCAAGGACAGTCACTTAACATCTTCATTACGCTAGATAAAGCAAGTGGTAAATACCTCAATGAGATTTATATGAATGCATGGAAGTTTGGATTGAAGTCAACTTACTACTTAAGAAGTCAATCGCCAGAGAGTAGTAATGATATTGAAGATAGAAGTCAAGAGTGTGTTGGCTGTCAGTAGTACGGTTCACTAAACAGTTATGAGAAATTAAGTGGAGGGATGGCAATCCCCTCTACGAGTAGTAAATATTTCTAAAATCCAAAATACCCACACTAAAACGCCAAATAATCCATTTTAAACCTTTTTTTAACTTCTAGTATGGAAAAAATAAAAAAAACGCTTATTTTTACTGGTTGTTTGATGATGAAAAATAAGGTATTTATCCGTTTCATCTCTTTTGGCTATAATTTTAAAAATTTTTATAAAAAGGTCAAAGATGAAATCATTTGATAATGTAAATGTAGAGTTAGCGGGTAACAGTTATTTTAATGGAGCGGTGACAAGTCGTACGATTAATTTTTCAGATGGCACAAAAAAGACTTTAGGGTTTATGCTTCCTGGTGAGTATGAGTTTGGAACAGTAGCGGCTGAACTTATGGAGATTACCTCTGGTGAACTTGATGTAAAACTTCCAGACAGCAATGACTGGGTAGAAGTAAAAGGTGGGGAGTCTTTTGATGTTCCTTCTAATGCTAAATTTCAGGTGAAGGTAAAGAGCATTACAGATTATTGTTGTTCTTATTTATAGGTTCATATTGAATCCACAATAAGAGACTATACTACACCTATGAAAGCAAAATGAGGTTTCTCCTCCCCTCCCTTTTTGCCTCTTTTGCTTTCTAGATAACTTTTTAATTTTTTATACTCTATAACATGTAGAGTGCCCCCCTTTTTAATACATATAAAAAGTTATCTAATTCTAATACTTACTCTTTAGTCTCAGTCTTAATCGAGGACTAAAATGTAGCGAGAAATCAGCCAAGAATGTGTATAATGTTTTTTATGAAATAACTTAGAATAAAGGGATTAAAAAATGAAACGTAAGAAAATATATAACCCCCAATCAGAAGAAACGACCAACGATAGAAAAATATTTGGAGGAAATCCAACAGGTATTTTTGAATTAAATGATATTAAGTATCAATGGGCATATAATTTATGGGAGATGATGCTAAATAATACTTGGTTTCCTAAAGAAGTAGATATGACACGAGATGTGAATGACTATAAGCATTTAACAGATGCAGAAAAATCGGCTTACGATAAAGTACTTGCGCAACTTATCTTTATGGATTCATTGCAGACCAATAATATTATTGATAATTTAAATCCTTTTATTACTTCTCCAGAAATTAATCTTATTTTAGTACGTCAAGCATTTGAAGAGGCATTACACTCTCAAAGCTATGCCGTCATGGTAGATAGTATCTCTACAAACTCTAAAGAGATTTATGAACTTTGGCGAAGAGATATGATGTTAAAGTCTAAAAATGATGCCATTGCAAAAGTTTACGATGAACTTTCAGGAAATCCTAGTGACACCAATATTGTAAAAGCGATGTTTGCAAACCAAATTTTGGAAGGAATTTATTTTTATAGTGGATTTGCCTACTTATATACTTTAGCACGTTCAGATAAAATGTTAGGTACAGCACAGATGATTCGCTTTATACAAAGAGATGAAGTGACACATCTTTTACTGTTTCAAAACATGATTAATGCAACCAAAAAAGAGCGTCCGGAACTTTTTACAAAAGAGTTAGAAGAAGAAGTTTATGATATGTTTAGAGATGCTGTAAAGTTAGAGAGTGAATGGGGTGCATATATTACACAAGGACAAATTCTTGGACTTACAGATGATATTATAGAACAATACATACAGTATTTAGCCGATAAAAGATTACACGCAGTAGGAATGAAAAAACTTTATAATGTTGAGCATCCTATTAAATGGGTAGATAACTTCTCTCAATTTAATGATCAAAAAACAAACTTTTTTGAAGGTAATGTAACAAACTACTCTAAAGGTAGTTTAGATTTAGATGATTTTTAAGGCTCAAGAATGTTAGGTAAACCGAAAAAACTTGAGGCAGTTGTATTACAACTCCCCTCACATAAACGTTATCAAAATAATCTTGATACACTTTTATCATATTTGGATAAATTTCAAGAAAAGCATATTGTTGTTGCTCCTGAAGTATTTTTAACTGCGTATGATTATGAACATTTAGCTACCGCAGCAAAGTTTTCTGCCAATGCATTAAAAACATTAAAAAAAGTAGTCAATGAACAGATAGTTGTCTTTACGCTTATTTTACAAGAGGGTGATGAATTCGTTAATCAAGCAGTGGTACTTCACAAGCATAAAATCATACACAGACAAGAGAAAGTTAAACTTTTTAAAATGGGAGATGAAGATCTTTATTTTAAAGCAGGAAAAAAGAAAAAAATAAAACCTTTTGAGATAGAAGGTGTTAAGTATGCTATTTTAATTTGTTTTGAATTACGCTTTAAAGACCTATGGAAGCAGATAGAGGGTGCAGATGTGGTTATTGTTCCTGCACGCTGGGGAAAGGCACGTAAAGGGCACCTTGAAATACTTTCTCAAGCATTGGCAGTGATGAACCAATGTTATGTTGTATTGTCAAACTCCTCAGATACCGATATGGCATCTTCTTCTGCAATTATATCTCCTTTTGGAAAAGTCATTATCAATGACAAGCGCTCTGCTTTATGTGGAGATATAGATTTTAGAGAGATTAAAAAAATGCGTCGCTATTTAGTGATAAATTAAAATAAAGAAGCATATTAAAAAAGCCTATTTAACGAATTTTTAGGTAAAATTTCAGCACTTTAAAGGGATGGTAATTTAGAATGATAAAAGCCAGAAAGCTACAAAGTCTTGTTTCTGAAATAGAGAAAGAAGTAGAGCTAGATAGATTTATTAAAGATGCATTTTTAAGCATAGACAGAGAGGCTTTTGTGCCTATGCAATTTAAGCACCTTTCCTATACACTTGATGCTTTACCTATTGCGGCAGAACAGTGGATCTCTTCACCTTTAACGGTTGCAAAAATGACAAAACATTTAGAGTTAAAAAAGGTAGATTCTATTCTTGAAATAGGATGTGGTTCAGGATATCAGGCAGCAATTCTTTCTAAAATTTGTCGACGTGTTTTTACAATTGAGCGTATTGAAGCATTGGCAAAAACGGCAAAAGCAAGATTTTCTCAACTAGAAATGAACAATATCTTCCCACGCTTTGATGATGGGCAAAGGGGTTGGAAGCAGTATGCTCCTTTTGAACGTATTTTATTTTCTGCAACAGCCAAAGAGATTCCACAAGCTATTTTTGAGCAACTTGCTGAGGGAGGTATTTTGGTTGCGCCTATTGAGCAGGAAGAGAATTATCATATTATTACAAGGTTTTATAAAAAAGAGGGACGTATTACTTCTGAAAGTATTGAGCGTTGCCTTTTTGTTCCTATTATAGATGGGACAAAAAAATAAACATATAGATTTGTTATATTTTTACGTTGTCAACTCTTCATTAAGATTATGTTATCATTTTACAAATATGTAAATAGGGGATAAGAATGGAAAAGTTGATGAAACCAGCAGAATATGCCCAAGAACTCGGTATTTCAAGACAAGCAGTCTATGCAAAAATTAAACGTGGTATATTGACAGCAAAGAATGTAGAGGGGAAACTTTACATTGTTGTTGACAAAGATGAAGAGAAAAATATCACACAGACCACTTCAATTCCAAAAAAAATACTATCTAAAAAAGTGAATACACAGACAAAAGTGAGCGTAAAATCTGAAGACTATAAAGACCTTTTACGTGCGAAAGATGAAACGATTTCAGTACTTAAAGGTACAGTAAAAGATTTAAAAAAATCAAATAAACAGATATCTACCACACTTAAGGGTGAAATTGATTTACTCAAAGAAGCGTTTCATGAGATGCGTTCACTCTATATTATGCAACTAGAGCAAAAAATACAAACAAATAATGAATTAATTGATGTTTCAGAAGACATTTTAGAAGATGAGCCTATTTTTATTCATTGGATAGGCATGAAGCAATTTTTCAAAAGCTATTCTGTAAAAGAAAAGAAACAAGAAAAAATAAAAAAACGTCTACGTAAAGCGTATAAGAATAATGATAACCGTATCTCTAAAATAGAAGGAAAACTTAAAATGGATCAAAATGCAAAGTATGAGGATATATTAAAATGATGAAAGATTTGTCAAAAGAGTATAGTCTTTTTGTGGCAATTATTGCTTTTTTTGGGATAAGCCACTTTGAACATACAATGGTGCATAGTACAATGGGAAATTTGGTAGGCTTTAGTATCTTATTTGTGGTAATAATCTACTCTGCAATGTCTGTGGCTCACCACGCAGAAATGTTAGCAGAAAAGTTTGGTGAACCCTATGGTACACTCATTCTTACGCTCTCAGCAGTAGTTGTAGAGATTGTGATTATTGTCATTATGATGATGCATGCTCAAAGTTCTGAATTGGCAAGAGATACAATCTACTCAGCTGTTATGTTAGATATTAATGGCTTGTTGGGAATTGCTGCTATTATAGGGGGCATAAAGTATGGTGAGCAACCTTACAATATAGACTCTTCCAACTCTTATCTTTCTATGCTTCTTGTGGCTATTGGTATTGCTATGGTACTTCCTCATTTTATAGATAATACACATAAAGAGATGTTTATGATGTTTACTGTTGTGACATTTACCTTGCTTTATATTGTCTTTACACGTATTCAACTTACTTCACATAAGTACTTTTTTGAGCATACAGATAAGAATGCTGTCTGTGAAGATGAAACATTATGTCATGAAAAAGGTGAGATTAATGCGTGGTACCATGGACTAAACTTAGTTGTTTCTATTGTGATGATAGGTATTTTAGCAGAAATACTTTCTGTCTTTATGGGCAATACTCTAGCAACGTTTGAATTGCCCTTAGCAATAGGTGCAGTGGGGGTAGCGGTGATCTCAGCAGCACCTGAACTTATTACCGCAGTACGTGCAGCAGTAGACAATAGGATGCAAACGGTGATAAATATTGCACTGGGTGCTTCTTTGGCGACGATACTTTTAACGATTCCTGCAGTTATTGTAGTCTCTAAAGTGATGGGGATGGAACTAAATCTTTCACTCACACCTATACAAGGGGTTATGTTAGGATTAACATTGCTTATTAGTATAGTAAACTTTAATGATGGTGAAACCAATGTTTTAGAAGGGTTTTTACATTTTATTTTATTTGTAGTCTTTGTATTTCTACTTTTTGTCTAGGGTGAATTTGCTTCACCTATAGACAAATTCCTCTCCTTTTTGCTTATAATGAGGCTTATTAGGCTTTATTGAGTATAATTATTTTATGAAAAAAATACTGCAAACGCTTCTTTATACGATTTTATTTTTACTGTTGTTTCTCTCCGTAGTTTTAGCTTTTGCATTTTCGCAAAAAGGAAATACGCTATTAAAAGAGTACATTCAAACAGAGCTAGACAGTAGGCTACCTATGCCTACGGAAGTACGAAAATTTACGCTAGATTCGAAAAATGCTAGGCTTATTTTACGGCTCAATGGAGGTCTTGATGTTGAAATAGTGAGTCAATACAATCTATTTAGGCACTCTTTTTCAGGTATTTATCATCTTTGGACAGATACTTTTAAGTATGAAAAAATTGTTTTAAAAGATGCCAATATTCATGGAGATTTTTCAGGAACACTTGAAAATCTTCATATACATGGAAGTGGTAAGGTATGGAATGCACATGTTGCTTATACACTACAGCTAGTAAATCAGACATTTCAAAATATTGAGGCAAAGTTTCAAGGGGTTTCTTTGTCGGAGCTTTTAGAATTTTCTTCTCAACCACCTTTAGCTGAGGGTAAAATTGATGTAGATCTTTCTCTTCCTGATATTGGTAAAGAATTTGCTAAAGGAAAAGGAAATATTGTTTTACATCATGCTAAGTTCAATACAGATGTGGTACAAAAGGTATATGGTTTGGTCCTGCCAAAAAAGAGTTATGTAAAAGGTAATATTGACTTAGCATTAAGTGGGAAATTACTCTCTTTCTCACTAAAAAGTAAAGGAAATTTATTTGATTTAAAATTAGACAATGCACTGTATCATCTTGAAGAACAGCGTGTCACATCTGACTATTTTATGGATGTAAAAGAGATGGGTATTTTAAGTCAAAATAGACTCTCTGGTGCACTTAAAGTTGTAGGTGATATCAACTATAGTAAAGCATTGTATAGTATCAAAGGAACAACTAATTCACTCGGAGGAGTGATTGATTTTGATGTATCAAAACAGCTAAAGTTTCATCTTTCAAAGGTTAATATAGCAAAAATGTTGCATCTTTTAAAGCAACCTATGTATGCGAAGGGTATTGTCAATGCGAGTGTTGATATGCAAAGAGATTTTACTCAAGGGCATTATGCTATAGATATTGAAAAAGGTTTATTGTATGCTAAAAAAGTTAATGCTATTTCTGAATATAAGATTCCAAATGACACCCCTTTTAGAGTTAAAATAAAGGGAACACTAGAAGACAAGATTTGCAAAGCACAAGTCAAATTACACTCTTCCTTGAGTGATATTAAGGCACAAAATATAGTGTATGATATTGAGAAAAACAAGCTTCTGAGTGATTATGATGTGTTTATCCCCAATATTGGCATTTTTATGTCAAAGAATACAGAGTTAAAAAGAGGCTATATGAGTTTAAAAGGTGAGCTGCAATGGGAGAAGTATCTTAAAATAAAAGGATCAGTAAAAGGTTTGGGTGATACTCTTGTATTTGACTACGATAGTAAAAAAGCAAGTGTTGATGCAGAGGCACTTTTTGTTGAAAAGCTACTTTCATTACTTGCCTTACCTCATTATGTAAAAGGAAAACTTTTTACAAGATTAAACATTCAGAACATTGAAACACTTGAGGGGGATTTCCTCTTTAAAAGTACAGACCTTTTAACCCAACCCCATGTGATGAAAACACTCATAGGCAAAGCATTAAGGCTTAATATAGCGTTAGAAAGTAAAGGAAAATTACGAAAGCATAAAGCATATGTGGAGAGTAAAATGACGACAAAAATGGGTGAACTCTTATTGTCAGATACACTCTTTGATATAGAGAAAAATCAGGTCTCTAGTCACTATCTTTTAAACATTCCAAAATTAGAAAAATGTACAGAATTATTTGAGCAAAAATTATATGGAACACTTATACTTGACGGAGAGTTTACGCATAAGGAAGTGTTAAAATCTAAAGGAAAAACCACCTCATTAGGTGGTGAAATTACTTATGTATTAGAATCTGAACATATACAAAGTAAGTTCCATAATGTACCTATAGAAAATATGTTGCATATGTCAGGACATACCTCTATTGTACACGGGCATACCAATGGGACGATGAGGTACAATACAATGACAAAGAGAGGTATTGTTGATTTACAAATAAATGATTTTAAAATTAAACCTAGTAGTACCACCCAGACACTAAAAATGTTTATAGGAAAAGATCCTTCTCGTATTATTTTTAGTTCTACAAAGCTTCATGCTACGCTAAATAAGCATATTACAACCTACTCGCTTCATGCAAAAGGGCATCACGCCTCTATAGATATTAGTCAAGGAAAACTTAATAAAAAAGAGAATACCCATAGAGCTAAGTTTAAGTTTCATTATGAAAAATACACTGTTAAGGGGGAGATACAAGGGAGTATTGATACTCCTAGTATTGTGATAGATGCTTCTTCTTTAATGCAGGGAAAAGTAAAAGATAAAATTCAAATTAAACTTAATAAAGCACTAGGTAGAGATTTAGGAAAAACGGTTACGGGTTTTTTAGAAGGTTTAAAGATTTAAAGAATAGAGCTTCTTCTTGAAATATAAATGTTTACCCTTAAAATTCAAGCTTTATTTAATATAATAAACCGTCAAGGAGGGGGAACCATGAGAAATAAAGAGATAGTAGATGCAATATGTATGCATCATTTATACGAATATATAATGGTGAATTATGAGTTAAAAATACTTCAAACTTCAGAAAATATATATAAATATTGTGAACTGCAAGAAGAGGTAGCAGGTTTATTTGACTATGTTCCAGAACTTATAGGTATGGAGATATCTTTAGAAGATATTATTGAAAATAAGCGTAGTAATTTTGTAATACCTATGGTATTTAAAGCACCAGAGTCGTATGTAAATATACGCATTCAAAAAGGTATACATAGTGAAATTATTATTATTCTTTTTGAAAATATTACAGAAATCACTAAAGCACAACGTAATTTAAGACAAGTAAATAATGAAAATATGTTACTTGTAAAAGAGATAGCAGATAAAAATAGACAATTAAAACAGTTTAACAACGAAATGTATCGACTTGTAAAAGAGGAGATGGCAAAAAATGTAGAAAAGCAACATATGCTTGAACTTCAAACACGACATGCTCAAATGGGAGAGATGATTTCAATGATTACTCATCAATGGAAACAACCTTTAAGCGTGATTCAAACGGTAGGTACTTTACTTAAAATAAAAGTAGAATCAAACGCCTATACGCCAGAGCTATTTACAGAAAAAATAGACAATATTATTAATCAAGCAAAACATATGAACAATACAGTAAAAGATTTCCAATATTTCTTTACTCCATCAAAAGAGAAGGTAGTATTTCCTGTAAAAGAGACAATATCCTCTTTGCTTGGCTTAATTCAAATGGAGTATCGTTTAGAAAATATTGATATTATTTTAGAGGGGAGTGATGAGGCCTCTATCCATGGTTATGCAAATGAATACAATCAAGTGATTTTGTCTATTTTAACCAATGCAAAAGATGCTTTTCAAGCAAACCCACATTCACATATGAAAATCATACTTAAAGTAGAACAAAAAGAAAGTCAAACGCTACTCAGTATTGAAGATAATGCGGGTGGGGTACCTGATGAATTAGTCGAAACACTGTTTTCACAGTATGTAACTACAAAAAAGAATGGTTCTGGGTTAGGACTACATATTGCACAAAGAGTGATTACTGATAATATGGGTGGTAAAATATGGATTGAAAATAGAGAAGCTGGAGCAGTCTTCTATATATTGATTTAATCCATATATACTTTTGGTATAATAAATTTTGATAACGTCTAAAAATTCTATAACTTATGGGAACCAATCATGCAGATTAAAGATAAAATAAAACACATAGGCATAGGAATACTTTGTTTCCTTTTCTTTAGTGGAGTGCAAGCAAACAATAATACAATTGCCTTTAATGATGTTGCCTCTACCGTTATCATGAATACTTTAGAGCATTCGCCTAAGGAGCATTTTCTTAAAAAGTTATATTCTGAGTTTTTCTTTTTACCGCTATGGGTGGAAGAAGAGAAAGTGTCTGATTTAACGATAGAACTTTTTGAGCAAATTAGAACTGATCGAACCCTTAATGAATATTCACGTCTGAAACAAGATATGTATCGCTTAGAAGATAATCTAAAGAGCAGTACTTATCCTACTTTAAGATTGGTTAAAAAGATGGAATTGGAGTTTAAAATTTCACAGCTTTATAAAGGATATGCGGATTATACGCTATATGGAAGTATTAATTGGGGTGCATTTCAAGCCAAACTCTATAACTTACGTAGTCATGAAATTAAAGCTGCATGGTTGACCTATAAGTCACCTTTTACACCCGTTTCATTACTTGTAAATGCAGTAATGGATAAAAGTCTTACAAAAATGTTTCATAAAGTAGAACCTCAGACATATCATTTTTCTGCACTTAAAAAAGCACTCTATCACTATCAAGATATAGCTAAAAACGGTGGATGGCAACATATACCATTTGTCGGGGTTTTGCGTGTAGGAAATTCCTATGGGGTGATTCCTCAATTGAGAGAGCGTTTACATCGTAGTGGAGATGATGTTGGGTGTAAAAATGAGGCAACAACCTTATATGATAGCTGTCTTCAAAAATCGGTTATACATTTCCAAAAACGTCATGGACTTGTTGCTAAAGGGGTCGTTGGTAAAGAGACATTAAGAGCACTTAACGTGCCTATAGAAAAACGTATAGTACAGATTAAGTTGAATTTAGACCGTATTAAATGGCTACATCATAGAGACTCTAAGTATAAAATTATGATTAATATTCCTTCTTTTACGCTCTATTTTGAAGAAAATAATAGCTTGATTCAAAAGATGAGAGTGATTACGGGGAAGCGTAAAAATCCAACACCTATTTTTTCCAATACAGTGAAAACTATCGTTTTAAATCCTTATTGGAATATTCCTAAAAGTATTATTCAAAAAGAGATGATTCCTAAATTGTTAAAAAATCCAGATGCCTTAGCAAGTAAAGGGATAGAAATACGTTCAGGATGGGGTAAGAATGCTGAGTTAGTAGATCCATATATGGTAGATTGGGGACAATACCAATACAGTAAAGTCGTGCCTTTTCGTTTTGCACAAGTCCCTGGATATAGTAATGCATTGGGAAAAGTAAAATTTTTATTTCCTAACCAGTTTGCAGTCTATATGCATGATACCCCAAATAAACGCTTGTTTCAACGAAGCGTACGTGCTTTTTCACATGGCTGTATTCGCCTTCAAAAACCAAGAGAGTTATTAAAAACCTTTGCAATGTTTAATGAAAATGTAAATTTTGAAAAGTCACAAAAAATCTTAAAAGGTAAAAATAAATCATACTTAAAATTAAATTATCAAACACCAGTAGATGTTGTGTATCTTACGGCTTATGTAGATTATAGTGGAATTTTACAATTTAGAAATGATATTTATGGGTATGATAAAATGCAGTTAGAGTCGTATCGTGAGTGGTAATGGCTTTTAAATATGCAGTCGCACTTACGGGAAGTATTGCTACGGGTAAAAGTGTTGTTGCAAAAGTGTTTAACACACTAGGCATGAAGATTATAGATGCAGACACCATAGCCCATAAAATATTAGATGTACAACATGACAAGATAGCTAAAATGTTTGGTTCGGCTCTTGTTAGTGATGGAAAAGTAGATAGAAAGGCATTAGGGAAGATTATTTTTTCAGATACAAAAGAGAGAAAGCGCTTAGAGTCACTACTTCACCCCCTTATCTACAAAGAAATTACTACACTATCGGAAGCGTTAGACCAACTTAAAAAACCTTATCTTATTGATATTCCTCTCTTTTTTGAAACCAAGCGTTACCCTATAGAAAGCGCTTTGGTAGTCTATACACCAACAGCACTGCAACGTACACGTTTAATGCAAAGAGATAACAGTAGTCAAGAAGAGGCGCAACAACGTATGGATACACAAATAGATATTGAATCAAAAGTAAAGTATGCTACGTATGTTATAGATAATAGTGGTACACTTTCAGAATTAGAAGATGCATGTAAGCGTGTATATAAAAAGATAGTAGGAGATTTTAGATGACAGTAACAAAATATTCAGCCAATGGGAATGATTTTGTACTCTTTATTGCACAAGAGAAAGAAGATAGATCACAACTTGCACAAAAACTTTGCCATAGACAAAATGGCGTGGGAGCAGATGGATTAGTCGTTGTGCTACCCCATCCTCAATATGACTTTGAGTGGGAATTTTATAATGCAGATGGTAGTCATGCCAATATGTGTGGAAATGCATCACGTGCAGTAGCGCATTTTGCCCATGAAAAAGGAATTTGTAAAGAGAACAGTGCAGAGTTTCTTACTGGAGCAGGGGTCATAAGAGCAACCATAAATGGACAGTATGTTGTGAGTGACATGACAAAACCACAAATTATACGCACTGATATTGTGGAGAATGGTCATAGGTGGTGGCTTATTGACTCTGGTGTACCTCATTTGGTTTCACTACGAGAAAGTATTGAGCATTTTGATATAGAAGAAGCACGAGTATTACGAGAAAAATATAACTGTAATGTGAATATTTGTAAAATAGATTCGAACGATACAATGTATGTTCGTACTTATGAACGTGGGGTCGAAGATGAAACGTTAGCTTGCGGTACGGGAATGGTGGCATGTTTTATCCGAAATTACCAAGAGGGAAGTGTCACCACACAAGTACGTGTATTTCCAAAAAGTCAAGATGAGCTTTATGTCAATTATGAAGAGGGTATTTACCGTTTTGGTGGCAAAGTAACAAAAACATTTATTGCGCAGACAGTAGATATTTTAATATAATTTAAAAGGCTAATGAATGAAGATTTTTTTTATTGGAATAATGTTTTTATCCTATTTATTTTCGGAAGATTTTACACAAGCAGTTGAATCGTATAATAAAGGTAACTATATTCAGGCCTTTAATATTTTTTATATACTTGCTAAAGAAGATGATGAAAAGGCACAATATAATGTTGGCTTGATGTATGCTCAAGGTTTAGGTGTAAAAAAAGATATTTCAAAAGCAATAAAATGGTATGAAAAGTCAGCAATCAAAGGTAATGCTTTTGCTCAATATAATTTAGCACAATATTATTATAACCAAGGAAATAGAGATGCACATGCGTATGCAAAAGCAAAATATTGGTATGAAAAGTGTATAGAAAACGAGGTAAAAGAGAGTTACAATAACTTAGGAGTACTCTACTTAGAGGGGCTAGGTGTACCAAAAGATGAAGTAAAAGCATTTGAACTCTTTAAGCAGGGTGCAGACAAATCAGATGCTTCTGCTTCGGTTAATGTTGCACTTCTTTATGCATGGGGAAAGCATGTAACACATGACAAAATGAAAGCCTATGATTATTTTAAAACAGCATTAAAACAAGGTAAAATGGAAGCAGAAACATATCTTGATACTTTATGCAAAGAGAGTGCTTGGGTATGTAAAAATTAGGTAGGTACAAAGAGTGGTGATCACGATTGGACTTGAACCAACGACTTCTTCCATGTCAAGGAAGTACTCTACCAACTGAGTTACGCGATCACTATTAAATAAGTAAATAGAATTATAGCCAGAGATACTTAATTTTCCTTTTTTAATACGCATTTGTTTAACTTTTAGCTATAATAATCGTATTTAATTTCACGCACGGCACTGTAAGCTGTGATACAAAGGGCTATTTTGAGCGAAAATCTTATCGGTTACATTGATGACCAAGGCAATATTCTAGATACACAAACAGCAGGAGAGAACTGCAACG
>Ga0256843_1001899_pt1 | contig 15875 bp, 15 predicted proteins | sample AlvinellametaG_FD_191572 | JGI IMG/M metagenome (GOLD analysis project Ga0256843, IMG submission 191572) | Pompeii worm associated microbial communities from hydrothermal vent at the East Pacific Rise, Pacific Ocean - Alvinella | ecosystem: Host-associated > Annelida > Integument > Unclassified ... | reverse complement strand
TGTATTATCATTACTTTAACGGAGTTAATAACTTTAAACTTGAGGGTGATTTTGCCGTAGCGGAACTTACGGCTCTTGAGAAAAAAGGGATAATTTATCCAATAGTGATGATGGCAATAGCAAACAGTATAGTAAATGAGTTTTATGAGGATTTAAGCAGAAAAAAAATGCTTATTATTGATGAGTTTTGGAGATATAAGGATAATTTAATTGTTGCCACATTTACTGAAGAGCTTGCAAGAAAGGTTAGAAAAGCCAGCGGTTCTTTGGTAACCATTACACAAAGCTATGATGAGTATAATTCAAATTCAAGAATGAAAGCCATCTGGAATAACTCAGGATGGAAATTCGTATTAGGAAAGCAAAATATCGAAACGGGTCTTGGAAGTTTTGCGGACAGGCTTCTTAGAACAATTTCGGCTCATCCTCCTTTGTTTGGTGAAGTCGGTATTTTTAACACAAAAGCTATGTCTATAAGCAGACTTAAAGTTGACCCATTATCGGAGTGGTTGTATAGAACGGACGATGAAGCACAAGAAGCGATAGCTAATGTTAAAAAACAGTTCGGGCTTGATGAGCTTAATGCGGCCAGATTTTTAGCATATAAACAGGAAAATCCTACCGCTACACCTCATCAGATATTAAAAGAAATTGGCGTTCTTGAAGAGGAAGAGATTGAAAAAGAAAAGGTTAGAAGAGCTAAAAGAAAAAAAATGGTACTTGAAATGCTTAAAGACGCTATTGAAATTGAAGATGTCAAATTGTTTAAAATACCGATAGTAAATGAAGAAAAACTTATTGAGAGATATGAAATTATAAGTAAATTAATTAATGACGAAACGGGCGAAGAAATTGGAGTAGGGGAGATATTTGAATATTTAAGGGAAGATAATCAAGAAGAGCTTATTAAAAAATATGATGAGGTTGTGGTAAAAAAAGCCGTTCAATTCTCCACTCTTCAAAATTCCATTTTCCATGTAAATATCTCTTTGGAAGCGTTTTTGGATAGTACTTTTATCAATAAAGTAATAGATTACGTAAACGAGTTTAAGGCTCAAAATAACATCTTTATAGAAGTAATGCTTAAAAATATCGAAGAAAAAGACGAACATAAAGTTCATGAAATAATTAAAAAACTAAAAGAGTACGGAATAGGTGTTTTTAATGACAATATTGATATAGATGTCAGTTATGCCAAAGCCTTAAAATTTAACGTAGATGGATTAAAGATAGATAGCAGTGTTGTTAAAAATATTTTAAGTGATAAAAAATTGCTTGATTTTCTTAGAGTAATGTTACTTATAGCACAAAATAATAATCTTGATATAGTATTTGTAAATGTGTCAAATGAAGAAATATTTGAAACTTGTCTTGAAATTGGTGGAAAATGGTTTGAGGGTTATCTGTTTGGAGAGCTGGAACTACTTAAATAGGAGAAGTGATGTTTTTTAAGAAGAAAAAGAAGATAAGCAGTACAGAAGAAGTATTTGAAAAAATGCTTGAGATAAAAAAGGAGATAAACTCAATCAAAAAGAAACTCTCTTCTCCAAATATCAGTGATAAAGAAAAAGAGCGATATAATGAAATGTTGGGGAAGTTATGGAGGGCCTTTGAGGTTTTACAAGAAAAACTTATTGACCCTAAAAAAGGGCTTTATCTTGGAATTGCGGTAAATTTGCTTGAAGACAATCCAAAGCCAAAGCCTCTTTATGTGCCGTGGAGTACGCTTCATTCTCATATGGGGGTTCAGGGAACAACCAGGGTTGGTAAAACTAAACTTATGCTCTCAAATATAAGACAAAACATAATAAAAGGGGATAACGTTATAACAGTAGACCCTAAGGGCGGAATAGGACAAGAAGTTTTATCCACAATGCTTGAAGAAGCGATTGTAAATGACAGGGCGCAGGATTTTATGCTCTTTTCGGCCGCTTATCCGGAGCTTTCTGATAGGGGTAATTTATTATACGGTATGGGAAATGAAGCCATCGGCTCTTTGTATGTAAAAATCGGAACGGATGATAAAACGGAAGTCTTTTTTAAAGAGACTATGTATGATAGTGTTAGTGCCATATTGGCGGGGTTTGAAGCAATAGAAGAAATTGAGGAGTATTATAATCCGGGATTTAAGAGGAGATTGTTAAAAAAAGAGATAGAAAAATACAATAAACTCATTGCTTCGAAAGGTTTAAAAAGAGAAAAGATTGATGAGAATTTGTATGAACCGGATGCAGCGGAAGTGGCAGTAAGAAGCGCTAAAAAACTTGAAGAGGAAAAATTAAATATCTCTCCAAAATTTGACGGTCTTGAAGTTAAAAAACTTGATTATGTCTTTTCAAGAGAATTTATTACTTTTAGGGATATTGGCAATTTTTCTACATTTAAAAAACTTCAAGAGCTATACACTTATGTAAGAAGTCTATATCTTAACGACGAAGATGAAATAAGAAAAGATTTGCCAAAATATTTACAAGATAAGGGCGCACTTGCGATAAATCTTCTTGATAAAGTGTTATCAAAAGGCGAAAACGTTTATAACCAGGTAGGAACAGCCTTATCTGTTATTTCTACGAAATTATCAACCGGACCTATTGGAATGTTACTTTGCGATATAAGAATAAATCCTATGCTTATGAGATTAAGAGATGAAAACAAAAGAGTTATTTGTTTGATTCAGCCTTTTCCTATGATTTTTAAAGAGATTTCGGATATGCTTGTTAAAATTTTTATGAGCTATATCGAATTTATTATGGGGGTTGTCGGAGCTACCGGAGAAGCGTTAAATAGAAGAATTCATCTTCATATAGATGAAGCGGCTTCGGTTATGTATAAAGGAGCGGATAGTCTGTTTAATAAAGTCGGTGGAACAGGAACAAGCATTTATGCTTATACTCAGTCTTTTGCCGATTGGAAAAAAGTCCTGGGTGAAGCGGAAGCCCAAGCCGTTTTAGATAACATGAATACACAGGTTAGATTTAGAATGAACGATATACAAAGTTGTGAGATTGTAAGCAAGGAGTTTGGGCTTGTTAAAAAGTTGGATGTATCAAGTATGTTCGGCAGTGAGGGTAACAGACTTATGACAATGGAAAAAGAGGAATTTATAATTCCTCCGGAAGTTGTAAGAAGATTGCCGGTAGCAAGAGCCGCAGTAAAAGTAGATACAGATATATATGTAGTTGATTTGCCTTATTATTCAGGTGCTAAGGTTACTTTGAAAATGCCGGAGCTTTTAAAAACAACTCTTTTAGAAGAAGGAGAAGAGATTGAGTGAGTATTTTATACCAAAAGAGCAAAGCGAGTATGCCAATTTGGCAAAAAAGATGATTGAAGAGCTTGAAGGAAAGGCAATTGAAAGAGAGGAGCTTATACGTTTAACCGTTCTTGCCATTTTTTCAAGAACAAATGTTGTTTTAATAGGTCCTCCGGGAGTTGGTAAAACTTATCTTATAAATATTATTATCCGCTCAATTGAGGGGGCGAAGAGTTTTGAGTATTTAATTATGACCCATACTAAGCCAGAAGAGCTTTTTGGGACAAGTTGGGTGGATAGTGATGGTAAAATGCATTATGATACGGAAAACTCTTTACTTGATAGCCATTTTCCTTTTTTGGATGAGATTTTTAAAGGTAGAAGCGATATTTTAAATACCTTGCTTGGTATTACTCATCCAAGCAGAAAATTTTTTATGAGAGGGGTGGGAGAGTTTAAAGTTCCAATGGTCTATATGTTTGCGGCAAGTAACGAGTTACCGGCGGATGAATCTTTGGACGCCCTTGATGACAGGTTTTTAATCAGATATGAGGTTTTACCTATTCGTAAGATAGAAAATTATGATAGGTATTTAAAAGGAGATTATGATACTTCTCCAACTCTTTCCTTTACATTAACTCTTGATGATTTAAAGTATGTGTATGATATCTCAAAAAGAATCGTAATGCCGCCTAATGTAAGAAAACTCTATTCTTATCTAAGAGAGAGAATGATAAGAAACAGGGTAAAGGTATCGGATAGGAAAATCAACCTTGCGTTGGATATATTTAAAGTTAGCGCATATTTAAACGGAAGAAACTATATAAATTTTTCGGATTTACTGATATTGAAGCACATCTTGTGGAAAAACTTCAATGAGAAATTAATCGTTGAAGAGACTCTACACGATACGATTTTCGGAGAACATAACGAGATTAAAAGAGTTATTCAAGAGCTTAGAAAAGAGCTTGATAAGCTTGACAGTTATTTTAAGTATGAAATAGGTAAATTTATCTTTAAAAGGGACAATATTGAATCGGCAAGAATTGAGGAGTATTTTAACTCAAATATGAATCTTGTAAATGAAGCGTATAAAGTAGCTTCTGTTTTACATTCCAAAGCCTCAGAGCTTAACGAAAGGATTGAATTTAATAAGCAGGTTTTAAAAGAGTGTGAGGAAAATATGTTTATTTATGATGAGGAAAGACAGGATTTGGAAAATATTAAAAAGTACATAAAACAAAACGAACTTGAATATGTTTTTCCTTATAAAAAAACAATTTTAAATATTATAAGCAAATCAAGAGTTATAGACGATGAGAGAAAAAAATTAATAGAAGAAGTGTTGGTTTATGAAGCGGAAGAGTATTTCGGGCATATTAAAGATGATATATTAAAAGCGATTCGTAACTTTGAATTGAATCCTTTTAATTTCTCTTCCATACAGCATTCTATAACTCCGGAGATTGTTTCTGAAGTTGGGAAGCTCAGAGCTTCTATTTCCAAAATCAAAAATAAACTTGAAAGATTTAAAGAACTGTGTTCTGATAGTTACTCTTATTTAAGTTTTAATCCGGCACTTTTATCGTAGGAGCTTCTTTTGCATGAGGTAACTCAGAATATCTATAACGCCTTGGATGAGTTGGCTTTACAATATGGTGTTTCAAGAGATGAAGCGGAAGAAGCACTTTTAAATGCCATTGAAAAAGTTTATAAAGGAGATGAGGTTTTTTTAAAAGGTGATGGAGTTGTTGTCGATGGTAAGTACTATACATTTTCAAAAAAGAGATATTCTGAGTTGATTGATGCGTTAAAAAATGAAATTATTGAGCTTTCGTCTTTAAAAATTAAGTATTTTATTTTAAACGTTTTAAAAGAGAGCGATTATACTTTATACTGTAAAGTTTCTTCCAAAGATAATCGTTTTTATTATTTAACCCCTTTTATAAAGAAAGATAAGCCTTTAAGTTTTTTAAGAATCAAAGTTCCCGTTGAAAATTTTGAACTAAACTCCGATATTCACTTTTTTCCGGTTTTTATTAAAGAGTGGCTAAAAAGGGTTAAAATCAATCTTTATGAAGCTCAGGGGTGTGTAATTTGTAAAAAGAGTGTAAGGTATCATATTGAAAGATATATAAAGCCAAAGCTCGGAGTGCTTTTAGAAGGTAAAGAAATAAAGGTAAAAAATGTTTTTGTGAAAAAAGAAGAAAGGATGAAAAGGGTTATTGTTTTGAAAATTAAGGGAAAGGTTACAAATAATATTATATCGTATATAAAAAGGTATTTTAATAGTTTTGGATGGGAAGTTATTTTTCGATGACTTGAATTAAGTTATCATTACAAAGAAAAAAGGAGCTTGAAAATGGTGAGTTTTGAAACATTTAAGGAAAAAGCTCTTTCTAATCCTGAAGTAAAAGAGGAATATGAAAACTTAAAACCGATTTTTGAAATTAAAAAACAATTGCTTCAAGCAAGGTTAAAAAAAGGATTAACCCAAGAAGAAGTTGCTAAAAGAATGCATACTTCAAAGTCTAATATTTCAAGGCTTGAGAGTTTAAATAACAAGTATGTTCCAAATTTAATGACTTTGATAAAATATGCAAATGCTTTGGGGTGTAAGATTGAGTTTAAGGTAATCTAAGATTTTAATCATTTGTTTTTTTCGATTAAGGAATTAATCTCTTTTACTATGTGAGAAAATTCTTCTATTATTTCTTCTTTATGGATTGGAGTATAATCTTTTGGATTGTTTTTTACATCTCTTATCATATTAATCATCGTTACGAATTTTAAATATAAATCTTTTTCGGCATCGTTTTTTGGGTAAAAGGCAAATACCATTCCCGGATTTTTGATTTTATTTTTTATGAAGAGCTTTATTGATTTGACAAGTTTCTTTGGTTTTCCTATTAGCTCTTTTTCGATAGAAGAAGCGATGAGTTTTGCTTCTTCTTTTGTGATTTTTTTACTACTCATTGGTAACCTGGTAAGCAGATGAGGCTTTTATAATTTTATCAAACGCTTTTTTAGCTTCTTCATGACTTTCAAACTCCCAATTTGTCCTTGCGGCAATTGCATCCAGAAAGAACATTATCTTTTTGTCTTTTAATTCGATTCTTTCTACTTTATCTAAATTTACAACTTCATCTTTGTAAGCAATAAAATTCATTTTTTCTCCTTTTTCATTTAGTTTAATTGAAAAGTTTTTGCCGATAAAAATTGGGACGGCTCTCCCTTTTTTTATAAGCATTCTTGCTCTTGCAGGATTTGTCTTTGAGATTTCTTTGCCGTTTTTTATTACTGAAATGGTGTTTTTAATTGCCAATCCTTTTTATTATTTAGATTATAATTTTATAAAAAAAGATTTTAAAAGGGAATAGATGAGTTTCTTAATAGGAGAACATTTATACAATCCAGCCAAAAAAATTTTTTGGGACCCAAAGAATGTTTCCAATCCGCATTTAATGATTGTGGGAAAAAGTGGAAGCGGTAAGACTACTCTTTTAAGAAAAGTGATTGAGTATCTTGATAATGAAAACTATATTACGTTTGTAATTGATTTTCATGGAGATATTAAAACTTCAAAAGAGCAAGAGTTTGAATTTACGACATTAAATCCAAAATATGGCATAGGAGTTTTTGAGTTTGAAAAAGACCCAATTAAAGGAGGAATTTATAATAGAGTTGAGGAGTTATTACAGATTTTTAAGAGTGTTTATTTTGAAAATTTCTCTCCATTAAGAGAAGCGGTAATAAAAAGATTGCTTTTAGATGTTTATTATGTAAAGGGTTTTGACCCTGATAATCCTAAAAGTTGGGATAAGGAAATTGATAAATTGCCGACTCTCTTAGACTTGAAAAAGTTAATAAAGCTTATAAAAAATGAGATAAAAAATTTTGAAGAAAATAGAGAAGTCTATTCAAAAAATATAGAAAAGATGAATCTGATTTATAAAAAAGTAGCACAAAAAATGGTGGAGACTGAAGAAGAATTTCAAAAAATTTTAGCTCAAAGTGAAGAACATTTTTCAAAATTTTTGGAAGAAATTACCATTCTTTTTAATGAAAAAGAGAAAAAATTTGACAGTATAAAAGCAATTACCAAAAAGTTAGGTATTAAAGATTTTGGCTTTTATCTTCAAAGAAATGTATTAAAAAGCATTGAATCCATAGAAGTTTATATTGACGCTATGATTGAAAGCAAAGTTTTTTCACAACATAATCCGGTGCTAAAAAGGGGTAAAAAAACTTTTAGGTTTAACTTGTCAAATCTTTCAGATAGAGTAATGTTTTTTATGGCAAATCTTATTATTCAAAGAATATTTAATAAATCAAGAAAATCATTTAATCCGGAAGATAATAGACCCGTAGCTCTTAAAACTTTTATTGTAATAGATGAGAGTAAATTAATTATGCCTCAGGGCAAAGAGAAAGAAAATCCGTTTAATTTTCTTAACAGAATAGTTAGTGAAAGTAGAAAGTTTGGTTTAGGTGTTATTTTAGTTTCTCAAAGAATCAGTCATTATAGTGAGGAAATGTTAAGTAATATTGCTACAAAAGTTGTTTTAAAATTATCAGAAAATGATAAGAAAGTCGTAAAATCGAAAATAGGTATAAAAGATAAAAAAGATTGGGAAGCATTAAATAGTAGGCCAGGCGTTGCTATTGTTATGCTTGATGAAAAAAGAGAAATTGTTTTACTTGATGGATTTGAGAGATGATATTTGATATACTTTTCTTGCAAAATAAATACTAAAAAAGGAGGTTCTAATGAGTATTTTAAATGACATTGAAGGTAGAAGTTTTGTGGAATTGAAGCTAAGAAAAAAGATAAGTATTAAAAAAACAAACGCCGAAGCGTTAAAGGCAATTGAAGATAGCGGTGTAGATATGGGAGCGTTTTTCGATTATATTTTTGATAAAGTAAATTTACCAAAATTGGCAAATGAGATACAAAAAGAGATGAAACAAAATAAAAATAATAGCAGTGAAGTTAATGTCAATAACAGATTTGGAGGATAGTTTGGAGAAAAAAAATGAAAAAAAAGTTTTTTTACCTACTGAAAATTTTACCTTAAAAGAGTATATTGACATCTCTTTTTTATTCAATAAAAAAGAAAAGGTTGAGGAGTTTTTTAGATTTTTTCTTTTTAACCTTTATAAAATAGCAATTGATTTAGAAAAAAATAAAGAGGGGCATTTGCCTCTTTTTATGGATAAAAAAACAAAAAATATTTTAGTGGACTATGGTTCATTACTTTACTTTTTAACAAAATATTTAACAAAAAAGTATCAGGCAGACGAAAAAGAAGCGGAGAATTATGTTTACGGATATTTTTCTATTTCAGCAAGAAGTTCTATGAATCTTCCAAATGCCTTTTTGACAAAATGTCTTTTCTCAGGAATATACAAAGTTGTAATTTATGGAAATATGAATCTTAACTCCGCTTTTAATCAGACAATTTTGGTTGAAGGTTATGACAAGAATATTTATAATTTTAATGCGATGTTTCTAAACAGAAAAAGACTTGATGGATGGTTTGAAAGGGAAGAGTTTTATAAAAATTTGATAGATTATCTAAGTAAGAAAGAGATAAAAATCCTTGCCAAAAACAACACTGAAAGAGATATGTTTGTAAGGAAATTTAACGATACTTTTTCAAGATTGTTTCCAATTTTCAAAATGGTGTAAGTATTATTTTAATAAAATTATATATTAAATAATATATAATATATTATATAATAAAAAATTTTATTATTTTTATTACTTTTTTATAAATAATACTATTGTAAGTATTAATGTGGAAAATACGGGAGGCAGTATGAGAGAATATGCGCTATTTATTTTTCCTTATGTAGCTTGGTCTTTTTTTGCGTTCTTGATTGTATGGATTTTTTTTAAGCTTTATGATTTTAAAAAAGAAGAAGTTAATAAAAAAGTTAAAGCAGCCCTTAAAGAAGTTAAAAGAGCAGACAGTGCCCTTAATAAAAAACAGCTTTCTAAAGATTTTCAAATATATGATTTTAATAAAGCATATGTTAAATTAAAAGAGATTGTAGAAAATTTAGAAAAGAAAGAAGATTTGTTTATCTCTTTTTTTGAAGCGGCATTCTTTTTTAAAGTTTATCCAGGAAGAATTTTAAAATCTGATGATGGAAAGTATTTTTTGATAAACAAAGAGGAATTGAAACACTTAAAGCTCTCACTTGGCAGTGATTACATAAAACATCAGTTAAAAAATGCTCTTGAAGAAATTGAGGAAGAATTTGTAGAAGAGTATTTACAAAAAGACACTATTGAACTTGACGCAAATGAACTATTGTATGTATTAAGAAATAATTTGCTTCCAAAAGATAAAACGGTTCAATTGTCTTCTTTGTTTAGTAATGAAGTTGAAATAAAAAGTGTTGGTGAAAAAGATTTTGAAAAAGTAAGAGAGATTCAAGACGATTCTAAGAAGAAAGACATGACAGATAGATATAGCATTATTGAAGGAAGAGAGGGTAGTAAGATAATTTTTGATAATGAGACACTGACTCAATATATCGCTATGCCAAAAGACGAAAAAAATAAAGAAGAAAAAAACAAAACAGAATCAAAATCAAATAACCTGGAACTTGAATTATTAAAAACTCTTGAAGCGATTTATCTTGAATTAAAAAATTCTCAAAATACTCAGGCTACTATCTATAAGCAAATAATAGAACTTGTTAAAAATCAAAAAAACTTGGATGAAAAGTCAATCTCTTCATTAAAAGAGGTTGTTGATAGTGAAACTATTGAGGGAGATTTTTCCCAAGAGGCGATTAATAAAATAGAAAACATACTTGGGGTCGAATTTGAAAGTGTTAAGAAATTGGCAGATGATTTAGAGAGTAAAAACTTAAATGATAAAAAACAAGAAAAGAAAAAAGAAGTTAAACAAAAAGTTGAGAATAATGTTTCTAATAAGGTAGAAAACAATGCGAAAGAGAAAACGGGCAGCAGTGAAGACAATAGGCCTGAGGATAAAGGAAATATTAAAGCAAATGACGAAATTTTAGAATATGATAGTGTTGATAGTGAGTTTGATTTTTTTGATGATTTTGAAGAGTTGGAAAAATTGGCGGATGAACTTGATACCCGCAGTGAAGTAAATAAAGACATTACCGATAATAAAAATAGCGGTTCTTATAAAAAGAGTAAAAAATCAAGTAAAATATTGTTTGAATAACAAAGGAAGAAAATGAAAAGCAAATTTAAGTGGATAGAAATTTCTCAATATTTAAAACTTGATGAAATAATAAGAAATAAGCAAGAAATGTCTATTATTGAGAGTAATGCTAATCTTATAAATGAATACAAAAAAGTAGAAAAAATAATTTTAAATGATTTTAAAGAGTGTAACTTTGATAAGTTGCCCTCTGTTGAAGAAGAGAAAATCACAAAAAAACTTTACTTCTTTGTACCATCTCAGGAGAAGATAAAGGAAAGAATTGAAAGATATAAAGAGGTTTCTTTGTTGGAACATATATACAATGTGCTTGATGAAGTAGAAAAATATGAGTTTAAAAGAGAAACTGACAGATACTCTATGAAACTTTTTGCTTTATTACACGATATTGGAAAATCAAAATGTATAAGAGATAAATATAATATTCCTCATACAGTTTCACATGAAAAAGCATCGGCCATATATGCTTCTAAGATATTAAAAAATACACATTTTGAGTTTTTATCTGATTTGCTTTTATCGGCAATGGAAAACAACGGCCGAGTGGATAAGAGAAGTTATCAATATATTGATTTGTTGGTATATTTCGATAAAAAAAGCAGAGAAAAAGAACTTAAGAGAAAAAAACGCCATAATACCGATACTTAGATATTGCATTATCCATTTTTTTAAATTAAAATTTGTGTTATAAAAGGAGAATAAGATAGGAAATAAAAAGTTTATTACTCCGCAGGCAAAAAAACTTATGTTGCTTGCTAAAAAAACAGAAAGCACAATAAAAAATATTAAATTAACGAAATTAACTCCTGAGGAGATAAAAAAACTTGAAAAGTATTATGAATTTATAGAAAAACTTGAAGAGATATATAACAACCATATTGAACCTTTGGCAAGAAAATAAAAAGGAGAGTGTATGAGTTATAAAAGGTTACCTTTTCCAAGGTATCTAAACAGACCAAGGCTTATTAACATATTTGAAACTGATGAACTTAAATTTGCGGGGATTATTACATTTATTGTGTTTTTGATTTTGTTTTTTAGTGCCGTACCTCCATTTATTATATTGATTGTTATTTCAATCGTATTTTATATTTCTCTAAAAATTTATAAAAAGGCTTTTAAAAACACAAAAAGCGTATTGGACCATTTTTTTTATAATCTTGGCCTTATGGATTTGGAAAGAAAAAAAAGAAAATATAAAGAGAATATTGACATACCGTACGGATTTATCAAAAGATTTATTGATTAGGAGCTTTTATGGATAAAAAAAGACTTGAAAAAGAGGCGGAAAAGAGAATATTTTTTTCAGGTAAAAATTATATTGACAGACTCAATTCCTTATTGGAAGACAATAAATACCTTGTTTTCTTTTCTTTTATACTTATAATTGTTTTGTTTATATTAATTATAGGGTATTTCAATCTTAGTAAAAAAATTACGATAAGTGTTGAAATTCCTCCTAAATTGTATAGAACGGGTACGTTATACATCGGTTCTCAAAAAGCAAATAAACTTTTTTATGACGTTTGGGGTAGGTATGTTGTAAGTGAAATAGCAAATTATTCTCCTTATAATATTAAGGAAAAAATAAAAAAAGTCTCTTTTATGTTTGACCCACAAAAATTGGTAAAAGTAAAAGTACAGTTTATAAAACTTGAAAATGAAGTAATAAACAACCTTGTAACGCACACGTTTATTCCAACTAAGACTTATGTTGATGATAATGGAAATTTCGTTCAAGAGGGAATTGGTAAGAGCGTACTTGGGGATAATTTATCTGTTATTTATGAAAAATGTAAATATAAAGTTAAGTTTAAAATTGAAGATTATCATCTGTTTATTGAAAACATGAATATAAATTGTACTCCAATTGATAAAGAAGATTACCTGAATATTTATAAAGAAATAAAACAAAAAGAGGAATATCAGAAAAAAGTAAAAATAAATGAGCTAAAAAAGCAAAAAGGTGAAAAATGAAGAAGGTTTTATTAATTATATTTGCGGTATTTGCCTTTGCTTTGGAAATACCTATACAAGAGCATTATAAAATTAAAATTCCAATAGGGAATATTACTATTCTTGAATTTCCGTTTAAAATTAAAGGAATAAAATCTACCACCTTTATGCCTCTTTTTAAGAATAAAACATCTGATATTTTACCTCCTCCGCCGGAGCTTAAGGGTAACTATCTTCCTCCGCCAAATAAGAAAAATAAAAAAGCGCAGGTTCAAAGCGTATCTCCTACAAAAGCTCCTGTTGTAATTACAAAAGGAGCGAATATAATAACCTTATATCCTCATAAATTTGGTAAATTTACACTTATTGTATGGGGTTATAAATATCCTATTATGCTTGACATTGAAGTAGTAAATAATGCTAATATAAGATATTTTAAATTTGTCGATTATTCTACAAAAAAAGAGAGTGCTAAGGCGTTTGAAGCGGTTCCGCATGAAAAAGTAATTAAAAAACTTATGGCTTATCTTTTTAATAGAAAAACTCCAAAAGGTTATGACAGTATAGTTGGAAATAAAAGGTATAAATTAAACGGGTTTGAATTTGTATTGGTTAGAAAGATAGTTGGGGATAGGTACGAAGGAAGCGAATGGGTGCTTAAAAATTTAACAAAAGATACCGTAAAACTTTACGAACAGATGTTTTATAGAAACGGGATATATGCTATTGCTATTGAAAATCCTATTCTAAAGCCAGGAGAGAGTACAAGGCTTTTTATTGTTAGCAAAAAAGGTGCTATTTGATAAAATTTCTTAAATTTGAAAAAGGGAAATAAATGAGAGCGGTCATTTTACTAATTTTATTTTTTGGAAATGCCTTTGCTTTTGATTGGACGTTATATGTAGATGGTAATGTTGAACCATATTATAAAACTCTACAATATATAGCAATGTTAGTCCAGGATAAAGTTACCTTAACTATACTTGGTTTTGCGGCTATGCTTGGTTTATTATATACCGGGAAACAGATGTATCATCAGTCTCCAAATAAGACTCTACTTAACTTTGGATGGACTGTGGCCGCTCTTGCTTTTTTCTTAATGCCTACTGAGACAGTTCACATAAAGGATGTTCGTGTTGATAAAGGAATAATAAATTATGCCGACGGACAGGCAGGTTATGAAGTTGTAGACCATGTGCCTTTTTTGCTTGCCGTAACTTTAAACGGGACAAGCGCTATTGCTTATACCTTAACTGAGTCTATTGATTCAGCAATGGCAGAACCTGATGATAAATTGACATATACCGCTCTTGGATATGCCAAACATATAAAAGATTTACTAAATTTACCTACTATTTCAAATTTTGATTTGATTAATAACACTGATAGTAACTTAACAAATGTAATTTACGATTTAAAACAATATATTCAAGGTTGTTTGATAGAAAAGGGGCTTGTTATAAGGCCGACGGCCAAGGTTTATCTTGTTAATCCAAAAACTTCATATGTTGAGGCTTTGGATTATAAAAATTTCGGACTAAACGGAGATGAAACAGTTTCAATCAACGGAAAAGATGTTAAATGTTCGGATTTGTATGATGAATTTAAAAACAACTCAGATGATTTGGAAAACGCTTTATATAATGTCTTTGTAAGAGAACATTCAAACGATATGAACGGAACGGTGGATACTTATGCTTCTAATCTTAAAAATTACTTTTTAGATATAAAAGGTTTGTCAATTCTCTCAAAATTCCAAGACACTATGAGGGAAATGGCTATTTCCCAATTAATTGTAAAATCGTATCAAGGCTCAAGTGTAGGCGTTTCAGGTCTTTCAATTGCTACAAACGTAGCTTCCTCACGCTCTACAATGAATCTGATGAATGAAGGCGTTGGGAAGTGGAGTTGGCTTAGTAAAAACATACCTTTAATGATGCAGTGGTTGTTTGTTTTAATTATCGCTCTTTATTATCCTTTTGCTATATTTGCGGTTGTCAGGGGATTTGATGGAGGATTAAAGGTTACGGCCAACTATGTTATGGGGGTAATGGCTTTTAAATCTATTGACATTTCACTTGCCATAGTTCAAAACATTATTAATTATTACGGCGGTAATCAGATGGTTGAGCTTTATTATGCTCTTGGCCCAAATTTATGGAACATATCCAATTCGGCTAAGTATATTGAAGAGATGGCAAGTATAGCGGGTATGGCTTCTTTGTTTGGAATAGCGGCAGTTATTGTTTCTCCTATGGTTATCTTATATGGAGAAGTTAAAGCGTTAAATTCAATTGTTGGGTCTTTGGCAGGCGCATATGCGGGAACAAATGTTGATAGAGCGGCCGCAGATTTGACGACTGAGGCGGCGAGCGATATGAATAAGGCCAGAAACGCTATGCTTGGGGATATGGCAGGCAAACTTGGTCTTGATGACAATGTTGTTATGGATAAATATTGGGCGCAGTTACAAAGCGAAATGGATGCTATAAATAAAGGTGCGGCATTTGCGGCTATGAATGCCAGAGGTGAGGGAGTGTTTTATAATATGGGGTCTTTGGCAAAGAGTATGAGTGCCACTGAAAACACTGTTGGAGGTGGAGTGGCAACGATGGCTCTAAATGCGGGGGATGTTGAAGCGAACTTTGAAAACCTTATGAACGGAGCAAAAGCAATCGGAGCAAAATCTACCGCCTCAACCATAGGATACGGGGAAGAAGTCAATCTTTCATCAGCGATGTTTACCGGAGAAACTCAAGGTATTTCAAGTGCCGCTCATGATAATTTTTACGGCTCTCACATGACAAGAGCGGATGCTATCGTTACCGGAGAAAGTCAGGCAATAGCAGAATATGCCAAAGCGGAAGGATTGTTAAAAGCCACAGATGACAAGGGCAATCATATTTTTGATAAAGACGGACATTTAGCAAATAGCAAATACCTTGAAGGTCTTGAAAAACAAACGGCAAAACAGACCTCTTTTGCGGCGGGTCTTGGAGCAAAAGGCGATATGGATGACGCAAGTAAAAGCGGATATTATGAAGGCATCAAAGCCGCAGGTGGTATGAGAGGTGAGAAAAATGCGATTGAAAAAGATAAAGCGGGAGTTGATGACATTTTCAAAGGCGGCGAGGTTGAATCAAGGGTTGCCTTTAATCAGACAATAGGACATGGAGAACTTAAATTTACGGATAAAAACGGACACGAAATAAGCGAAACAAAGGCCATGGGCTTTATTAAAGCGGGTGCGGCCAAAGGACTTGCAGCACAGGTATTGGCAGGAGAAGCGGACTTAGAAAAAGCATTCCACGGTCAAGGACATAATGGAGAGAAGAAATTAAGTTTTGAGATGTCAAAGGGACTATATAGAAGTGAAGCGGCAAATCTTGCCAATATCGCCTCAATGGCACATCTTGGAGTTGGAGATAATGAGTTTTACAGCAATATAAGAG
>Ga0256843_1001898_pt1 | contig 15877 bp, 12 predicted proteins | sample AlvinellametaG_FD_191572 | JGI IMG/M metagenome (GOLD analysis project Ga0256843, IMG submission 191572) | Pompeii worm associated microbial communities from hydrothermal vent at the East Pacific Rise, Pacific Ocean - Alvinella | ecosystem: Host-associated > Annelida > Integument > Unclassified ... | reverse complement strand
TAATCTTGCTAACTGAATCATTTCACAATGTCTTCTTTCTTCTTCTAATGTTTCATAGCCCTCTGGTATCTCCCCCTCAGATTTTGCTAATTTTACAGCAACAAATGGTTTATCCAACATCATCAATTCCATTAATTTTTTTGCATATGTTCTTATTTCATTAATGTCCATGATCTCACCTGTGGATGGTTGTGTATTTTTTACGAACTATATTATTTAACTCCCTTCTATATATACTTTTCGATGTAGAATTAAACATAAAAAGCATATATAAAAATATTGGAATATATTTTCTACATTATAGGGGTTTTTAAATTTTTATTTTTTATTTTATTTTTATTCCCCTAAACAATTATTGTTCAAAAATGGTTTTAATTTTTAGTAAATCTTAAAAGATTGTAATTAAAACATAACAAATAACATAATAAAAAAGCAATTAAAAACATAAACATCAAATAGGTGAAAAAATGAAGCCATATGTTATATCTAATGTTGGCATAACCCTTGACGGAAAACTTGCAACAGTAAACAATGATTCGAGGATTTCTTGTGAAGAAGATCTAATAAGAGTCCACAAGATTAGAGCGAAAGTTGATGGAATTATGGTAGGCATTGGAACTGTCTTAAAGGATGATCCAAGATTGACAGTTCATAAAATAAAGAGTGATAGAAATCCTGTTAGGATCGTTGTGGATAGTAAGTTAAGAGTTCCATTAACTGCTCGTGTTTTAAACAACGATGCAAAAACAATCATTGCAACAACAGAGGATTTAAATGAAGAAAAACAGAAAAAAATAAAAATTTTAAAAGAAAAAGGGATAGATATTGTAATGTGTGGAGAAGGAAAGGTAGATCTAAAAAAGTTGATGGAAATTCTTTATAAAAAGGGAATCAAAACAATACTATTAGAAGGAGGTGGAACTTTAAATTGGGGAATGTTTAAAGAGGGATTGGTTGATGAGGTCTCCGTCTATATAGCTCCGAAGATCTTTGGAGGAAAAGACGCTCCAACTTATGTGGACGGAGAGGGCTTTAAAAGTGAGGAAGAATCCGTTAAATTAGAGTTAAAAAACTTTTATAGGTTAGGAGAGGGAATTGTATTGGAATTTAAGGTTGTAAAACCATAAAGTTTAAATAGAAAGTGTTGTTAGATTTTGTGATTTTTTACAATATATATAAAAAATTAAAAAATTAAAATTTGTAAAATTAAAATGCATATCGTGAAAACATGCTTCCAAATAAAAAAGCTTTAAAAATTATCGAAAAATATATAAAAATATATGATGGAAAAAATGAGGATGAGATAAAAAGATCCTTAATTAAAGACCTTCTAAAAAACGATGTCTTAGTAAAAACCAAAGATGGGACATTTACATTAAAAGCTGAGAGTGAAGATGAATTAATGCATTCAAATATTGGGGCATTAACAGAATCTATTTGTAAATTTGTTGAGCCCTCAAACATAGCAAGCATAAAACAACCAAAAATATTGGATCTGTGTAGCGGATTAGGATACAACGCCACCACAGCCCTTCACTACAACAAAAATGCACATATTGATATGGTAGAAGTATGTGAAGAGGTTTTATTTTTAACCTTATTTTTAGATATTCCATATAAAGAGCATGAGATAATAAAAGATAAAGTTAGAGAATATTTTTTAAATAAAAAAGGTATAGAATATGCTTCAAACTTTGATAATGTGCATGTATATGTTATGGATGCGAGAGAGTTTATCTGTAAAAAGAAAACTGATTATCATGCAATTTTTCACGATGCCTTTTCTCCAAAGAGAGATCCAACACTCTACACTTACGATTTTTTGGAGATGTTGTTTTTTAATACAAAAAAAGGAGGAGTGTTGATCTCTTACTCATCTTCAATACCATTTAGAAGTGCATTAGTTGATTGTGGATTTGAGATTTCAGAAAAAGAGAGTGTTGGAAGAAAGAGGGGGATAACTCTTGCCTATAAGTGCCCAAACTTTGATGTTGATAGGGTTAATAGAACTGACGAAAGGGTTATAGCATTGTCAACAACTGCTTTACCTTATCGAGATGAGAGTTTATCTCTCAGTTCGTTAGAGATAGAAAATTTTAGAAGAGAGCTTAGAAAGAAATTAAAAGATGATTTAATTAAAATGGACAAATTTATATCAACTAAAAGGATAAAAAAGGGCAAAGTTCCGGATTATATATTAAATATCCAGGAAGAGGCATTAAGTTCTTCAAAAGTTATTAAAAAAATGAGATCTGAGTTTTTTGGAGACGAAAAGTTTTTTATTAAATTTTCCTCTAACGGCTGTTTATAAGTTCTATAACAAGATCCTTCTTTTTAATTGCATCATCACAGGCCTTTCTTACTTTCTCTTTCATTTCCTCGAAGTTATCGGGTTTCATCTCTCCAACAACCTTTTTGACAGGTGTGTAAGCAGATTCTCTAAACATAGGTTTCAGCGGTATTTTTTTATCTCCATCTATCAGATAACTCTCGCTCCCTTTTTCCACATATCCTACTTCTATACTTCCAGTTAATTTTTTTATCTCTTCAACATCCTCTTCTTTACATATTATCATCAAAGAGTCGGTGGAAATTCCAAGTGGATCGATGTTTAATGATTCAAGCATCTCCAAAACCTTTGGATTGATCGTTTTATAAACTTTTTCTTTCTCAAAGATTAGAGATACATTTGCAGTTTTAGAGATCTCATAAGCATCTCCTCTCAACCCTCCGTTTGTAATGTCGGTCATTGCACTGACCTTTTTAACTAAACCACTTTTTATTAAGTTTTGACATGCCTTTATAAAATCAACATTTAACGTTTCATAAATCACATCAAACCATCCATAATACAGAGCAGTTGTAGTTATAGTTCCGCCTCCGCTACCTTCTGTCATTAGTATAACATCTCCAACTTCTGCATTTCTTCTTGCAGTTGGTTCTCCATCTTTAATAATCCCGATAGCACCAACAGCACTAACCAATCGATCTCCAATTACCATATCCCCTCCAATCCTAAGTGTGCTTCCACCTATTAATGGAACATTAACTGCCTCAGAAACGGCACAAATTCCTGCTGTAAAATCAAATATCTTTCCAATATCTCCATCGTCAGCCAAGTGTATATCACTTATTAATGCCACTGCATCAGCCCCCATAACAAAAACATCCCTTAAAGCTGCTCTTGCAACATGGAATCCTCCTAAAAATGGAAATTCACTTAGTCGAGAGTGAGTTCCATCTATTGCTGCTACAATATATTTCGCATCTGCCTTAACTATTCCTGCATCGTCTTGTTCTTCTGCTGAGACGTATGCATCAACCTTTGTGCTTTTTATTATTCTTGCAATCTCCCTATGAACAAAGAAATCTCCCTCTCCTCTACTTCCCACTCCCATCTTTCCCATCGTTATACCAGATCTTGGGTAGTTTAGTAAAGTTTTTAAATGTTCATCTTCTATTTCTTTTGCTTTCTCTGAGGTTTTTACTTCCTCTAAAATTGCCTTTATAAATTTTTTAGCAAATACATCATCAACATCTTCTTTTATTTCCAAGATTCTTTTAAATCCATCTTCGATTATTTTGTTTTCTGGAATTTTTTTTCTTAGACATCTTCTAACATAACCCTCTAAATCCATAATTTTCACCATTAGTTTTTTCTTTTTAACCTTTTATTTTATCAATTTTATTAAATCCTATTGAATATTTGATTTGGAGTTTTAAATTAAAATGTTCTATAATGAAAAGCCAGTAATAGTAAGTTAGTTCTTTTTCATATCCAAAATAAACCCAAAAAATTTTAAAAATTTTCAATTAAACTCTAACACAAAACTTTAAATATGTTTTACATCTACAAGTATAAACGCAATTTTATAAAATTATCTAACATTTTGTAGGTTCATATATATTAATTTATCATATTATCTCTATAAGGGTGTTAGCATGTTTTCAATGAACTTTAAAACCACTGAAGAACTCCCAGAACCCTCACCAAGATTGATAGATCAAGTTATTGGGCAGGATGAGGCAGTAAAAATCATCGTATCTGCTGTAAAAAATAAAAGAAATGTGATCCTCCTTGGAGAGCCAGGAGTTGGAAAATCGATGATTGTTAAAGCAGTAGGCGAGATAATATCGGATTTTGGAGAATTTAAACCCTATTATATAATTGCAAAACCAAATTTAAAGAATATGGAGAGGCCTATTGTTGAGGTTATAGATGGAGAGTATAAAGAGGAGCATAAAGAAATGCCAAAATTGGACTTTAAAACTCCAAACTCCACGACTTTAATACTCATAATGATAGGTGCAATTTTAATTTCAGAGTATCTATTAAAATTCCTGCCTGAGCAGTATCTACTTGCAGCAGTTTCAATTGCATCACTAATTGTTTTAATATTTGGATTTGTAATTATATTGACGAGCATAATGGGAGCATCACGAACATCCATGGCAGGAAATATAAACCCCTCCGATTTAAAACCCGTCCTTCTCTATGAATGTAAAAAAAGACCACTTGTAAGGGCAAGTGCTTACAACGTTACAAGATTATTAGGAGATATAAAACACTGTCCTCTTGGAGGAAGACCGCCATTAGGAACTCCTCCTCACAAAAGGATAATTTTAGGGGCTATTCACGAAGCCCACAGAGGAATCCTATACGTAGATGAAATTAAAACAATGCCGTTAGATGTTCAGGACTATATATTAACAGCTCTACAAGATAAACAACTTCCAATAAGCGGTAGAAATCCTAATTCAAGCGGAGCAACGGTTGAAACAAATCCAATACCTTGTGATTTCATCCTAATAATGTCTGGAAACATGGATGATGTTTACAATTTGAGAGCTCCACTTTTAGATAGGATCGACTATAAGATCGTTCTAAAAAACAAGATGGACAACACTTTGGAAAATAGAGATAAACTATTGCAATTTATAGTTCAGGAGATAAAAAACAACAATTTAAATCCAATGACATATGACGGTTGCTGTGAAGTTGTTAGAATTGCTGAATATTTAGCAGGATCCAAGGATAAATTAACATTAAGATTAAGATTGCTTGCCAATATAATTAAAATGGCCAATGATGTGGCAATGGGTAAAGAAGTCGAAGAGTTGTTAGGTAATTTCGACGAAAAAGGAAATTACAACCCAGAAACTCAGAAAGATAAGAAAAATAAAGTATATATAACTGCCGAACACGTAAGAAAGGTCTTTGATACTGGAATATACAGTATGGAAAAACAGGTGGCTCTTAACTACATTAAAAACTTTAAAAGATACAAACATATCGTTCCAAATGATACTCCAAAAGTTGGGGTTGTTTATGGATTGGCGGTTATTGGAAGTGGTGGAATAGGAGATGTAACTAAAATAATAGTCCAAATACTCGATTCTAAAAATCCGGGAACTCATTTGTTAAACATTAGTGGAGATATTGCAAAACATTCGATAACTCTTGCCTCTGCGTTATCAAAAAAACTCGTCTCAGAGAAAAAACTACCACTTCCAGAGAAAGATATAGATCTGACAAATAAAGAAATTTACATACAATTTAGTCAATCTTATTCCAAAATAGATGGAGATAGTGCAACTGCTGCTGTTTGTTTAGCAATAATATCCGCTTTATTAGAAATTCCATTAAAACAGGACTTTGCAATAACAGGAAGTTTAGATTTAAGTGGAAATGTTTTAGCAATTGGAGGAGTTAATGAAAAGATAGAGGCAGCGAGGAGATATGGATTTAAGAGGGTTATTATTCCAGAAGCGAATATGATAGATGTTATAGAGACAGAGGGTATTGAAATAATTCCAGTTAAGACGTTAGATGAGATAGTTCCGCTTGTATTTGATTTGAGCTCTATAAAAAAAGATAATAAGAAAGAAGAAAAAAGCGAGGTAAAGGCATAATTTCATTCTCCATATTTTTGATCTTTTAATTATCTTTTATCTTTTAATTATACATTATTTGGGATGTTTTTTGTTCCTTTGATTTCTTATGTTTTAATCGATACAATTTTATATAAATATATTAACATAAACTGCTATTATTTTTTAGATTTTAAATTTTTATAGTAGGAGGTATTTATTTTACGGCTGAAATATATAGAAAAATAACTTAGGACTAATAGGAAGTAGGAGTATAAAAACTTTAAAAATGAACGAATATATATTCAATCTCCTAAAATAAAAAAATAAAAAAAATAAATATGATCTATGAATTTATCAAAAAGTAAAAAATAATATGAAATAACCAAATAAGCAAAATATAAGAAAAAAATTTAAAAAATTAATATTATCGCTGTTTTGGGGATACGATGAGAGAACAAGCTAAAAACGAAAATAAAGAAAACAAAAAAATATGTGTTATTGGTTTGGGATATATCGGTTTACCAACTGCTTCAATGCTTGCAATACAAGGTTTTAACGTTGTTGGAGTAGATATAAATGAAAAGAGGGTTGAAGAGATAAAAAATTTAACATTCAAAACTACTGAGAAGGATCTAATGACATTAGTTAAAGGAGCCATAAGTTCTGGAAACCTAAAAGTTCAAACGAAACCTGAGAAAGCTGATGTATATATTATATGTGTTCCTACTCCATGTATCGAAATTGATGGAGAAAAAAAATGTGATTTAACATATTTAAATGAAGCAGTGAAAAACCTGCGTCCACTCTTAGAAGATGGAAATCTCATAATAATAGAGAGCACGATCCCCCCTGGAACAACAGAAGAGATCTACAATTTTTTATCAAAACAGAAAAAGATACACTTAGCCCACTGCCCAGAGAGAGTTCTACCCGGAAATATATTGAGAGAGTTGGTTGAAAACGATCGAGTGATTGGAGGGGTTGATGAAACATCAGCAAAGATGGCAAAAGAGATCTATGAATCCTTTGTAGTGGGTAGGATCTATTTAACCGATGCAAAAACGGCTGAAATGGTAAAGTTAATGGAAAACACTTATAGGGATGTTAATATTGCATTAGCCAATGAGTTTGCGAAAATAGCTGAAGAGATCGGTATTGATGTTTGGGAGGCAATAAAATTAGCCAATCAACACCCGAGAGTCAATATTTTAAAACCTGGGCCAGGCGTTGGAGGGCACTGTATAAGCATAGATCCATGGTTTATTATTGAAAAATCAAAGAATGCTAAATTAATAAGAACTGCAAGAGAGTTAAACGATTCAATGCCTCTATTTGTCGTTGAGAAGATCAAGAAAATTTTAAATGATATAGACAATAAAAAAGATAATAACAAAGAAAAAAAGATAATCTCCGTCTTTGGAATCACATACAAAGGAAATGTTGACGATACAAGAGAAAGTCCAGCAGAGAGAGTTGTTGAAGAGCTAATAAAAGAGGGTTTTGAAGTCAGATGTTATGATAAATACGCCAATGAATTTAAATATCCCTTATATGATTTAGATCATGCGATAGAAAATGCAGATATGGTTGTTATTTTAACTGATCATGATGAATATAAGTCATTTGATAAAGAAAAATTGACAAAAATTGCCTCAAAAATGAGAAATAAAGTTATATTAGATACTAAAAATATAATAGATAGAAACTTGTGGAGAGATGTAGGGTTTAAGGTGTATGTATTGGGTGATGGTAAAAATGCATGATCTGAATGATGAATATTTAAAAGAATGTATTCACTTCTTAGAGAGTTGTATCAACGCATTGAAGGACTTTGATTTAAGAACTTTTGTGTCAAGATTTTACTATGGGGTGTTATATCTGCTAAATGCATTTGAATACAATATAAAAAAGGATGTAGAAAATTGGCATAATAAAGATCGATATTTAAATTTTAGCAAAAAAATAAGAAACTTTTTGATGGATTTAAAACTTTATAGGCATGCTTCTGATTATATCCTCTCTCCAAAATTAGAGCACGGAAAGCACTACGAAGAACACTGGGAAGAGTTTAAAGAGAGCTATCTTAGATTAAAATTTTTTCATTATCTACATATATTAAGGCAGGAACTCTACACATATCGAAAAAATCAACTGATCTCTATAATAATAGAAAAACTCGAAATTATCGAAAAATTGTTGAAGTTATATATAATGTTAGAGGAATGATTATGGATGAAATCGAAAAACTAATTAATATTTTAAGACACTTTGGAATTTTAGACGATTATCTAAAAATTTTAGATATAGAGATTGATGGAGACAGATACATAACAATCTTGCTTCCCAAAGTATTAAATTGGATTGAAGAAGAGGAAATAGAAGAAATATTGGAAGAAATGTTTAAAAATGCAAGAATAAAAATTTCTCGACTACCACTTAGTAAGTTTATAAAAATCTATTTGGAAAAAAATCTTAAAGATAAAATGGCTTATGGAGAACATATCGAAAACATGGACATTGAAGGAGAAAATTATGCCCTATACATTGATTGGAAGAATAAAAAAATTATAATTCATAAGTTTTATGGAAAAACACCTCTAAAAGAAACGTGTAAACTCTCATCAAACTGGGAAACGATGTGGGGAATATGGGTTTTAGGATTTGAAAAAGAGGAAGATGCTAAAAAATTTGCTGAAAATTTACGATCAGAAATAAAAAAATACTACAATATTGATTTTGAGATAATAAGACACAAAAGATGCTTAGAAAGCTAATGAAAATTTTTAAAAGTTTTTAAAGAAAAATACTAAACAAATTAAAAAGATAAATAAAATAATTAAATAAAAAATAAAAAAGAAAATCTAAAAAATTCAAAAAATTGTAGGGATTAGATCACTTCTTTATTTTCCTCTTTTTTCTTCTCTGTTGATGTAGATCTTCCATACTCCTGAGCTAACTTTTCATAGATTCTCATATCCTCCTTACTTACAGATGGCTTTATCTTTTCAAGGGCTTTTAAGAAGTGTTCTTTCTTGATTTTGACATCTTTCGTTGAAACCTTTAATCTTATACTCTCAATATCTTTTAATATGTTTTTGAGCTCATCTAAGGATGTAGTGAATCTTTGTAGGATATTCTGTGTTGTTTTTATGATCTCATCGATCTCTTCAGCTGATACTTGATCTTTCAAAGTATTTAACTTGTTCTCCAACTCGTAAATGTTGTCTATCATTTCTTTTAACTTATTAAGAATATCTTTCAAGTATTTAGCCAATTTCTGAGCTTCGTCTTTTTCAGATGGCTTTAACTCCTCCTTGTTTATAATCTCTAAGAAGTTATCAACTTCCTTCTCTACTGCTTCAATCTTCTCCTTAGCAGGTGCTAAGACACTTATAATTCTTCCTATGGCATTCTTCAATTCGCTGAATTCTCCTGACTCTGCTGTTTCTCTTTCCTTAGTAGCTTTTATTATGCTGTTTAATTCCACTGCTGCTCCTCTAAATGTTCCTGAAATACTCTGCAAGTAATTGATTAAATCTCTAAGTTTTACTTCGATCTCCCATGGTTTTCCTATTCCCTCTCTAACTGCCAACATTGCTGCCTCTCTACATAACGCTTCAATATCAGCTCCTGTATAGCCCTCTGTCTTTTTAGCCAACTCTTCTAAGTTAACATCTTCATCTAAATTCATGCTTCTTGTGTGTATCTTCAATATATCTAATCTTGCTTTCTCGTCTGGAACTGGAACTAATATAACTCTATCTAATCTTCCAGGTCTTAGTAGAGCTGAATCGATTATATCAGGTCTGTTAGTTGCTGCAATAACTATAACATCCTTTGGTTCCTCCATTCCATCCAATTCAGTTAATAGCTGGTTGACAACTTTATCAGTAACTGCTGAGCTTAGATCTCTTCCTCTCTTTGGAGCGATAGCATCAATCTCATCGAAGAATATTATACAGGGTGCTGACTGTCTTGCCTTTCTGAATATCTCTCTTATTGCCTTCTCACTTTCCCCTACCCACTTACTAAATATCTCTGGCCCCTTAACGCTTATGAAGTTTGCTCCGCTTTCGTTAGCTACTGCCTTAGCCAATAACGTCTTACCTGTTCCTGGTGGTCCAAACAACAATACGCCTTTTGGAGGTCTTACACCAATTTTCTCAAAGACCTCTTTTGCCTTCAATGGCCATTCGACTGCCTCTCTTAATTCTTGCTTAACTTCTTCTAAGCCACCAATATCCTCCCATTTGATATTTGGAACCTCAACTAAGACCTCCCTCATTGCTGATGGCTCAACTTCTTTCAATGCCTCTTTGAAGTCATCCATTGTAACTTTTAAGTTATCTAAAACCTCTTTTGGAATTTCTTCTGCCTCTAAGTCAATGCTTGGTAAGACCCTTCTTAGAGCCCTCATTGCTGCCTCTTTACATAAAGCTGCTAAATCAGCTCCAACAAATCCATGGGTTACATCTGCTAAATAGTCGAGATCAACATCTTCAGCTAATGGCATGTTTCTTGTGTGTATTTGTAAGATCTCTTTTCTTCCTTCTCTGTCTGGCACTCCGATAACAATCTCTCTATCAAATCTTCCAGGTCTTCTTAATGCAGGGTCTAATGCGTTTGGTCTGTTTGTTGCACCAATAACAACAACTTGTCCTCTTCCTTTCAATCCATCCATTAAGGTTAAGAGTTGAGCAACTAATCTTCTTTCAACTTCTCCAGAGGCCTCATCTCTCTTTGGAGCAATGGCATCAAGTTCGTCAATGAATATGATTGAAGGAGCGTTCTCTTCTGCCTCTTCAAATATTTTTCTTAGATTTTCTTCTGTTTCTCCAACATATTTACTCATTATCTCTGGGCCGTTTATAACATAGAAGTTTGCTCCTGCTTCGTTAGCTACTGCCTTAGCCAATAACGTCTTACCTGTTCCTGGTGGTCCCACTAATAAAACTCCTTTTGGTGGTTCAATTCCCAACTTTTCGAACAACTCTGGGTGTCTCATTGGTAGTTCTATCATTTCTCTAACTTTCTTAACCTCCTCTTTCAAACCACCAATATCTTCATAGGTAACGTCTGGAACTTTGGTTTCTTTAACTTCGCTAACTGGTTCTTCTTTTAACTCAATGTGTGTGAATTCCGTTACTCTAACAGGGCCTGCTGGTGTTGTGCTAACAACTACAAATGTTAAAGCAGTTCCTAAGACCCCAATAGTGACTTTTGAACCTTTGCTTAACACTTGACCCATTATCTTTCTCTTGACGAAGTCCTCAAATCCAGGTCCGAATCTAATTGGTTGAGTTGGGGCTAATACAACTTTCTTTGCTTCTTTTATATCTACTTTTTTAACTTTTACTTTATCTCCTATTGCCACTCCAGCGTTTTGCCTTAAATAACCATCAATTCTTATGATTCCTTTTCCAGCATCTTCTAAGAAGCCCCTATAAACAATAGCATAGGCCTTTCCCTTAGTCCCCTCAATTTCAATAACATCTCCTGGTTTTAAACCAAGTTCTTCCATTGTGTATGGGTCTATTCTCGCAATTCCTCTTCCTACATCTCCTTGATATGCTTCGGCAACTTTTAATTCCTTAACCATGAAAATCCCTCCAATTTCTTTTTCTCTTTTTTGGTAATAATTTAATAATGTGGTAAATTTGCAATAATTTTGATTTTGGTAATATTTGACAATAATTGTAAATAATAAATATTTGTTAGTGGAGTGAATTATGATCCTCCGCCTCAGAGATAATATACCTTTGAAGTTCTATATATACTTTACGGTTCTGTGCATGACCTTTACACTTCCAAGAGATGGAATTGATAAACCCTTGTAAATCCGCAATTTCTACATCTAACGATCATCTTTGTTTCTGTTATCACAATATCTTGCACTGCCTCTTTTTTACAATTGAAACAAATTGTAGTTTTTTCTAAAAACCACGGTTCATATTTATGCTTTCTATTTTTCTCTTCGTTGATTATGTCTTCATCTTCAATCCCCACCCTTCTTAAAATATAGTATCTTGTGGCTCCACAATTACTACACTTGACAAACGCCTGATTTGCATAGATCTCTATTATTTGCTCCGCTATCGTTTTGCAATTAAAACATTCAGCAGATTTTTTTAATGTCCACTTATCCATAAGATCACCAAGTATCTCCCCACGATTGGTTCTATATATTATTATGAGATGTGCTATTATATATTACTTTTTAGATCATGGAAGGTAGCTTTAAGCATCAAAGGGTGTGGAAGAATGAAATGTGCCTGCGGTAGAGAAAGTGTATATTATCAAAGATATGCTAATAGATGGCTTTGTGAGGAGTGTTTTAAAAGAGATGTGGAGAGGAGAGTTAGAAAAGCATTAGGAAAAGAGGTAATAAAAAATAATGTAAGAATTGGTGTAGGAATTAGTGGAGGCAAGGATAGCTTAGTTATGACATATATTTTAAAAAAATTTTATGATTCTATCCCAAATTCTGAAATAATTTGTTTTTTTGTTGATGAGGGCATAAAAGGATTTAGAGATGTTGCAAAAAAGTATGTTGTAGAGTTCTGTAAAGAATTTGACATTGATTTGAGAATAATATCCTTTAAAGATGAAATTAATTATACTATGGACGAATTAGTAGAAAAAAATTATTTAAAATACTTAAATGTTGGAAAACCATGTTCGTTTTGTGGAGTAGTTAGAAGATACTTACTAAACAAGTATGCCTTCCTTAATAATTGCACGTATTTGGCAATAGGGCATAATTTGGATGATTTCTGTCAAACGATACTTATGAACTATATTGAAGGTAATGTTAAAAATATCATCCAATTTGGAAAAGATGTTTCATCCTCTACTAACTTTGTGAAAAGAATAAAGCCCCTAAAATTAATTCCAGAAGAGGAAGTCATTTTATATGCAAAATTAAATAATTTAAAGTATCAAAAAGAACCCTGCCCATACTCTCATCTCTCATATAGGTATAAGATAAAAAAGATCATTGAAATGTTAGAAGAAGATAAACCAGGGGTTAGGTTTGGAATACTCAGGGGCTATGAAAGTTTATTAAAGTTGATCGAGTATAGAGAAAATAATTTAAAAAAGTGTAAAATTTGTGGAAGTTTGTGTAGTGGGGAGTTATGCAAGGTTTGTTCATGGTTGGAGATTTTAAAAGGATTATAAAGCAGGAGATGAGATTTTTGGGCAATAGATATACATTTAGTTATAATATTACAATTATGATATTTAATATTTAATATCAAGAATACAAAATAAGCGATAATTTATAGGTTTATCAAAGAACAATTAATAGGATAAGTATATATCAAGTTATTGGTATATATTCACAAATTTATGCAGTTTAAAAAATAGGAATAAAAATAAGAACAACCAACAAGATTAACAAAATCAACCAAAAAACATTAAAAAACTGAAATAAATAAAAATATTAAAAAGTTAGAGGATGTAAGATGATCGGGTGATGATTATGACAAAAACTTATGAACAATTTAAAGATTTAAAAAGAAAAATTGCAAAAGAACTTAATATTTCCGAAGATGAATTAGACAAACTTATTGAAAAAAAAATAGAAGAAAGTGGTGGAATAATACTAAAAGACGCTGCTTTGATGATGATTGCTAATGAAAAAGGATTGCTAAAAAAAGAAGATAAGAGCGAAAAGTTTCAAATTAAAGATATTAAGGAAGGGCAGATCGGGGTTGAGATAGTCGGAGTAGTTGTTGAAACATCAGATCTAAAAACCTTTACGAGAAAAGATGGTAGTGTTGGAAAATATAAACGTATAAGAGTAGCAGATGCCTCAGGAGCTATAAGAATTACGTTGTGGGATGATCTGGCTGAAACAGAAGTAGAAAAAGGAGATGTAATAAAGGTAGAGAGAGCAAGAGCAAGAAAATGGAAAAACAATATCGAACTAAGCTCAACTTCAGAAACAAAAATAAAAAAATTAGAAAACTACGAAGAGGAACTTCCAGAGATAAAAGATAAATATAAAATAGAGGAATTAATCCCCGGCACAAACGCAGTGATCGAAGGAGAAGTTGTCTCAGTTTTTCCAATTAAGGAGTTTAAGAAATCTGACGGAAGTTTTGGAAAGTTGAAATCAATAACAGTTAAAGATGATTCTGGAACTGTAAGAATTACGTTGTGGGATGATCTGGCTGAAACAGAAGTAGAAAAAGGAGATATAGTTAGAGTTGAGGGCCATGTAAAAGAGGGCTACTACGGAGGAGTTGAATGTTCAGCAAATAATATTGAAATATTGAGAAAAGGAGAAAAAAAAGATGTAGAAGATGTGGATATTGAAAAATTGAGCGATTATAATGATGGAGAGTTGGTAAACGTCAAAGGAAGAGTTATTGCGATAAGTAATAAAAAAAGAGTAAACTTAGGTGGAAGAGAAGCAGAAGTTCAAGATATTATTCTACAAAATGGGACAGGAAAAGTTAGAGTATCTTTCTGGGGAGATAAAACTTCATTGTTGGATGATATTCGAGAAGGAGACGCTGTTAAAATAAAAAATTGTAGAATAAAAACATTTTACGATAGAGAAGGTAATAAAAAAGCAGATTTGGTAGCAACTTTCGAGACAGAGGTTATTAAAGACAAAAATATTGAAGCCCCCGAGTATAAATTAGATTATTGCAAAATTGAAGATATATATAAAAGAAACGTGGATTGGAATGATGTTAATTTAATAGCAAGAGTTTTAGAAGATTATGGAATAAACGAATTAGAAATAGATGGAAAAATAAGAAAAGTTAGAAATTTAATGCTTGATGATGGAAGTGGGACTATAAGGTTAACATTATGGGGTGATCTGGCTGAGATGGATATTAAAGAAGGAGACATTTTGGAAATAAATCACGCCTATGTTAAGGAAAAGGGAGATTATATTGATCTGGTGCTTGGAAAATATGCAAAAATAATTATAAATCCTCAAGGAGTTGAAATAAAAAGCAGTAGGAAATTTATAGCAGATATTGAAGATGGAGAAATAGTAGAAGTTAGGGGGGCAATTGTTAAAATACTGAATGAGAGTGTATTTCTGTATTTATGCCCACATTGTAGAAGGAAAATTGAAGAAGGAGAAAACATCTGCCCAAACTGTGGAGAAATTGTCCCAGATGAGATAATACGACTAAACTTTGTAGTAGATGATGGGACAGGAACTTTGATATGTAGGGTTTACGATAAAAAAGTTGAAAGAATGTTGAAGATGAGTAAGGAAGAGTTAAAGAACATCCCATTTGAGATGATAGAAAGTGAACTACTTGGAGAAGAATTTGTTTTTTATGGTAATGTTAGGAAAGAGGAAGAGGATTTAATCATGATCGTAAAAAGAGTAGAGGATGTCGATGTAGATAAGGAAATAAAGTTATTAAAAGAGATGGGGGATTAAAAGTTGAAAAATAAAACTAAAAAAAGATAAATAAACTGTAAAATGATAAACAAAGGAGGTGATCTAATGCATTTAACCAGGGAAGAGGAGAAAATACTCGATGGAGAATATGGAGAAATATTAAGAAAATGTATGAACCTCCTTGTATCTTTAGGGGAGATATATGGGGCCGAAAAATTGATTCCAATAACTTCTGCTCAAATTTCCGGAGTTTCATATAAAACCATAGGAGATATTGGTTTAGAGTTTTTAGATGACTTTGCAAAAGAAAATGTTAAAGTTAAAGTTCACTCTACACTAAATCCTGCAGGGATGGATTTAGATAACTGGAAAGACCTTGGAATAGATGAAGAATTTGCTTTAAAACAACTCAGAATAATTGATGCATTTAAAAAAATGGATGTTGAGATAGGTTGCACTTGCACACCTTACTTAACTGGAAACGTTCCAAAATTTGCAGATCATATTAGTTGGGCAGAAAGTTCTGCTGTAAGTTTCGCAAATTCCGTATTGGGTGCTAAAACTAATAGAGAGGGAGCTCAAAGTGCATTAGCATCGGCAATTATTGGGAAAACTCCATATTAT
>Ga0256843_1001897_pt1 | contig 15882 bp, 16 predicted proteins | sample AlvinellametaG_FD_191572 | JGI IMG/M metagenome (GOLD analysis project Ga0256843, IMG submission 191572) | Pompeii worm associated microbial communities from hydrothermal vent at the East Pacific Rise, Pacific Ocean - Alvinella | ecosystem: Host-associated > Annelida > Integument > Unclassified ... | reverse complement strand
AGATGACTTGGGAAGCTAAAAAACAGCAAAGTATCGATATATTGGATAAATATAAAGATAGACTATCTTCACAAGAGTATCAAGATATCTTGTGGGTGATAGGAAATCAAGCTTTAGAAGATATATTTGCAGATGAAGAGGATATCACAAATATGATTCGTTTGCAAAAAGGTGAAGTAACATCCAAAGAGCTTATCGTAGAGTATCAAAAAAGATGGAAAGTAGCTTAAATGTATGATGCCAAGCCTTTAAATGACTTTGATAAGCATTTATTGTCATCTTGTTTGATAAGTGTAAACTCTATAGAAGAGTTACACAAAGTAGAACAAAAATTTACAACCATCAAAACAAAAGAGTTACTCCAAAACCCTATCAAAGGTAACTTTGATTATGCTCATCTAAAGGCTATACATAGATATATATTTGAAGATATATACTCTTGGGCTGGTTTGGATAGATATGAGATAAATCTTTTGGGTACTTTTAGAAAAGGCGATACCCACTTTACATCAGGAGATAAATTGCCTGTAGTAGCTAAAGCACTGTTTGATGCTTTAAAAGATGAAAACTACTTTTGTGATTTGAATATAGATGAATTTATAGAGAGTTTGGCTATATTTATGAATGGATTAAATATCCTTCATCCTTTTAGAGAAGGCAATGGCAGGGTTCAGAGGATATTTGTAGAGATGTTAGCACAAAATACTGGATTTGATTTAAATCTATCTGTAGTTAGTAAAGATGTGATGATACAAGCTTCCATACAAGGTGCAAAAGGTAATCCCAAAGGATTTGAAGTTATCATCAGACAAAATATAAAGGAGCAATATGAACGAAAATGACCCAAAACTCAAAAAGGTTATAAATGCAGCCGATGGGCTTAGCCTTGGTATATCTATAGTTGTGGCTATACTTATAGGTGTGGGTATAGGTTTGTGGCTTAAGAGTCTTACCGGTGCTACATGGACACTATGGATAGGTGTATTTATAGGTGTGGGTGCTGCGATATCCAATGTTTATAAGGCTTATATCCAGCAAAAAAGATCTTTGGATGAGTTAAAAGATGATCCTAGATTTGTGCCTGGTAGAGAGATAAAAGATAGAAAAGCAGATGATGAGTAAAATGTATCTAAAGCTCTTTGTATGGCTGATAATAGCTGATATAGTAGTTGGTGTACTCTCTTTTATATTTTTTGATATGAAAGGAGTTTATAACTCTCAGATAGGTTTTATCTCGTCATCTTTGGTGATGTTTGGCTCTATGGTAGGGTATAAAAAGATGATAGATACCAAAGTAGAACACAACATCATAGAAGCAGATATAGATAAAGATGTGATAGATAAGCTTGAAGATCCATATGACTTGTACTCTCCTACTATAGAAGAAGAGGTTGAGGATGTAGCTAAAGCTATCAAAGAAGAAAAAGCCAGACTCAAAGCAAACAAAAGAAATATATTTGATACTATCAAAGATACAAAAGCTTCTTTGTCTATATATAGAGTAGGGGCTTATGGTGTGTTGGTGTTGGGATTTATGTATCTTCATCGCCATCATCTTTTACATATCCCTAGCTATATCATATCTTTGGGTATCCCATCTATCATAGTAGCTTCTTTTATGATGATACACAAGATAGAACCAAAAGGAAAACAATGAAAAAAACACTAATCTTTCTAGCATTTGCGACAATTTTCTCAAATGCTTCTACACATACATATAGATTGCCAAATGGTGAAGATATAACTATCATAGATAAGCCTATAGATTTTGGCAAACAAAGAGTAGCTATGACTAAAGAGTACATAGCCAAACACTATGGACTTCACCCAAAAGATATAAAGATAACTCCAAAGATTATCGTGCTTCACTGGACTGCTGAGATGAGTTTGGATAAGTCATTTAACAGACTCAAACCACAAAAACTACTAACAGATAGAAAAGATATAGCTAGTGCTTCACTACTCAATGTATCAGCACACTTTTTGGTAGCTAGAGATGGTACTATATATCAACTTATGCCAGATAACTATATGGCTAGACATGTTATCGGGCTAAACTACTCTGCTATTGGTGTAGAAAATGTAGGTGGTAAAAACAACAAAAAAGATGACTTAACTCCAGCACAACTACAAGCCAATATCAAGCTAGTTAGATACTTAAAAACCAAATACCCAACTATCACATATCTCATAGGACATCATGAGTATAGAAAGATGGAAAAAACTCCACTATGGTTAGAAAAAGACAAAGGTTATAGAACTACCAAAAAAGACCCTGGTGATAGATTTATGAGAGATGTTAGAAGTGCAGTTGAAGATTTGCACTTGAAACACCCTTAAGCTATAAACACATCCAAGACCAATGCACCGTGTGCTCCTATCACTAAGGCTTGTTCTATATCGGCAGTTTTAGAAGGTCCACTTAGAAACATCCCACATGATAGGTTTGTACTATCTAGTCGTTCATATGCTTGATGCATATTGGATACTATATCTTTAGATGATAGTTTGATAGCTATATGTTTGGTTGTAGTTATCAAAGCTCTTGGGAAAGTGGCTTCTATCCACACAGCACCATTTTCAGCTACACCCAAAGATGACTCTAGTATCAGTAGTTCTACTTTATCCATAAACTCTTTTGATGATGGTATATCTATATCCTTGGTAGTATCTACTATGTTGGCAAATCTATCTTGATAGTATGATACTATATCTTCTTGATACACAATATCACCACCTGCTAGTTTGAGATTGGTTTCAAAAACTTCAAGTGGATTTGAATGGAAAGTAGCTTTTATATCATACTCTAGTTTGGGTGGTTTTGAAGATGGCAGTTTAGATAGTATGGCTTGTTTACTTGTTGGCATCTGCTCTCCTTTTGTATATCTCTTCAAATGTTTCTTGTGGCATATGAGGCATAACTCTATCTTTTGTCCAGATATTGAAACGGTTGTATATAAGTTTTTTGGGTAGCTTTTGTGATAGTCGATATATCTTGAAAGCATACTTTAGTAAAGTGGGGTTAGAAAATACTTTAGCCATTAGTTTGAGTGTGGTTTTTTTGTTTTTGTAGTATGGTTGGTTTATCGCATCTACTCTGTTGGTATATATCTGATGGTGCAAATCTATCTTGCTTGGGCATACATTGCTACATGATGCACACAAACTACAAGCAAAAGGCAAAGATGCATACTTTGTTATCTCTTTGTTTGATGCTAGGATAGTTCCTATAGGTCCTGGTATAGTGTAGTTGTAGCTATGCCCACCACTTCTTTTATATACAGGACAAGTGTTCATACAAGCACCACATCTGATACACTTTAGGGCTTGTTGGTTTTTGGAGTGTAGCATATCGCTTCGTTTGTTATCTACTATGATGAGATATATTTTTTTGTTCTTCTCTGGCTTGAAAAAGTGTGTTGTATAGGTTGTGATAGCTTGACCAGTGGCACTTCTAGCTAGTATCCGTGTAAATACTCCCAACTCTTTTAGTGATGGTATGAGTTTCTCTATCCCCATAGATGCTATGTGTATAGGTGCCAAAGATGTTCCCATATCTGCATTTCCTTCATTGGTACATACTACAAAACCACCTTCTTTTGCTAGTGCAAAGTTTACCCCAGTGATGGATGCATCAGCTTTTAAAAACTTGGCTCTTAAGTTGGCTCTAGCTACTTTGGTAAGATACTCTTCATCATAGTTTCCCTTTTGAGAGTTTAAGTGTTTGTGAAATATTTCAGATACATCTTTTTTATCCAAGTGTATAGCAGGTAGGACGATATGGCTTGGTGGCTGGGATGCTAACTGTACTATTCGTTCTCCTAAGTCTGTATCTACTACTTCTATGTTGGCTTTTTCTAAATATGGATTGAGTCCACACTCTTCAGTTAGCATAGATTTGCTCTTTACTACACAAGAAGCATTGTGTCTTTTGAGGATTTGTAAAACTTTTTTGTTGTGTTCATTGGCATCTTTTGCCCAGAGTATCTCTATGCCATTGGCTTTTGCATTTTGTTCAAACTCTTGTAAATAGTATCCTAAATGTTTTAGTGTATGTTCTTTTATCTTACTTGCACTATCTCTTAGTGCTTCAAACTCATCTATACTTTTGATAGCTTTATCCCTTTTGTCTCTGACATAAGAGAGTGCTTGGTTGTGCCATGGGGCTTTTGGTATAAACTCTTTTGCTTTTTGTGGATGGTTATACATCATAATCTCCATTTAAAAGTTGTGCTACATGTACGAAGTTTATATTTGTGTTTGATTTTTTGGCGATAGAGTCCATATGCATTAGACATGACATATCTACTCCACATACTATATCTACACCATTGTTTTGGTGGTCAGCTATCCTATCTTTGCCCATCATCACAGATATATCAGGCTCTTGTATGCTAAATGTCCCACCAAATCCACAACACTCATCACGAGATGGTTCTACTACTTTTAAGCCTTCTATCTTAGATAAGACAGCTTTTATCTTGGAGTAGTGTGGTATATTTAACTCACTAGGTGTTTGAAGGTGCAACTCTCTTAGGCCATGACAACTGTTGTGCAATCCTACACGATGGTTAAATGTAGTGTTGATTTGCAAATTTTCTACACCTACTACATCATGTAAAAATTCACAAAGTTCATAAACTTTTGGTTGTAAGATATGGTACTTCTCTTTAGGTAGTATATCTTGGTAGTTGAATTTGACAGTAGAGATACAGCTACTACTTGGTGCTACTATATAGTCAAATTTTGCAAAGTTGTTATAAAACTTGTTTGCTAGAGTGGTTACTTCATCTCTAAGACCATTGTTTAAAAAAGGTTGTCCACAACAAGTCTGGTTGGTAGGGTATATGACTTCAAAGCCTTGTTTTTCAAGTATCTCTAGTGTAGAGAGTGCTACTTGTGGGTATAAAGAGTTGATATAACACGGTATAAAAAGTCCAACCTTTTGCATAAAATTCCTTTGTCTTATTTTATCCTAAGAATTATATAGTATAGTTTCATTTAAAAATTAATCTATAGGATAACATTATGGATGTAAATAAAATCAGAAAAATATGTAGACCAGTTAGAATAGTCGTAGGATTGTCACTTATCACTACAGGTTTTGTAACAGGTAACAAATGGTTCTTTTTAGGTGTTGTGCCACTTATCGCTGGTATAGCAAACTTTTGCCCACTTTGTATCATCACAAAGAAGTGTGATTTACCTGAGTCATAAGGATATATAACTACTTTGGATAATATACTAACTACTTATAAAGGTTTGCAATGGATAAGCTAAAAGCATATCTTAGTGAACATACAAATGAAGAGTTGCACCCCTCAGAGATAGCTAACCTTCTCAAAGATTTAGATGAGAAGAGTTTTGAAGAGGCGTTGCACTCTATCCCGAAAGAACTTATCGCTGATGTTGCGTTGGAGCTTCCAGATAGATATTTTGGTGATATCATAGAGAACTTTTCTCCACAAGAGATAGCTCAGTCACTCTCTGAGATGGAGTCTGATGACCAAACAGACTTTATACAAGAGCTTGAAGAGGTTGATGAAGAAAAAGCTCAAGAGGTCTTTCAACAACTTGACAAAGAAGACCAAGAAGATATCCTTCAACTTAAAAAATATGAAGAAGATGAAGCTGGTGCATATATGCAAGTGGAGATGTATGCAGCCAAGCAAGACCAAAAGGTCAAAGATGTCATCAAAGAGTTTGCCCAACTTAAAAGAGAAAATGAGTTAGAACATATCAACTACCTTTTTGTAACAGATGAAGATGGGTATCTTAGATATGGAGTAGGGTTGGATGATTTAATCATATTTGATTTTGATAAAACTCTCAAAGAAAATATAGCTTCCAATCCTGAAAAATTCAAACCCATCATTGGACATGACCATGATGATATCAAGGATATAGTAACCAAGTTTCAAGAGTATGATTTGAGTTCTATGCCTATCGTTGATGAGTATGGCAAACTCCTTGGTCGTATCACATCGGATGATATATATGATATCATCAATGAACATGCAACTGACCAGATGTATCATCTAGCAGGGGTAAATGATGATGCTGAAGAGGATGATGACATCATCAAGGCAGGAAAGTCTCGTGCTATATGGCTAGGTATCAACCTACTTACTGCCATAGCTGCATCACTTGTGATAGGTATGTTTGAAGATACACTCCAATCTCTAGTGGCTTTAGCAGTACTTATGCCTATAGTTGCATCTATGGGTGGTAATGCTGGTACACAGTCACTAACTGTCGTTGTAAGACAACTAGCCCTTGGAGATATAGCCAAGCATGATGCATGGAGAACTATCAAAAAAGAGGTGATACTCTCTCTTGGTAATGGTATACTTTTTGCTATTGTTATTGGTGTGATAGCATGGATATGGTTTGATAAGCCTATGCTTGGAGTGGTTATCGCTCTTTCTATGGTTATCAACCTGCTTAGTGCAGGATTTTTTGGTTCTATGGTGCCACTAGTACTTAAAAAACTCAATATCGACCCAGCTATAGGAAGTACAGTTATACTTACAACTGTGACAGATATAGTAGGATTTTTTAGTTTTTTAGGTTTGGCTTCATTGATTTTACTTTAAAAGGATTTTATTTATTATGGATTTATTGATTATATATTTTGTAGCTTCAGTTTTAGTATCGTTTGTATGCTCAGTACTTGAGTCGGTACTACTATCTGTAAATATGCCATACATTTCAGTATTAGAAAAAGAGAGACCATCTGTTGGTAAGTTGCTTCGCTCTCATAAAGAAAATATAAACAAATCTATAGCTTCTATACTGATATTAAATACTATAGCCAACACACTAGGTGCTGCTGCTGTTGGTGCTCAAGCTGCGATAGTCTTTGGTAATGAAGCAGTAGTTATCGTCTCAGTTGTACTTACTTTTGCTATACTATTTTTTGCTGAGATTATCCCTAAGACTATAGGTGCTACATACTGGAAGGCTATAGCACCAGCTGCTGCTGTGCTTATCCGTGTATTTATATGGCTTACATACCCTATCATCTTGATGACACTGTTTGTGACAAATCGTATCAAAAGTGATGATGATAGTATGAGTTTGACAAAAGAGGAGTTGCTTCACTCTACACTACTTAGTGAAGATGAAGGGATACTAGACGAACAAGAATCAGACATCATAGAAAATACTCTAAGATTGGATGATATAAAAGTACAAGATATCCTAACTCCTAGAAGTGTTGTATTTGCTCTTGATGGTACAAGAAGTATCAAAGAGATAGTAGATAATGAACCAGATATATTCAAATACTCTCGTATCCCTGTATATGAAGGCAATATCGAAAATGTAACTGGTATGGTACTTACTAAAACTCTGTTTAAAGAGGCTTTATCTGATAATACAAAACTACTTAAAGATATACAAAAAGATATCTATCGTATAAACGAACAAGTACCAGTATCTTGGGCTTTGGATCTGTTTATTGAGAAGAAAGAACATATGTTTTTGGTGCTTGATAAGTATGACCAAGTAGAAGGTATCGTGACACTTGAAGATTGTGTTGAAACTATATTGGGTGTTGAGATAGTAGATGAGAGTGATGCTCATGTAGATATGAGAGAGTTGGCAAAACTCAAGATGAGATTGCAACGACGAAGACAAGATAAAGATTTGAACTTAGACTAGGGAGATAGGGTGCATAGTGATACTAGATTTGACCATCTCAAGCTTGATAAAAGGCTTGTAGATAGACTTGAGAGTTATGGACTACTCAAAGCTACACCTATACAAGCCAAGCTTATACCTATGGTTTCAAAAGGTGCAAATGTAGTAGCTTCAGCCAAGACAGGAAGTGGAAAGACTTTGGCATTTTTGCTTCCTGCTATAGACAAGATACTAACTCATCCTACAACATATCACTACCCAAAACTTTTTGTACTTGCACCCACTAAAGAGTTGGCATCTCAGATATACTCTGTAGCATGGGAGTATACCAAAGGGTTTGATATCCGTGTAGCTTTGCTTCAAGGTGGTTCAAACAGACAAAAAGAGAAAGTTCATCTTAAAAATGGTGTAGATATAGTCATAGCTACACCACAAAGGGCTAAAGAGCATATAGACTCCAAAGATTTTGACATCAAATCTGTCAAGACTTTTGTAGTAGATGAAGCTGATATGGCTTTTGATATGGGGTTTGTAGGGTATATAGAAGAGTTACTTACCAAACTCTCACCAAAGTGCCAAAAACTCATAGTCTCAGCTACTATCACTCCAAGAGTTGTCAAACTAGCCAAATCTTATATAAAACCACTCAGAAAAGTAGAGATAGATGCTTCAAACAAAGTAGCAAATACAGTCACACACTATCTATATCCAGTACTTAAAAGCAAAAAAGAACAACTTCTTAGCTGGATGATTTCAAACAACAACTACGGTAAAGTACTGCTTTTTGTAAGAAAAAAAGAGATAGCAGATGCCTTAGCCGATAAGCTAAAAGAGTGGGATTATAAAGTAGGGGTACTTCATGGAGAAAAGCTCCACAATGAAAGAAGAAAAGCCCTGAGTGATTTCAAAAATGACAAACTAGATATCCTTATAGCTACAGATATAGCCGCAAGAGGTTTGGATATAGCCAACCTTGATATAGTTATCAACTATGATATACCACATGTCAAACAAGACTTCATCCACAGAGTAGGCCGAACTGGTAGGGCAGGTAAAGAAGGACTAGCTATCACTTTGGTAAGCTTGGATGAGATAGAACAGCTAAAAGATCTATATAAACTTTTGGGTGAAAAGATCAAAGAGGTTATCACAGAGTACACCCCCAAAGAGGTAAAAACTAGAGGATACTTGCTACAAGCTCCACAAAGAAGAAGAAAATCGAGTCAAAAACCCAAAAAAGACAACCCACTCAATAAAAAAGGCAAAAAAAGAAAAACCACTAAAAGAGATGGCTTTAAGATACTTGATGCTAGAAAGAAAAAATAGCATATCTTTGTAGCAAAAAGTAACATTTTTGCTTATATGACTACTAATCTACATTTTTGATTGACAAAGGCAAAAATTTTATTTTATAATAACTAAACAGTCGTCGAGTAGCACGACTTGAATTTTTAGTTGATCAACTACATTTTAAATATCATTTTTGTAAAGTTTATATTCTACTTATACAAAAAATCCTAATATCATTCTGTTTGCTTTGTATATCTACTAATAGTGTTTTATTGGTTGATTTTCAGGCTTTTTTCTCTTCTTTTTAGTATAGGGGGTAGTGTTTTATGTTTATTGGTGATGCTGATTGGGTTTCTACTTTCAAATCTTATTTTAAAGACCGTACAGCTATTTTATGGTGGATAGAGTTTAATGTGGATAGCTTGTCGTTTTATGATGATGATACACAAGATAAGATAGATAGATATAAAAAATGCTTTGGTATAGACCTGAATGAAGTTATGGGTTTAGATGAGTTACAGTTTTATAAGGACTATTGGCACTATATGGATTTGTCCCATGTAGATATCGAGTTGCCAGAAGATTTTCCAAAAGATACTCCTGAGTATATCACAAACAACTTTTTTAAGCTTATTATCCTAAATCATAATGATGATATATACTGGGATATAAAGTTTGATGAAGAGTATGAAAAGCCAAGGTTTATACTAGGTACTACAGATAGTGAAAAGTATATAGACTGTTTGAGTATGTATGAAATCATAAAACTTAGAAATATTTTTATAAGCTCACATATCATGGCTGATATTGAGAAATATGAAGGTGGTATAGAATCAAATAAAATAAAACAGCAGTATGACTTAGCTATAGAGATATATGAAAAAAAGATAGCAAAGTATCGTAGAGAGTCTATTATGTTTAATCTAATAAAGGAGTAGTTATGGACAATATGTCATATATAGAAAAATTCAAAAAAATGGTATGGAAATTTATAGGTAAAAAAGAACAAGAAAAACTTATAAAACACTTCTTTGGTACAGATATAAATAATAAAGTAGATGATATAGATAAGATTTTAGCACTCAAATGCCCTTGTCCTTTTATCGTAACTTCTATGCATGTTGCCAAAAGGTATAGTGCTTTTTTGATCAACTACTGTGAGAGTGATGATGAGATGTTTTATAGATTGGATTTTGATAAGTTTAAAGTAGGTGCATTGCTCGGAGATGATGAATATATGGGATTGTTTGAAAAACTTCCATTTGAAGATATAGATAAAAAACTCTTAGAGAGACTTGTCAAAAGTTCTTTGAGTTTTAACATATATGAAAAGATGCTTCTAGTAGGCTCTGTCTTAGAACTCAAAAAGTCATTTGTGATAGCTCTGATGGAAAATATCAAAAATGAGATGGAAGATATATATGTACAGTTTGCCAACAAAAGCCATATGAAGTTGAAACCTATCATAGAAAAAATAGAGAAAAATAAGCAAGATTGGTTATCTGTGAAAGATAGACTTAAAGCTATATCAGAAGGTGATATGAGTGCTATTATCAATGTAGATAAGTTTGGAGATATCTTACCATCGGAGATAAGTTACAATATCAAACGAAAAGTCAAAGGACAAGATGAAGCTATAGATAGTATGTCTATACATATGTATCTTCAGCATAAAGTTATGAGAGAGTTATGCAACGATAAAACACCAAGTTTTCGTATAGACCCTGTGATGGTTGTAGGTGAAACAGGTAATGGAAAAAGCTTTATGATAAAGAGTTTTTGTGAATTTATGAGTATGAATTATATACATATAGATGCCTCTTCAATGGTCCCTAATGGTATCAAAGGTAACAGTATTGACTCTATGTTGAAAAATATCATAAGAGAATCAAAAAATGATATCAATAAAGCTAAAAGTTATGTTGTAGTCTTAGATGAGTTTGATAAGCTACTGTATAGTAATGATGTATATAATAGTACTATTCTCAATCAACTCTTAAGACTCATAGAAGGTAGTGAGTATCCACTAGAGAAATCATCTTCTGAAGATATTGCAGAGTTTAAAGATATAGATAGTTTGGATACTACTTATATGTTTTTTATATTGGTTGGTTCATTTCAACAGTATAAAGATACTATGCCTAGTTGTAGTGGTTTTTTAAGAGAAGAAAATAGTAGCTCTTATGAGGAAGTATTTGAATATAGTCAAGTTCCTAAAGAACTTGAAGGTCGTATCAAAGAGGTGATAGTTTTAAATAAACTTGATAAAAACTCTATGGTAGATATACTCAAAGGAGAGTCATCTCCTATTAAAAAATATGATAATATGTTGAAGTATATAGATAGCTCTTTTTATTGTGATGATGATATGATAGAAGAGATAGCTACAGAAGCTATCAATTCAGAATATGGTGCTAGAGTGCTTGACCAGTTGGTTTTTAGTAGATACAAAAAGCATCTTTTTGGTAAAAACAGTACACCCAAAAAACAAAATATCAAAGAGATTTTTGCACTAAAGTTAAAACAACAATACTCAGTAGCCTAAATCATAGGTCTAAGTAGGTTACTCATATCTGATGGGTATCCTCTTTTTAGAGTGATATCTTTTGCTAGTTTATTGAGTGATGTAGTATCGATAGTAGCAAACTTATCTATGATTTTTCTAGCTTCTATATGCATATCTATGATATTGTAAGTTTTCATATCATTGATGATAGCATCACTCATATCGGTTACTGATGATACTTTGACTATCTCACATCTTGCATATCTTTTCAAGTCAAAAGATACTTCTGCTACTCTCAACTCTGGGTCTTGACCTGGTATTTGCTGGGCTCCAAAGAGTGGTATAGATGCTACTTTGGCACTTTGAAATGATGGTATAAACTTAGATATATGCTCTATGGCTTTATGTGTTCTTTGCTCAACTTCATCTTGACTCCATGAAAAGTGTATCTTTTGTAGTATATGTTTTGGTAGTTTTGGTTGAGAAGATATTGGAGTAGATGATACTAAACCATCTTCAAATAGTGTGATATCTTTACTCATACCATGAAGTTGGAAGTGATTTGCCATATATGGTGTAAACTGTCCCATACCATTTGGTGTACCTCTTTGTCCATGGAAGATAATCTCAGGAAATAGTGCTGGAGACTCATCCCATCTAGTTACATAAGCAGCTTTAAACTCTACCATTCTTTTGATATTTAAACCCAACATATCATCTATAGTGCCTGTTTGAAAACCACAAGCATTGATAAGATAGTCATACTCACAAGTTTTGCCATGTAGTCCACTTGAAGTGATATACCAAGTATCATCTATAGATTTTATATCTACTACTTTTGTATTGAGATTTAGTGATACATTCTCCATACTTTTTAGTGCCAACTCATTCATAGAAGCTACTCTAAACATATTGATACCATACTCTTGGACCAAAACGATAGGGTATTGTAGTTTATCCAAATCCACATATTTTGCTACAGGTATCATCCACTCATCACTAGATGATGGGTGTGCTACACACTCTAGTTTGGAGAGTTTTTGCATATCTTCATACTCATATAGTTTATAGTACTCACTAGCACTTTTGAGTAGTTCATTGCTACTATCTTGTGATATAAGCTTAGAGTAGTGTTTTTGAAGTTTTTCAAGTCTGCTTAACAGTTCTGTTGCTTTATGTGGGTCATCTTTAGGTACAGTGATAACAGTAGGGCGATAGTCTATAGCAAAAGGATATAGTTTGATAAAATCAATGGATTGTTCTAGTAGCTTGATACATTGGGTATCATCTATCTCTCTATATAGATTGCCTCCTGCATGCAAGTGACAAAATGGAGGTCCACTCACTAGTGACTCTTTGGCTTCAAACAGTTCTATTTCAACTCCTAACTGTGCTAAATGTAAGGCTATAGTACTTCCTGCGATACCACCACCTATGATAGCTACTTTTTTCATAATAAAACTCCTATGATTTTATCAAACCTATCTATAGTTACAGTAGGGTTGTATGTAGATATGTCTTCATTGTAGTTATATCCGTAAGTTACTGCTATACTTTGCATACCTAGTTGGTTGGATGCCAATATATCGTTTTTGGAGTCGCCTACCATTATACTTTGAGATATACTACTTTTTAACTCTTTTAATGCACACTCAAGCATAGCAGGGTGTGGTTTTTTGCTCTTGCAACTATCTCCACCAACTATAACATCAAAATATTTATCTATCTCAAGACCTTTCAATAAAGGCTCTACAAATTCATAAGGCTTGTTTGTAACTATAGCCATTTTAAAGCCTCGATAGTATAGTATCTCTAAACTCTCTTTTACACAAGGGTATGTAGTAGTAGCTACACTTAAGTACTTATGGTATGCACTCATATATATTTTTTGTGCTTTCAAAAAAAGCTCTTCATCTATCTTTGTATCTTCTACATCTACTTTGCCTAGTAAAGCTCTTTTGATAAGCATTGGTGCACCATTGCCCACCCAGTAACGGATAGTATCTTCATCATATCCATCTTTGCCAAGACTCTTTAACATATCATTTACAGCCAACGCCAAATCAGGCACACTATCTATAAGTGTACCATCAAGGTCAAAGAGTATAGTTGTTTTGTCTTTTATCATTGTTTTATCGCCAATTCCAATCATTTGTATAATTATATCAAAAAATATTTTTTAAAAAGCAAATTTGTTATTAGTATTCGGTTAAACTATAATTATTATAATTACAGCATAAGAACATCCTAAAACACAAGAACCAATGAAACACATTTTCCCCTTTTCATTTTTCTCCTCCTTTTTATAGCATTTAGGATGTTCTTTTTAGGTATAATTATAAAAAATCACAAAGTATTATATATCATGAAAAAAATTTATCCACTACATATCGATAACGAGTTTTATTTTAGTTCAACATCCAATGACTTTATAGTCTCAGAGATACCACTATATGAGTTTAGTGGTGAAGGCGAACACCTAGTTATACATATCCGTAAAAAAGATATGACAACATGGGAGTTGATATCTGCTTTATCTTCATTTTTGGGTATCAAAAAAAAGGAGATAGGATATGCAGGACTCAAAGATAAAAATGCAATGACAATGCAATATATCTCTATACCTGCTAAGTTTGAAGAAAAACTATCATCATTTTCTCACCCACAAGTCAAGATACTCTCAACCATAAAGCACAACAACAAGATAAGAGTAGGGCATCTAAAAGGAAATCACTTCAAAATCAGACTCAAAAAGGTTTTAGGAGTCCAAAAAGACAAGCTGGATTCTGCTCTTAAATGGATAGATAAAAATGGTGTACCAAACTACTTTGGCAATCAGAGATTTGGTACAGATGGAACCAACTGGATAGATGGCAAAAAAATCCTTGATGGTAAACTTAAACTCAGAGATAGAAAAACAAGAGATTTTTTAGTAGGTTCATACCAAAGTTATCTCTTCAATCAATGGTTAAGTAAAAGGATGGAGATAAATCTACTCTTGGAGTCTTTTTCATCATCAGAAGCAGAAAAGGTACTAAATCTACCACAAGATACACTCAAAGATACTAAAAAACAGCCAAATTTCTTCAAGATACTCTATGGTGATATCCTTATGCACTATCCGTATGGTAGGATATTTGAAGCATTGGATATAGAAGAAGAAGCCAAGAGGTTTGAACTTCGTGACTTATCTCCTACAGGGTTGCTTCCAGGTAAAAAGTCCAAACCATCAACTCAAAGTGCAAGGGTTGTTGAGAAGATGTTTGATGAAGATATCAATGTACAAGCTACTAGAAGATATGCTTGGATATTTCCTACTGATATCAAAAGTACATATGTAGCAGAAAAAGCTCACTATGAACTAGAGTTTAGCCTACCAAAAGGCTCATATGCTACAAATGTACTTGATGTACTTAGGGGTAAAGCACTTTAGACTATGCTGGTGAGACTGAAGTCTTACATCCTTCTTATCTACCCCACTATCTCCAAAACCCTAGCAACTATCAAACCACCAAAAGTTCCTATGATATATCCTATCATGGCCATAAGCACTCCTATGGGGATGAGGGCTTTGGAGTAGGCTGAGGCTAGGATAGGGGCTGAGGCTACTCCTCCTATGTTGGCAAGAGAGGCTACTCCTATGCTAAAAAGGTCTAGTTTAAAAATCTTGGCAAAGATTATCATAAGTAGTGCGTGTATAGCTATGATGACAAATCCTGCTACTATATAGAGTGGGGCTTGGGTTAGTTCAGCAAAGTTGGCACGAGATGCTATGAGTGCTACTATGAGATAGAGCATCATATTTCCCAAAGTTTGTGAACCTGATAGTTTAGCTAGTGGAGATAAAGCTCCTACTATCCCTGCTATGGTGGCAAATATCACTACCCAAGTGGTGTGAGTGAGATATGCAGTAGTAGGCATATATGAAGCTAGAGTATCACTAAGTAGTGATATAACCAAAGATATACCAAGCAGTAAAAATAGTGACTCAAAACTCAAAGGCTCTTTGGAGATTTTGGCATTTAGTTTAGCTCCTACTTCATCTATGAGAGAACTATCAGCTTTGCTCCAGCGATTGAAAGCAGAAGCAAACGGTACTAGAGAGAGTAGTATCATCACCCATATAGAGTAGTCTATGGAGTCTATAAGAAGTACATATCCCATATCTGAGTCTTTGATACCTAAAGCTCCTTGGAGTGCTACCATATTGCCAGTGCCTCCCATCCACGAGCCACACAATGCCCCAAATGCTTTGGCAACAGATGGGTCAAAATGGTTTTTAAATATCATAAAACTACCTATAAATCCCAAAGCTATACTAAAAGATGCCAAGAAAAATGTAAGTATCATCTTAAAGCCAAGTTTGGATATATCTCGTATATCACCCATAAGAAGCATCAAAAATATCATAGCAGGAAGCAAATGGGTTTTAAAAGCTTTGT
>Ga0256843_1001896_pt1 | contig 15884 bp, 16 predicted proteins | sample AlvinellametaG_FD_191572 | JGI IMG/M metagenome (GOLD analysis project Ga0256843, IMG submission 191572) | Pompeii worm associated microbial communities from hydrothermal vent at the East Pacific Rise, Pacific Ocean - Alvinella | ecosystem: Host-associated > Annelida > Integument > Unclassified ... | reverse complement strand
GGGCAGGTGTTCATGCAGGCCCCGCACCGCAGGCAGGCCGTCGCCTGCGCGAACTCCTCTTTGAGCAGTCCGCTTCGGCCGTTATCCACAATCACCACGCAGAGCCGCCCGCCCGGCTTGGGACGCCGAAAATGGGAGGTGTAGGTGGTAATCGCCTGGCCGGTGGCACTGCGGGCCAGTAGGCGGGTCAGTACCCCCAGCGCCTCGGCGGAAGGAACCACCTTCTCAAGCCCCATGCAGGCAATATGCAGGTTGGGCAGTGCCGTGCCCAGGTCGGCGTTGCCCTCGTTGGTGCAGACCGTCACCGCCCCCTCCTCGGCCAGGGCGAAGTTGACACCGGTGATCGCCGCGTCGGCTTCCAGGAACTTTTGGCGCAGATGCCCCCTGGCGGCGCGGGTCAGATAGGCCGGATCGTGGTTTTCGGGCGCCGTGCCCAGGTGTTTGGCGAAAATTCGCGCCACATCCTCCTTTTTCAGGTGAATGGCCGGCAGGACAATATGGCTGGGGTGCTGGCTGGCAAGCTGAACGATCCGCTCCCCCAGGTCGGTATCGACCACCTCGATACCCCGCGCCTGAAGGTAGGGATTAAGCCCGCACTCTTCGGTCAGCATCGACTTGCTTTTGACCACCCGACGCGCCCCGTGCTCTTGCAAAAGGCGGTGCACGATTTGGTTGTGCGCCTCGGCGTCCTCGGCCCAGTAGACCTCTATGCCGTTGGCCTTCGCCCGCTCCTCAAAGAGGCGCAGGTAGTAGCCCAGATGGGCGCGGGTATGGGCTTTGAGAGCCTCCGCCTCCGCCCTTAACGCCTCCCACTCGGGCACCGACGCGACGGCTTTGTCCCGCTTTTGGCGCACAAACCAAAGGGCTTTGTCATGCCAGTGGGCCCGCTTGCTATCAGCCGTAAACGCCTCCGCCGCCCGGGCGTGGTTGTGCGCGCCGCTCATGCCAGGCTCTCCGCCATCAGCTCCGCCACATGCACAAAACGCATGGGGGTTCCGTCACGTTTTGCCAGCCCCTCCATGTGCATCAGGCAACTCATATCCACCCCCGCCATCACATCGACCCCGTTGGCCAGGTGGTCGGCGATGCGGTCCCTGCCCATCATGGCGCTGACCGCCGTCTCATCCACGCTGAACGACCCCCCGAAACCGCAACACTCATCCCGCGAAGAAAGCACCACTTCCAAACCCGGCACCCTCTTCAAAACCGCCTCAATCTTGGAAAAGGGCTCTACCCGCAACTCGCTGGGCCTGGCCAGCATCAGTTCTCTAAGGGCGTGGCAACTGTTGTGCAGTCCCACCCGCCGATTGAGCGGTTTGACAAAACGCAGGTTCTCTACCCCCACCACGTCGTGCAAAAACTCGCACAACTCAAACACCCTGCCCCTAAAAGCCGGGTAACGGGCGTCTGACACCACCCCCTCATAACGGTAGCGCACCGCCCCAACGCAACTGCTGGAGGGGGCCACCACGTAATCAAAAGAGGCAAAAAGCGCCACAAACCGATCAGCCAGCCCCCGCGCCTCCCTGATCAGGCCGTTGTTGATAAAGGGTTGCCCGCAACAACTCTGACCCTCGGGAAAAACCACCTCGAAACCGTGGGCCTCCAGCACCCTCAAAGTCGCCTCCGCCGCCTCGGGGTAGAAGTCGTCTATGTAACAGGGCACAAACAGCGCAACCTGAGCCACCTCTTCTCCTTTTTAACGCTCTTTATGTTGTAGATGGCGGTATCTGGCCAACTGTGAACCGTTTCCGCTTACCCCGCCGCTGTGCACATAAACAATAGGTTTGGGCAGTTGATCATACGCTTCCACAAGGGCCGACCACGTTTTGGGGGCATAGAGCAGATCAAACACGATACCGCTCTTTTCCAACTCTCGCCAGACACGCAAAAACTCTCCTTTGGGCTTGGCAAAGGGCCATTTAATATCCGGCAAAACGGTCGGCCACGCTTGTGCTTGCTTATCCAATTGACGCCACTGTCGCCGCAGATCCTCCTCATCTCCTACAACCGGTACGGTATAAACGCCGATCTCTTCAGGAAGGTAACGGCGTAAAAAAAGCGCCGTCGTCCCGGTACCCGAAGGTGTCACAACGCTCATGGTTTGCCCCCCTTGGGCCTTCCGCCAAGCCAAAAGCTCCTCCGCCAATCGGGCCACCCCGTCACGGGCTATCAAATCGGCGCCGCCCTGACGTACAAAGAGGCTATCTTCATCGAGTTGATCAGACTTCATTGCCACTTTTTGCATAAAATCTTCATGGCCCAGCTCTTGAATCCGCATTCCTAACTGAAGAGCTTCGGCGTAATTGCCCATGGGGTGGCTTCTCAAAAAATCGGGTACCTTTTTCACCCAATACTCAAATTCCCACCCCTTCATCCTAGCCAGCGCTGACATGGAGAGCATGGCGTTACTCTGGATGCCGCCGTAACTGACAAGCCGACGGTAACGGGAGGCGGGCAGTTCAATGAGTGCTTGGAGCTTGCGAAACTTGTTACCGGAAAAATAGGGGTGTATGAGATCGTCACGTTTGACGTAAAAAAGGCGCCCGCGGAACGAAAAAGGCTCCACGGGCGTAGGCAGAAGAAAATCAGTAGCGATCAACGCACAAAAGATCTTCAAAGGCGACTTTAAGCCGCTCAACCATCGACTTCTCGCCCTCCCGCAACCACTTGCGCGGGTCGTAATACTTCTTGTTGGGCTTGTCGTCACCCTCGGGGTTGCCGATCTGCGCCTGGAGGTAGTCGTGATACTTCTCTATATACCCTTTGACGCCGGCCCAGAAGGCCCACTGGGTATCGGTGTCGATATTCATCTTCACCACGCCGTAGCTGATGGCGTCACGAATATCTTTAAGCTCACTGCCGCTACCGCCGTGGAAGACGAAATCGACCGGTTTGGGAGCGGTGCCGAACTTCTCTTCGATATAGGCCTGGCTGTTTTTGAGGATCTCGGGGCGCAGTACCACGTTGCCGGGCTTGTAGACGCCGTGGACATTGCCAAAACTCGCGGCGATGGTGAAATTGGGGCTGATTTTGCTAAGCTCCTCATACGCGTAAGCCACCTCTTCGGGCTGGGTATAGAGCAGTTTGTTATCCACGTCGGTATTATCCACGCCGTCCTCTTCGCCGCCGGTAATGCCCAGCTCGATCTCCAGGGTCATGCCCATTTTGCTCATGCGCTCCAAATAGGCCTTGCAGGTCTCGATGTTCTCTTCCAGCGGCTCTTCGCTTAGATCAAGCATATGGGAGCTAAAGAGCGGTTTGCCGGTGGCCTTGAAGTGCGCTTCGCTCGCCTCCAACAGAGCGTCGATCCAGGGGAGCAGTTTCCTGGCGGCGTGGTCGGTGTGCAAAATGACGGGAATGCCGTAGGCTTCCGCCATCTCCCACACGTGCTTCGCGCCGCTTATGGCGCCCCGTACCGCCGCTTCGTGGCTGTCGATCCCCTTACCGCCGATGAAGTTGGCGCCCCCGTGGCTAAACTGCACAATGACAGGCGAGTTGACCGTTTTGGCCGCCTCCATAATGGCGTTCATGGAGTCGGTGCCTACGGCGTTGACCGCCGGCAGGGCGAACCCTTCGGCCTTGGCGATCTCAAAAATCTTCTTCACCTCCTCGCCGGTGGCGACGCCGGGTTTGACAAATTCAGAGACTTTGGCCATCCCTACCCCCTTAGTTGGAATATTTGATCTTCGCTTTGGCCCGCAGGTCTTTGGCGAGCTTTTGCATCTTCTCTTTGAATTTTTCCATTTTGAGGTTTTGCTTGAGCCGCTCTTTGACATCTTTGAAAGGAATGGTCTGGGCCGGCTTCTTGTCCTCAACATAGATCACATGGTAACCAAACTGGGTCTTCACCGGCGTTTTGGTGTACTGGCCCGGTTTCAGCGCAAACGCGGCGTCGCTGAAGGGTTTGACCATCTGTTTGCGGCCAAAATAGCCCAAATCCCCGCCTCTTACGGCGCTGGGGCCGGTCGATTTGCTCTTGGCAAGCTCCTCGAACTTGGCCTTGAGTTTGGACTTGGGTGTTTTGTTCAGCTCGGCGATAATCGCTTTGGCCTCGCTTTCGGTTTTAACCAGAATATGGCGCGCGTGTACCGTTTCGGGCCGTTTGAAGGCGCTTTTGTGCTCCTCATAGGCCTTCTTGGCCTCGGCGTCGCTTACTTTGATCTTGTCAAGCTGTTTTTTCATCCACACATCCAGCGCCAGCTTGCCTTTGATTTTCGCCAGTGCCCGCTTGAACTCCCTGTCTCTCTCAATGCCGCTTTTGATCGCTTTTTGCTGAAGCAGTTGCTGTTCGATCACCTGGTCAAGCAGGCGCTTTTTGACCTGCTCGGGCAGTGCGTCATACGTGGTTCTCGCGCCCATGGCGGCCATCGCTTCCTGCACGTCGGTTTTGGTAATTTTATGGCCGTTGACGGTAGCCAGCACATCGGACGCGGGAAGCGAAAGTGCCAGCACCGCGGCTCCCATGCCTGCAATCAGTAGTTTTTTCATCGGTATCCTTTGTTAAAATTGATTATGTCAGTCGCATTGTACTTCAAAAGCGATTAACGAAGGTAAATTTCACGCCATGTTGTGGGTGACGTTTTGGACGTCGTCATCCTCTTCAAGCATCTCGATCAGCTTCTCCACCTTCGCCGCCGTCTCGTCATCCACATCCACGGTATTGGTGGCCACCAGCCCCACGGAGCTCTCCAAAATCTCCACGCCGGTGGCTTCCACCGCTTTTAGCACCGCGTCAAAGTCGGCCGGCTCGCTCTCTACCACCAACACTTCCTCATACTCTTTAATATCACTGGCACCCCCTTCCAGGGCCGCCTCCATCACCTCGTCATCCTTTTCGCTTCGGGGCACGGTGACGATCCCCTTTTTCTCGAACATCCACGCCACACTGCCGCTGGTACCCAGGCTCCCGCCGTTTTTGGTGAAGGCGTGGCGCACGCTGGCGACGGTGCGGTTGCGGTTGTCGGTCATGGCTTCTACCATGATCGCCACCCCGCCGGGGCCGTACCCTTCGTAGGTGATCTCCTCGTAACTGACCCCTTTCAGGTTGCCCGTGGCCTTGTCGATGGCCCGCTGGATGTTCTCAGCGGGCATGGAGACCGCCCGCGCCCGCTCAATGGCCAGGCGCAGGGCCGCGTTGGTGGCGGGGTCTCCCCCGCCCTGCTTGGCGGCGGTGGTAATATCACGCACCGCTTTGGTAAAGAGTTTACCCTTTTTGGCATCCTCTTTGGCCTTGATATGTTTGACTTTGGACCATTTGTTATGACCTGCCATGCAAAACCTCTTCTATGGAAAAAATTTGGGCCTATTATATATAATTGCCCCTTGAATTACCCAAAGGATCGACGATGAAGATGGCCACCAAAAAAGAGATCGAAACCATACGCGAGCGCTTTTTGGCGCACTACCCCGACTCGGTTACCGAGCTAAACTACCGCAACCTCTACGAACTGCTGGTGGCGGTGATGCTCTCGGCCCAGTGTACCGACAAGCGGGTCAACCTCATCACCCCTGCCCTCTTTGAAGCCTACCCCGACATCCCTACCCTGGCCCAAGCGGATACGGAGGAGGTGAAAACCTACATCCAGACCTGCTCCTTTTTCAACAACAAGGCCAAAAACCTCGTCAAGATGGCCAAAACCGTCATGGAACATTACGACGGCCAGATTCCGCTGGATGAAAAGGAGCTGGTCAAACTGCCCGGCGTGGGCCAAAAGACCGCCCACGTGGTGATGATCGAATACACCCAGGCCAACCTGATGGCGGTGGACACCCACGTCTTTCGGGTCGCCCATAGGCTGGGTCTTTCCAAGGCCAAAACCGCCAAGGAGACCGAGGCGGACCTGGTCAAAAAGTTCAAGACCGACCTGCACCGGCTCCACCAGGCGATGGTGCTTTTCGGCCGCTACATCTGCACCGCCAAAAACCCCAAGTGCGATACCGAGTGCTTTTTGAGCGATCTATGCAAGAGCAAGGAGAGCTTCAAAGCGCGCTGATCAGCGCCTCCACCGTTTGAAGCACCGGCTCAATGGAAGCGATCTCCAGCCGCTCCCTGTCGGAGTGGGGATCAAGAATCGTCGGCCCCAGCGAGACAATCTGCATATGAGGATAACGCTTGGCAAAGAGCGCGCACTCCAGCCCGGCGTGAATGGCCGTCATGTCGGCATCGGGATAGTGTTTTTGATAGAGCGCAAGCGCCTTTTTGGCCAAAGGCGTCTCCACCGGATCCCAGGCGGGGTATTTCCCCTCCCGTCGGCAGGCAAAACCCAGCACTTCCCATCCCGCCACAGTTCGCTCGACCAACGCCTCCAACGCTTTGTTGCTCATGCTTCGGGCCGAAAGGGCCACACGCATCAGGGCCCCGTCCATCTCGGCCGTGGCCAGGTTGATACTGCTTTGGGGCAGATCAAGCCGGCTGTTCCACGCCCGCACCCCGTGGGCAAACCCCGCCAGCGCCCCGACAAAACAGCGCCCTTTGACGGCCACCGTCTCTCGCGGTTGGGCCGGTTGGGCCAAAATCCCCTCGGGCAGGGTCAAATCCGCGCCGTTGGGCACCCAGACAACCGCCTCGGCCCGCCTGGGAATGGCGTTGATGCGCTCACCGCCCGTAAAAGAGGCCACTTCCACGGCCCGGTTGCGGTAGATGGCGTCGGCCAGCTCGATGATGGCGTTGGGAATCTCTTCGGCGATATTGACCCCCGAATGGCCCCCCGGTGCCCGGGCCGTCAGTTTGAGCCACCGCCCGTTTTCCACCTTTTTGCGATCGGGCCACGCCACCTCGGCAAAGATATCCTCACCCCCCGCGCAACCGATGTAGACCCGTCCCGCCTCTTCGGTATCAAGATTGATCAAAGCGTCGGTACGAATCGCGAGCGCCAGATCCTGCGCCCCCAGCAGGCCGATCTCCTCGTCGTTGGTAAAAAGAAGATCGACCGGCGCCCCCTTTTGGGCCAAGTAGAGCATCATCGCCGCGCCGATGCCGTTGTCGGCCCCCAGTGAGCTCTCTTTCGCCCGCAACCACCCCTCTTTCTCCTCTATCTGCATATGCGGCGCGCGGCCGATACAGACCATATCGTAATGGGCCTGGAGCGTCACTTTGGGCTCACCCCCGAAATAGGCGGCCACGTTGCCCGCCGTGTCCACCTCCACCCTGTAGCCGATCTTTTCGCAAAAGCGCGTCAGATACTCCCGCGCTAAAACCGTGTCGCCGCTACACCTGGGGTATTGGGAGAGGCTTTTGAAAATCTGAAGGATCGTTTGCATCGTACTTTCCGTTTTTAGCTATTTTACCCTATAATTGGCGCATGATTCGATCCGTTATGCTCTTTTTGGCGCTTATGCTTCTTTTGCAAGGGTGTGTCTACTTCAACGACGAAGGGATCGGCAAGCGCAAATACCGTGACTGCGTGGAGTACTACGACGCCCAGGGACTCTACCACAAAGAGTGCGACCCCAACCTCATCGACTACGACGAAATTCCCGATAAGCTCAAAAAGACGGTTTTGCCCCACTGACCCTTCTCTCCAGCGCCTCCAGCGTTTGGGCGTGGGCGAAACAGCGTCCTGCGCCGCACAGCGTCCACCCCTCCCCTTCGTGGGCTTTTTGCACCCAAAAAGGGTGGCGCCTCGCCAAAGCCTCACGCGCTCGGCGCAGTTTGTCGGCGGGGGCCTTCACCACCCGCGCGGGCCCGTACAACCAAACGCGAATCGCTTCGGGATAGCGTTCGGGCTCGGCTCTTAACAAAGGTTCAAGGGCCCTCAAACTCTCCGTGGCTACGCGCGCATAACGCAGGTTGTCCCGCAAAAGGGCCAGACGTTTTAATCCCCCAATCATCGTTGACAAGGCGGAGGTGTAGTAACGGTCGTCGGCGTCGGCTAAATCAGGCGTATCGGCCGCCATACGCCACTTGCCATCCCCCTCATAAAAGAGCGCCAACGCCCGCTTCGCCCATCGGTCGGCCTCTGCCAGGTATGAGGCTTGAAACGTGCGGGCGTATCCCGACAGCGCCGCGTCAATCAAATAGGCGTAATCCTCCAGCAGACCCTCGCCCATGGCCCCCTCCCCGAGCATCCACTGGTGCCTAAGCCCTCCTTTCCCATCCGACACCCGTCGCACCAGCGCCCGGTACCCCCTCTCGGCCATGCCGGAGAAGGTCGCGTTCAGATCGGCTGAGTTAAAGAGCGAGGCGATCCACATCCCGTTCCAGGAAGTAAGGATCTTGCCATCGACAAAGGGTTTGGGCCGCCCGGCCCGCAGGCGCCGTAACACCGCTTTCGCCGCCTCGAAGCGGGGAGGCGGCCGACGCCCCGTCCGCCTGGGCTGGGCGTACTCGCTGTCAAAATTCCCCTCCGCCTTGATATCCAGAAAATCCAGCACCGCCCCCGCCTCTTTGGGAGCAAAACCGGCACGCTCCAGCGCCTTTTCGCACGCCCGGCGGCGCATCAGGTAGTACCCCCCTTCCCGTCCGCCGCTCTCGGCGTCGCTGGCACCCCGCCACAACCCTTCAGGCGTGCCCAAAAGCCGATTGACGGCCTGGACCGTCTCATTGACCACCGCCTTGTAACGCCCGATGCCGTCACGGCGAAAGGCCTGGGCATAGAGCGCCAGCAGTTCGGCGTTGGTGTAGAGCATCTTCTCAAAATGGGGCATTTGCCATGCCCTGTCCGCGCAGTAGCGGAAAAATCCCCCGTCAATCTGGTCATACAACCCACCATCCGCCATGGCCTTTAGGGTTTGGCGATACATCCGTTTTGCCCTCTCATCCCCCGTGGCCCTCGCTATATCGGCCAGCAGGCGCAGTGTGGCGCTTTGGGGAAACTTGGGACGTCTGCCCCACCCGCCATACCGTCGGTCAAAACGCTCCCACAACCGCGCCACGACCCTCTGCGCCATCGCTTTGCCCGCGCTTTTTGTCACGGGCGGTTTTCTCTTTGCCAGGCGCATGATGGCCCGGGCCCGTTTGCGCGCCTTTTCGGGATGCTCGGCATAGAGTCGTCCGTAATAGGGCACCAGGTCACGCAGGCCTTTCTCCCCGTATCCCTCTTCCGGCGGCAGGTAGGTGGCAATAAAAAAGGGCAGACCCTCTTCGGTCAAAAAGACCGTCAACGGCCAGCCGCCGCTTCTTTTTCGTACCGCCCGGTAGATGCGCTGAAAACGGCGGTCGATATGGGGGAGCTCCTCCCTGTCCACTTTGATCGCCACAAACCAGCGGTTGATCAGCTCGGCGATCTTGGGGTTCTCAAAGCTCTCACGCGCCATCACGTGGCACCAGTGGCAGGTGCTGTAGCCGATAGAAAGAAAGATGGGTTTGTGCGTTTCGCGCGCCTTCTCAAACGCCTCTTTGCCCCAGGGATACCACTCAACGGGGTTGCAAAGATGCTGGCGCAGGTAGGGCGAAGCGCTTTCTTCCAGGTGGTTGGGGACACACTGGCCCCCTTGCAGAAGCGATAACAACAGAAGCAGGATATAATAGCGTCTCATATTCGCCATTTTACCTAAAGGAGCGGCCCGTGTGCCTGATTTTGATCGCGCTTTTTCTCTACCTTGCCTACGCCCACGCCACGGTTGGCGCCTGGGGGTACGCAACACTCTACGGCACGCTGGCCCTGCTCTTTTTGGTCTTTTTGCTCTACAACCTTTCGGCCATGCTCCGCCAACGGGGGTGCCAAACGGGCGGTTGCCGGCTACTTTCGCTTTTCAAAGGCACGAAACAACAAAAAGATGATCAAAAGCTCCACCCCAAAGAGTAGAAAATGGAGCGCGTAAACCTGCGCGCCGTGATCTTTGATGCCCCACCCCCAAACCAAAGCCCTGTAAAAGAGCCAGGAGAGAACCATACCGGCCAGATAACCGATCTGCTTGGCGCTGTCAAGCCGTGAAAGCAGGGCTTTGCGGCGCAAAAAGAGGGTTTCGGCCCGCACCAGATAACTGCCGAACAAAAAGGTAAGCTGATACCCCGCGTAGACCGCCAGGGCGGTGGTTTTGCCTTCCGGGCGCAGAAGATACCACGCCACCATCATCAACATCACCCACTCCACAAAGAGCGAGATACGAAAAAAGGCCTTGAGGTTTAAAATCTTCTCATAAAGCCGGGCCACCCACAGCATTCCAAGCGCCAGCACAATGCCGCCGACGGAAAAGACGGAAGGATCGAGCGGAGCGTAAATGGTAAAGACGGCCCCTACCGTCAAACCGGTAAAAAGGGAGTTGACCCCTTTATACACAATAAAATAACGCGGCCGAATACGCATACCCGTTTAGTAGGCAACCGGTTTCTCTTTGTCGTGGATCACCTCAAAAAGCACGTCCACCGTCGCGTTCGCGCGGGGCGCGAGCGTAACATCCATCTCCAAACGCCCCTCCTTTTTCAGCTTATAAGAAAGCTTCGCGCCTTTGGCCGTGACGCTTAGCAGTTTGACCGTCACGTCGGCGCGGGTGGCGACCGGTATCCGGTCGATCAGGCGCACCCGTTTGGTGGTGTCGGCACGGTTGACGAGTATCAGCCTATAACCGTCCCTGCGATGCACCGAAGAGCCGAAAAAGCTCTCTTTCGCCTTCAGGTGCAATCGCTCTCTTTGCAGGTTCACATCCTCGTCCACCCCCAAAAAGAGGGTATAACGCCCCTCCCGATAGGCGCCTTGAACCTTTTTGGCCACCAGACGCCCGCCATCCACGACCCGCCAGTCGTTATCGGCGTCAATCGGATATTTGGGCGAAAAGGCAAGGGTCTTGAAAACCCGCCTATCCCTATAACTGTAGGCGACCTCCCAATAGTCGGCTTTTTGGTCCCACCGGCGCAAAACGGCCCGCAGTGGCGTCGCGGTCGAGGGCAGTCGCATATGATCGATCCGGTAACGGCGCGGGGCCTCCACCGTAAGCGTCGTCGGCATCGCCGCGGAGAGCGCCCTCGGTTCGATGTCAGCACGCCGTGACTTGGCCATCCGTTTAAAGATATCATCTTCTCTGATAACCCAGGGGGTAAAGCGGTAGGGTACAAGATGGCGCGCCACGGGCTCGGCCGTCACCCTCACCTCATCGGCCTCTATATCCACCCCGCTTCGGTTGGTCAGCCAGAGCAATTGGGTTATACGTGCCCGATCCTCTTTTTTTGTCGAAATATCCACCGTATACCCGACACGCGCCCCGATCACCCCGGCGGGAAAGATGAGGGTCACATCCTCTAAACAGGGCTCAGCCAGGGCAACAGGATACGACGAGCGGGCACGTTTGGCAAAACGGCCCCGCAGACGTTTCAGACGCGCCTGCCCCGCTTTGGCCTCACGCTCCCAACGGGCTGACTGCGCGCCCGTTACCTCGCAAAAACGGATCAACGCTTTCGCGTCCGGTTTGCTCGGCCTCGTATTGGCGGTTGTTTGGCGTAACAGATCGGCGCGAATCCGGGCGGTTTGAACCTGATGGGCTCTCTTTTCGATCTTTCGGTAAAGTCCGCACAACGGCACCCCGGCAGGACATTGATCCGTCTCGACCAGCGCCGCCGGCCTCTGCGCGCAAAAAGCCTCGATCTCTCCCGCAAACCCTATAAACCCGTCCCGGGGCCGATAGGTATACCGCGCCCCATCCAGATAGATCTCCAGCACCGAGGCCGAAGCCATGCCTGCTGTCAACAGCCATACCAACCAGCTTTTCGCGCTCATACCTCGCCCTTTCTCTTTTTGCCGATATACTCGTCAACCTGTTCAAAATTTTCGATGTATCGGGAGAGTGCCATATTGTCACCCATCTGCTCAATATTGACCTTCGCCGCCAAAAAGTGCTCCAGGTTATCCAAAAAGAGATCGACCAAAACCGGGTCAAACTGTCTACCGCGCTCCTCTTTAAAGAGATTAAGAATCTTCTCCAGCGGCCACGCTTTTTTGTAAACCCTGTCTGAGCCCAACGCGTCAAAGACATCCGCCACGGCGGTAATTCGGCCGTAAATATGGATCTCTTCGCCCCTGAGTCCCCTGGGATACCCTTTGCCGTCCCACCGCTCGTGATGTTCATGCGCCACGATCGCCGCCGTTTTAAGGATGGGGCGTTTTGAGTGTTTGAGCATCTCATACCCTATTTTGGTATGGGTTTTCATTATCTCGAACTCTTCATCGGTCAGTTTGCCCGGTTTGTTCAAAATGGCGTCGGGAATACCCAGTTTGCCGATATCATGCATAGGCGAAGCGTTTTTAAGGCGCAGTGACTCTTCCAAAGAGAGCCCGTAAAGCCTGGCCAGAATGAAAGAGTACTCCGCCACCCGCTTGACATGGTACCCTGTCTCCTTGGAGCGCTTCTCGGCCACGGCGCCCATGGTAAAGACAACCTCCCGCTGGGTCGCCTCGATCTCCTTGTTAAGCGCCCGAATCTCGGCGGTCGCTTTTTTGACCTCCGCCTCAATACGACGCTTCTCCTCCCGCTCCAGCGCGATCAACTCTTCAGCGACATGAAGGTTGGTTTGAATCAATTTTCCAATCTGGGAAATCTCATCATCAGATGAGAAGGTAACAGAAGCAATCTGGCCCTTTTTGGTTGTTAAGACACGCAAAAACGACGCAATCAACTCATGTAGTTTCTCTACCTTTTGAACAATACTGTTGGCTACCTGTTTGTTGAGCCAATACATGAAAAAAAACACCAATGTGACAAAACCGATCACCAAATGCCTTCGACGGTGGATCATCTCATTCATTTGGGTGATCTGTTGCTGATTATAACGATCAATGCGCGTCTCCAGCTCCGCCAACTCCCGTGAGAGAATCCGGCTGGTTTTGGCCAATCCCATAATGGCGTAAAGACCGTCTTCGGGATCTTCGGCCACATCCTCTTTTAACGAAGAGGCGATCGCTTTGTAGCCGATCATACGGTTTTTGATATTGTGAATAATCTTTTGAATCGTACGGTTTTGCTGTAAAACAGGGTTGTTTTCCAGCTTTTTAAGATTGTCAAACAGGGTATCGTGTAGCAGACGGCTTTGCGTCTGAAAATCCTTAACCCCTTCCAATGCGTTTTTTAAGGCCAGATAATCAAGTTTTCGTAAAGTCCGTTTAATGGCGTCGGTATACTCCAGCATCTTAATCTGACGCGTATAACTCTCTTCGACACGTGTCACCATATCGCGGCTGGAAAGGTAAAAAAGAGCAATCAGCCCCACTACCAGCGCCACCGCAAGATAGAATGTTAAATTGATCCGGTGAACCAAACGAAGCTTGTGAGTCCACGCGCTCAACATCTTAATAGTTCACGCTCATTTTCAAATAGATCGATTGCAACCGCTTCAGCTCGCTTGAAGGCTGGGTTGTCGAATCCACATCCACGCTCCGTCCCACGAACCAGCCGCTTCGGGTATAGTTATAGCGAATATCGACATATCCCAACCGAAAGTTGGTATAGCGATTAAGCACATACATCACATACCCTTCAAACGCGTCACCGCGGGTCGCCAGTTTGTTATAGACATCAAAAGAGCCTTGGGTCAAACTCACCCAATTGCGACTGCCGTGGTTATACTCCAATCCCAATTTATAACGCCGACCCTCTCCAAACCCGTAACGTCCTCCAACCCACACAGCAAAGCCCCGTTTATTACCGTGTGTACCTTTTTGCCCCAGCAAAGTACCATAACGCAGATACCCCTTGCCGTTCGGATGCGCCAAAACATATCCGTAATGGGCAAACAGGTCCACACCCCAATCTTTCAAATTCGTCACTTCCGCCATAGCGCCAAGCATATCCATGTCACCGATGTTAACATTTCGACTGCTGTTGGCGTCAAGCGGGTTGGCAATAATATCAAACAGACGCGAGTAACTTACTTGAAGCAAAGAGTGGCGAACACCGGGCAGGGTGGTATCAAAAAAAGCGCCCACCACGTTGGTATCTTTCAAATCGGTATTGGAAGCCCCGACAAACGCGTTACCCACATCATTGGCGGTCTCGGTATAACCAAACCCTTTGGCGTAACCCAGCCGAAAATAGGTTTTGGGCCGTTTTAGGAGACGAGAAAGATCCCATGTCGCCACCGCGCCGTCGGAAGCCCCGTCATAAAGCAGTGCCGAATAGGTCGCCTTTCGGGCCGTGTTATCTTTAAACTGTTGGCTCGGCCCGTCGGTACTGGGTTGACGGCCTATGGTCAACGCAAAAGGTATCTTGCCGTCACGGTTGAAGAAGAGGTCCAGATAAGCCCGCTCCACATACAGGGCGCTGTCGGCGGGCACACGCCCTTGCATATTGTCATAATAGGTATACGGGTGCACCACGCTACTGCCCCAATATTTATACATCGAGAGCCGGCCGTGAAACTTCATGGTATCGGTCAGATTGGCCCGCATATTGAGCATCAGTTTGGTGCTCCAGATATTGTCGCTGTCAACCCGATGCCCATCTACATAATTTTTATGAAAATTATCCAGATTGGTCTTAAAGCCAAATCCAAACTTTAGCTTATCTTCCAACACCTTCGTTTCGGTCGCTTCGGTATAGTCAGATAGATCCAGCAGTTCCGCTTCCATTCTTTTTTGGGCTGTTTGCGCGCGTTTTTGGCTGGCTTCCAGTTTGGCTACCCTGGCTTTAAGCTGTTCAATAATATGAAGAAGCTCTTTGGTGGAGGGGACTTGTTCCGCCGTTAACGGCAATGACAACACAATAACCGTTCCCATGATTTTTTTTATCAGTTTCATCAATACTCTCCCGCCACGGTCGGCTGATCGGAGTCGATCGCGTGCATGATTAAGTAGTGTTTTAGGCGCTTTTTCTCCTCCTCGCTCAAATTGGCGATACCGTATCGCTTCATCTTTCTTTCCGATTTAAAAACCCGCTCCCACTGCATACTCGCTTTGGAAGCGGCAGATAAATTGAGCATTTTAGCCAACTCCTCGCCGCTTTTTAACGCATTGGCCCACACGGTCGTTACCGACAAAAGCGCAACAAAGAAAAGTAACCGGCTTATTTGTGTCATAAATTAATTATTACATAGTCTACTTTAACATATTTTTAGATTAACAATAAGTCACGCCACCTACTCCTGTGATCCATGAATCATATGTGAGACAATCGGCTCTTTCGTGGCCAGTTCATGGCGCACCACTCCGGCGATATGGGCAAAAATAAGCAGTGTCAGCGGCATCCATAACGCTTCGTGCAACTCTTTGACCCAGTGAACGGCATCTTTCTCAAACCCCAGCGCCTCGTGAAAGTAGTAAAACCAGCCGCTAAGCGTCATCACCGCAATACCCATGCAAATAAAAAGATGCACCACAGCTTTACCCTTCTCGGCCGCCCCTTCGGAGCGAAGCACTTTAAGAATCGGCAAGGTCGCTTCGCCTTTGATCATCGCGACGATCCGCACGACGATGGCCAGCGTCAATAGCGCGGCGAAGATATAGTGCCACTCCCACATATTGGCGCGTACCGCTTTGGCGACGGCGATCGCCTGATCGGAGCTCAAACTCACGCCAAACTCCGCCAGTTTGTTGGCGATAACGTTGGCTACCTCTTTTTTATCCAACACGCTCTCGCGCAAAGCCACCGTTACCAAAAGGCCGCCCATGGCAACCACCGTCAGCCAGTGCCAAAGTCTAAGCAAGGGTCCGTACGTCATGTTTTCTCCTATACGTTGTAGTATTTGGCCTCGGGGTGGTACACCACCAATGCCGCCGTGGACTGTTCGGGGTGAATCTGCCACGTTTCGCTAAGTTTTATACCGAAATCCTCGGGCTTTAGCATAGCAAAAATCGGGCCGTTAAGCTCCAAGTCGGGACAGGCGGGATAACCCGGCGAATAGCGCGCTCCCTGATAGCCGCGCATCCGCACGTCCCGCAAACTCGGCCCCTCTTTGTGCGCGATGCCAAGATCAAGCCGAATCTGCTTATGGGCAATCTCAGCCAGCGCCTCGGCCA
>Ga0256843_1001895_pt1 | contig 15884 bp, 11 predicted proteins | sample AlvinellametaG_FD_191572 | JGI IMG/M metagenome (GOLD analysis project Ga0256843, IMG submission 191572) | Pompeii worm associated microbial communities from hydrothermal vent at the East Pacific Rise, Pacific Ocean - Alvinella | ecosystem: Host-associated > Annelida > Integument > Unclassified ... | reverse complement strand
GTTCACTTCTTGGAAAAATTCCAACAAAAGAAGAGTATCTTGAACTTACGAAGAAAATCCAAGGTAAAGAAGAAGATATCTATAAATATCTTAACTTCAACCTTATCCCTGATTATAAGCTTAACTAGCTGTATGCAAAAACAGACTAAATCTGTTTTTGTCAAGCTGAACTAAATTCGCAGTGCAAAAATGGACTAAATCCATTTTTGCCAAGCTTAACTAAGCTTATAGTCACTTCCTCACGCAAAGTTTTTTGCGTGAGACCTCTTTAACTAATCTATCCCCTTATAACATCATAATCATCAGGAATCTTTGGAATAAAACGCTTCATATCAATTTTTTCATTCTGTTTTTGATTTGAAAAGTCAATGATTACTTTATTATCAAACTCGTCTCTGTAAGAGATTTCACTTATTTTATTGTTAGTGACCTTTATTAAAAAAGTTGTATCTTTGTAGTGTGCAAGATACTCATTTGGTTTGATCTCTTTTGCATTTTTAATAAGAGAGAAGATGTCAAATTTTGAATCAATTCTTTTCATAACAACCTGTTCTAAATCAGGTTCTATCATTATTACTTTATAAGAAGCGATATAGACCTCTTTTTGAATTGGGTCTGTGTATTTCCAAAGTGCAAACTGTGGTTTTGTGGCAACAACATGCCCTTTGTATTCTATGGTTTTGTTTTGGTCATCTGTAATCTTTTGCTCAAAATCTGCTTCAAATGATGAGATGTTTCCAATATCTGCCCAAAGTGAAACACTCAAAAGTGATAATATAATTTTTCGTTTCATAATGCTCCTTGTTTTGAGAAATTATAGCAAATAATTGATTTATACTGTTTATTAGATTTAATGTGATAAAATAACTCAAACTACAATCAAATTATATAGTATACTATATAGTAATCATAAGGTGGACAATGCTACAGGCATTCATGGGTAAGGTATTTGGAACAGCAAATGACCGTCAATTAAAAAAATATTTCAAAAAAGTAAAACAGATTAATGCGTTAGAGAGTAAATATGAGTCTTTGAGTGATGATGAACTAAAAGATTCATTTTTGGATCTCAAAAAGAGTGTACTTGAGGGTGAGAAGACTCTTGATGATGTTTTATATGATTCATTCGCAATAACAAGAGAAGCATCAAAGCGTACTCTTGGTATGCGTCACTTCGATGTGCAGCTCATTGGTGGTATGGTACTACACGATGGTAAGATTGCAGAGATGAAGACAGGTGAGGGTAAAACACTCGTTGCAACACTTGCAATCGCACTTAACGCGATGACAGGTAAGGGTGTTCACCTTGTAACGGTAAATGATTACCTTGCTTCTCGTGATGCCAAAGAGATGGGACCACTCTATGAGTTCTTAGGTTACACTGTTGGTGTAATACTCGAAGATATGCATGACCCTAAAGAGAAAAAAGCTGCTTATGATGCAGATATCACTTATGGTACAAACAATGAGTTTGGCTTTGACTACCTGCGTGACAATATGAGCTACTCAAAAGAGAATATGGTACAACGCGGGCATAACTTTGTAATTGTTGATGAAGTTGACTCTATCTTAATCGATGAAGCAAGAACACCGCTTATTATCTCTGGTCCTACAAACAGAAATATGCAGGACTATCTTCGTGCAAATCGTATTGCGCGTGAGTTAGAGAGAGACAAACACTTTACTGTTGATGAGAAAGATAAAGTTATTCTCATTACTGAAGAGGGAATAACAAAAGCTGAAGAGCTCTTTGGTGTAGAGAATCTCTACAGTGCTGAGAACTCTTCACTGCCACATGTACTCGATCAGGCACTTAAAGCAAACTATCTTTTTGAAAAAGATGTTGACTATGTTGTAAAAGATGGTGAAGTTATCATTGTTGATGAGTTTACAGGTCGTCTAAGTGAAGGTCGCCGTTTCTCTGAAGGACTACACCAAGCATTAGAGGCTAAAGAGGGTGTTGAGATCAAAGAGGAGACACAAACACTTGCAGACATTACATTCCAAAACTACTTTAGAATGTATGACAAACTTGCGGGTATGACAGGTACTGCTGAGACAGAAGCAACAGAGTTTGCTCAGATCTATGGTCTTGATGTTGTCTCTATTCCTACAAATATTCCTATTGCAAGAAAAGATCTCAATGACCTTATCTACAAAACTGAAGATGAGAAGTTTGATGCTGTTATTAAAAAGGTAAAAGAGCTGCAACAAACAGGGCAGCCTATACTTATCGGTACTGCTTCTATTGAGAAGTCTGAAGCACTCCATGAGCGCTTAAAAGCTGAGAAGATCCCACATACAGTACTTAATGCGAAAAACCATGAGCAAGAGGGTGAGATCATCAAGCATGCCGGTGCAAAAGGTGCTGTAACTATCGCTACAAATATGGCAGGGCGTGGTGTTGACATCAAAGTAAGTGATGAAGTAAAAGAGCTAGGTGGTCTTTACATCATCGGTACTGAGCGTCATGAAAACCGTCGTATAGATAACCAGCTCCGTGGTCGTTCTGGTCGTCAGGGTGATCCAGGTACAACACAGTTTTATCTTTCACTAGAAGATAATCTACTTCGTATCTTTGGAAGTGACAAGATTAAGTCTATCATGGAGCGTTTAGGCGTTGAAGATGGTGAGTACATCGAGTCTAAGATGGTTACGCGTGCAGTTGAGAAGGCTCAGAAAAAAGTTGAAAATATGCACTACGAGGGTAGAAAGCACATTGTTGAGTATGATGATGTTGCAAACGAGCAGAGAAAAATTGTCTATAAATTTAGAAATGAGCTCTTAAACCCTGAGTTTGACATTGGTGCGAAGATTGATGAGATTAGAGAAGAGTATGTACATGACAGACTCTCTCAAGCAGGTATCTTTGAAGGTGGCGTGCCAGAAGATTTTAATCTTGAAAAATTTGTAAAAATGGTTCAAGAAGAGACAGGTGAAGCACTTGATGTAAAAGAGTTAGAGGGTCTTGAGTATCCAGAGCTTTTTGAAAAAGTAGTAGAGAAACTCAAAGCTGCTTATGATGCGAAGATGAGTGTACTCGATGAGAAACTGCGTCATGATATTGAGCGTGAGCTCTACTTAAAAGAGCTTGATGATGCATGGCGTGAGCACCTCTATGCAATGGATAACATGAAAACAGGTATCCGTCTGCGTGCATACAACCAAAAAGACCCACTTGTTGAGTATAAAAAAGAGAGTTTTAATCTCTTTACAGAGCTTATTGATGAGATTAAGTTCAACACGATTAAAACACTTCACTCTATCCAGTTTAAGATGGAGTCAGCAGAAGAAGAGGCTGAGAGACTTGCTAGACAGCTCGAAGAGGAGCAAAAAGCGCAAGAGGCTCTTATGAACTTTAACATGAGTGATGAAGATTCTGAAGAGAGAATAGCGGGAACTTCTAAAAAAGTAGCAAGAAATGACCCTTGTCCTTGTGGCAGTGGTAAAAAGTACAAACAGTGCTGTGGTAAAAGTGGTCCTAAAAAAGGTGTATTTGCCTCTTGAAACAAGCAGTAGTTCCCTATCTCGTAAGACGATTTCTTCGTTTTGACAAAGAGCAGCCATTTATTTTCATCTCTGCTCTTTTAGCCTTTTTAGGTATTACACTCGGTGTTATGGTACTTCTTATTGCCATGGCACTGATGAATGGTTTTGACAATGAGTTCAAGAAAAAGCTCACTGTGATGAACTACCCACTTACTATCTTGCCAAAATTCTATGGTTCTGTTAATGAAGATCTTTTGATTGATCTTGAGAGCCGTTTTCCAGAACTCTCTTTTAGTCCCTATATTCAATCATCAGTAATGGTTAAGAGTGGTACAAACCTTGAAGGTGGTTACCTCTTTGGTGTTAATTTTGATGATGAAGCAAAGGTAAATGAGGTACTTGCCAAAGCTATTGATGGTGTAAAGTTCTCTCGTTATGATGTTTTGGTAGGAAAGAGCCTTAAAGATGAGTTTAACTTGGCAGTAGATGACAAGCTTATCTATATCTTTACCTCTGTTGAGCCAGGTGGACTCTCTGTTACACCAAAGATCAAGCGTTTTAAAGTACGCTCTGTATTTGACTCGGGCCTCTCTGCCTATGACAAGGCATATAGCTATACAACGATGGAGTCTCTTCGAAGAGTGCTTCATATGCCTGCAAACCAGTATGATGGTATTCATATCTTTTCAAAGAATCCTCGTGAAGATATGAAGCGAATAAAGCAGAGTTTACCGGTAACTGTTGTTATAAAAGGGTGGTGGCAGGATAATGTCAACTTCTTTGCCGCTTTAGAGATGGAGAAGACATCACTCTTTATTGTTTTGATGCTTATTATTCTTATTGCATCTATTAACATTATATCTTCGCTGCTGATGACTGTAATGAACAGAAGAGGGGAGATCGCACTCTTACTCTCTTTGGGTACAACAAAAGCTGAAGTTAAAAAGGTCTTCTTATACCTTGGTGTTGTTATTGGAATTAGTGGGATTGTAACAGGTGCACTCTTAGGTCTTGGCGGTATCTGGATACTGGGTACATTTGACATAGTACACCTTCCAAAAGATGTCTATCCTACATCAACACTGCCGCTTGATTTGAGTATGCAAGACTTTGCTATGATTATTGCAGGGGCATTTGGCATTGTTATAGCATCTTCATACTATCCTGCAAAAAAAGCAAGTGAGGTAGATATCTTAACAGTGTTAAGAAACGAGTAGTTCTTTTACTCTTTCTTCTCTGTATCAAACCCATCTTGTATAAGTTTATATGGCAGTGTCAATGTTCTTAGTATGATATTTAGTGGTGCAACCACTATATCTTTTGCAAGCATTGTCTCTACCTTTGGATCTTTGAGTGGTCCATGTACCTTCAGACTTGTCGATATCGTATCTCCATCAAGTAGAATATATCCTACAAGTGGAATCTTTGATATATTACTCCCCAGATCAGTTTTTAAATTCATTGTAAGATCAATAGTATCTTTATTAAGGTCAATATTACCCTTTCCAAGTATCTTTATCTCTTTAGAACCGATGTATAGGTCAGATATATTAAAAAGACCATCATTGGCCTCAAAACGCATATATGCATTATCTACATAGAGACCATTTTTATCATAGCCTGGAAGAGAGAATGTTGCAAGGGATGGTACTGTATTTATAAATGCTAAAACATTGTTTAAAATGACATAATCAAGCATTGTTGTATCTTTTACAAAAAAGATACCACTGTAGTTATCAAGTGTCCCATTGACAGAGAAATCAAGTGAACCACCTTTGAATTTTGAGATTAAAAAGAGGTTTTGCATAAACTGGTCATTAAAGTTATTACCATAGAGGTGAAAGAGCTCTTGTTGTAGTTTAAAGCCTGCTTCTCCATCTTTATGGCGTAGTTGTGCTGTTAGTATATCATCATAGTATTGCAGGTTGAGTGTATCGGCTAAGACAACACGCTCTTTGTCTAGTTTTATGAAACTATCTTTTGCTTGAAGTATCACGGTAGGAGATGGCTCTGTATTATCACTGCTTTGTTCTTGTAGATTTTGTACAAAGGCTATAGCCTGTTGCAGGTTAATACCGGTATTATGGAGTGATATTTGAATATCTTTTGCAATTTTTGCGTGAACTTTATCATTAATATCAATATAGACTTTTTGACTTTTTGAGATATATCCTGATATATTGTAGTCGTTTATTGCTTTTTTTCTTGTTGTTAAGAGAGCATATTTATAGTGTATCAAACCTTTAAATTTAAGAATACTCTCATCACTCTCTTTTTGGAAACTAAGCTTACCGTTGTTGATTTTGTACTTTTGTAAAAAGGCTGATTTTTTAGCCAAAATATTGAGTGTATCGATATCGAGTTTCCAGTATTTATCTGTTGAGATCAAAGATGCCTGAAGCTCTTGTGAGTGAATGTAGATTCTATCTTTCTCAAAAGATGCAATAAGAGGAATCTTGCTGTTTTTGTAGAGGATCTCTCCTGTCTGAGGATTTTTAAAAGTAAATTTGTTGAGTGTAACATATGCTTTTTGTGTATCATATTTGTACTTGGCATATATCTTTGTCTCAATAAACTCTCCAATGTGAAGCATTGTATGTTTTATGGCAATCTCATCCTCTTTAAAAAGGGTTTGCAGTTTTGCAATTTTATATGCAGAGCCATTGATGGTAAAGAGAATATCATCTTTTGAACTTACAGAGAACTCTTTGTCATAGACTAAATCAAAGAGTGTATCTGTCTGTGCTGCTTCAATACCTTGATATTTAAAGTGAAGCAGATCAAGTATAGCTTTTAGTTTCATACGCTTAATATCAAAAATACCACTGATGTAACCGTTTGCCACTTTATCTACGCTACATGTAACAGGTGGAATGTTCAGCTGGAGTTTTTTCATATCAAAGGCTATTTTGTTCTTCTCTATAAATAGGTTAAAACCTTTTATATTCCAGTAGGAGTTTGCAATGTAGATATAGTCACCTTTTGGATCTATTGTGTAACTAAGAGCCAGTGGTTTTTTGCTCGTATTTAGTTTTATATCTTTTTGTGCCTGGAGTTTATGAATTTTAAAATCAATCTTGCCTTGTGAGACCTTTGCATTGTAGTGAGCTGTTAGGTCTGCACTTGCAATATCTTTAAAGTAGGCTTTCATTTGTGGAATGTTCACATCATAGTTATCAAGCTTTATAAAGGCGTCTCGTACCACTATATCAAGCCCAAGGTATTCAAAAAGTGCTTTTTTTGTACGAAACTCTCCGTGAGCCTCTACATCTATAGTTCGAAGATCAACACTTAAATGAAGATCTGTTTTTGTTACACCATTTTTTTGTAAAAATGGAACTTTGATCTTATAGGCCTGAAGTATGTGTAGTACATCTTTATTGAGTTGTGCATCAAAGTCAAGGTAGATATCTAAAAACTCTTTTTGTGGTGTGAGATTGACTTTGATCCAGCTCTTATCTAAAAACATACCATAAGAGTAGGCTTCTCTAGGATAGATAAAAAGTACACCATCTTTAAAGATGAGATCAGTAGTTTTCGTATGAATAGCATCAAGCTCGCTGTTGTAGGTGTAGTTGAGCTTTTGTAGTGTTAGGTCTGCATAGAGATTTTTATAGGCATCTTCGAGCTTGGTAAACTCTACTAAGCCATAAAGTTTGTTAATCTTTGCACTCTTTGCATCAATAGCACGGTTGGCCCAGAAGTCTAGCTCTTTTGGTAAGTGAGCCATACTTAAAAGCTCATTTATATGTGTAATAGGTGCTAAAGATTTTACTCTATAGTGTAGCTCTTTTTTGTTGGCAACACTAAAGAGCTGTAGCTCTGCATACTCACGCACCTTTAGGGAGAGTTTTGTGTAGAGCTTTAGACTCTTTGTATCAGCTATGAGCGAACCTGTTAGATAAAGCTTCTCTTGTCTGTTTGTATACTCTTTTATATTGAGTACTATATAGGGCTCATCTATAGTAAAGTTTGCATAGAGTTTCTGTTTTGGTGCATTGAGGTCTATAAAACCAGGAGTATCTTTTTGGTAGTATATTTTTGCATGAACATCTTCATACTCAAGATTTTCGACAGAGAGTGAATGAAAGAGAGGCAAGATATGAAAAAAGTGCTCCAGAGAGTTTTGCAGATCTTCAAATGAGCTCTCTTGTGAAGATTTACTCTTTTTTATCTGTAGCTCTTTGACTGCTACATTAATGCCCTCATTCCAGCGCATTGAGAGCTGCTTTATAGAAAGATTTGGAAATGAAAGCTTATCAAGATATAATCCGTTTTGTAAAAGAAAAAAGCCTATAACAAAAAGAGAGAAGACCAAGATGAAAAAACTTACTATCATAGAGTATATTTTAGAGATAGCACTTATAATTATTTTATCTTTCATCTTCTACCTGAATCAAACTGTTATCACTCCAAAAGTCCTCTATATTCCCAAGGGCTCTATAAATCAGATTATAACATATCTCCAGAAAGAAAGTTATGATGTTTGTAAACTTGATGCACTTCTTTTACGATTGATAGGTTCACCACAAAGTGGATGGATCAATCTTGGTTCAGAAGAGAACCTTCGTTTTGATTTTCTCTACAAACTTACACGCGCAAAAGCTGCACTTGTTACCATTACACTCATTCCAGGTGAGACAACTTATGTCTTTTTGGAACAGTTGGCACAAAAACTAAACCTTGACAGAGAAAAACTTCAAGAGGCTTTTGACAAGCAAGCACCACTTGCAGAGGGTGTTTTGGTACCAGATACATACAAAATACCAAAAGGCATTACAGAAGAGGCACTCATCTCTTTGTTACTAAAAAGCTCTCATAAAAGAATGGTAACACTCTCACAGAAGTTTTTTGGAACATACAATGAGAAAAAATGGTTTCGATATGTAGCAATTGCTTCTATTATTCAAAAAGAGTCAGCAAACAAAGAGGAGATGCCAATAGTGAGTTCTGTTATCTATAACAGACTCAAAAAAGGGATGAAGTTACAGATGGATGGGACCCTTAACTATGGAAAGTATTCTCATGTAAAAGTAACACCTAAACGCATCAGAGAAGATAGAACAAAATATAATACTTATCTGCACAAAGGAATACCGACTGTTCCCGTATGTAACGTAAGTTTCGAGGCTATCAAAGCAGCTGTCTTTCCTGCTAAGAGCGACTATCTCTATTTTATGAAGAACAAAAAAGGGGTGCATGATTTTACGTGTAACTATTCTACACATTTGCGCAATATAAAGCGTGCTACCAAATGAAACAAAATGAAAATATAGTGAAATGTTTTTTCCTTAGCAGCAGATATTACCTATCTTAGTGTTATTATTAAACTTGTAAAATTCATATATAGAGGACACACAATGTCAAAAATTATTTGGTCAAAAATTGATGAAGCTCCGGCTCTCGCTACATATTCACTTCTGCCGATCGTAAACAAGTTTACTCAGGCTGCTGGTGTTGAAGTAGTTACTTCTGACATCTCACTTGCAGGTAGAGTTTTAGCTGCTATGGGTCACGGTGAAGACGAACTTGCTAAACTTGGTGAGTTAGTTCTCAAACCTGAAGCAAACATTATTAAGCTTCCAAACATTTCTGCTTCTGTTGGACAGCTTAAAGATTGTATCGCTGAACTTCAGTCACAAGGGTATGACATTCCTAACTATCCTGAGAATCCTACTACTGATGAAGAGAAAGCACTTCAAGCTAAATACAGTACTTGTTTAGGTTCTGCGGTTAACCCAGTTTTACGTGAAGGTAACTCTGACAGACGTGCTGCAAAAGCTGTTAAAAAGTATGCTCAAGAGCATCCACACAGACTTAAGCCATTTGCTGAAAACTCAAAAGCATATGTTGCACATATGACGCATGGTGACTTCTTTGAAAATGAAAAGTCTATTACATTAGAAAAAGGCCAAAAAGTAACTATTGCTTTAAATGGTAAAGAGTTAAAAACTATTGATGCGCTTGATGGTGAGATTTTAGATGGTACTTTCATGTCTGTTAAAGCACTACGTGAGTTTATTCAAAAATCAATTGATGAAGCAAAAGAGAAAGGTGTTTTATGGTCTATTCACCTTAAAGCGACTATGATGAAAATCTCTGACCCTATTATGTTCGGTCACGCTTTTGAAGTATTCTTCAAAGAAGTATTTGAAAAATATGCAGATCTTTTTGCAGAGCTTGGTGTAAACCCTAAACTTGGTATGAGTGACTTAGAGAAAAAAATCGCCGGTCATCCAAAAGAGGCTGAAATCAAAGCTGCATTCCAAGCTGTAGTTGAATCAGATGCTCCAAAAATCGCTATGGTAGATTCTGATAAAGGTCAAACAAACTTTAACGCTTCAAATGATGTAATTATCGATGCTTCTATGCCAGTAGTTGTTCGTGAAGGTGGTAAACAGTGGGATAGAAACGGTGATGCTGTAGAGTGTGTTTCTGTTATTCCAGATAGAAGTTATGCTTTCTTCTATAAAGAGATGATTGATGATTGTGTGAAAAACGGTCAATATGATGTTACAACTATGGGTAATGTGTCAAATGTTGGTTTAATGGCACAAAAAGCTGAAGAGTATGGTTCTCACCCAACAACTTTTGAACTTGCTGAAGCTGGTACTGTAACTGTTACTGCTGAAGATGGTACAACTCTTATGAGTTTTGAGTGTGAAAAAGGTGATATCTGGAGAATGAGTCGTGCTAAAGATATCCCAATCAAAGACTGGGTTCGTTTAGCAGTTGAGCGTGCAAGATTAACTGGTCTTCCAGCAGTATTCTGGTTAGATGAAGATAGAGCTCACGATGCAGAGATGATCAAAAAAGTAAACAAATACTTAAAAGATCATGATACTACAGGATTAGATATCAAAATCATGGATGTCGCATCTGCTACACGTTATACAAACGAAAGAGTTAGAGCTGGTAAAGATACTATCTCTGTAACTGGTAACGTTCTTCGTGACTACTTAACAGATATGTACCCAATTTTAGAGCTTGGAACATCTGCTAAGATGCTTTCTATCGTTCCATTATTAGCTGGTGGTGGTCTTTTTGAAACTGGTGCTGGTGGTTCGGCTCCTAAACACGTTGATCAATTCTTAGAGTGTGGTCACCTTAGATGGGATTCACTCGGTGAGTTCTTAGCACTTGCTGAGTCACTTAGAATGATCTATCAAAAAACTGAAGACTCTAAAGTAGGTGCACTTACTGAAGGTCTTGACAAAGCAAATGAAGGTTACCTTGACAATGACAAAGCTCCTTCAAGAAAATGTGGTGAGCCAGACAATAAAGCTTCTCACTACTGGGTAGCTCGTTACTGGGCAGAAGCTCTAAGTACACAAACTGCAGACAGTGAACTTGCTGAAAAATTTACTCCAGTTGCTGAAGCACTTGTTAAAAATGAAGAGCAAATCCTTTCTGAGCTTGTAGCTGCAGAGGGTAAACCACAAGATATTGGTGGTTATTATCATCCAAATGAAGCAAAAGCAGAAGCTGCAATGCGTCCATCAAAAACATTAAATGAGATTATAGATAACATCTAGTCTCATAGAACTTACACCCTCTGGGTGTAATTCACTTTTTCTATGAAACTTTTTGAGAAGTTTTATATAAAAGGTGAAAAATTTATATCACCTAAAGCCTTGATGCCTTTAGTATACTTAAGTGTTATGTGTACGCACATATTGTTTAAGTGTATCTAAATAGGGCATCATAGTATTTAATATGAAGGAGCATAAATGAGTCAAGGAAAAAGAGTAGGGATAGTAGGAGCTGGTAACGTTGGTGCAACAGTAGCTTACTCTCTTGCTATGCTTGGGTCTTGTCATGAAATTATTCTTCGTGACAATAAGATAGATGTTGCAAAAGGAAAGGCTCTTGATATGTCTCAAGCAGCTTCGGCTGTTAGAAGTCACACAGTTGTAAGTGTTGCAGAAGAGATGAGTGACCTTGTTGACTGTGATGTAGTAGTTGTAACTGCTGGTAGTCCAAGACTTCCAGGTATGAGTCGTGATGATCTTTTAATGATTAATGCAAAGATTACAAAAGAGGTTATTGAAGGTATTGCAAAATACTCTCCAAATGCGATTGTTATTATGGTTTCAAATCCACTTGATGCTATGACATATGTAGCACTTAAAGAGAGTGGATTTGACAGAAGTCGTGTTATCGGTATGGCTGGTATCCTTGACTCTTCAAGAATGGCAGCATTTATTCAAGAAAAACTTGGATACGGTGGTGGTCAGATTCGTGCATCTGTTATGGGTGGTCACGGTGATGATATGGTTCCACTTCCAAGATACTCTACAGTTGCAGGTGTTCCTTTAAATGATGTGCTCACGCAAGAAGAGATTGATGAGATTGTACATCGTACACGTCATGGTGGTGCTGAGATCGTTGGTTATTTAAAAACTGGTTCTGCATACTATGCTCCGGCAAAATCAACAGCTATTATGGTTGAGGCGATTTTAAAAGATACAAAACAGATTCACCCTTGTGCAGTTTGTCTTGATGGTGAGTATGGTTACAGTGATGTAGTCTCTGGTGTACCTGTAATGCTTGGTGCAAAAGGTGCTGAGAAGATCATTGAAGTAACACTGGATGACAAAGAGAAAGCGATGTTCGCTCAATCTTGTAACTCTGTACAAAAACTCATTGATACATTAAATAAAAATAACTTTTTTGAAGGTAAATAGAATGAGAGAGATTGCTTACGAAGATATCGTAAAACATGTTAGAGACATTATTATGTACTCTGCAACACACCTCCCTGAAGATGCATTAAATGCTCTTAAAGAGGCGTATGAAAATGAAAAATCACCTGTAAGTAAAGAGGTTTTAAAACAGCTTCTTGAAAATGCAGAGATTGCAAGCAGTGAGTCTCGTCCACTTTGTCAAGATACGGGTCTTGCAGTATTTTTTGTAAAACTTGGTGCTGATGTGAAAATTGTTGGTGGTCTTTTAAAAGATGCTATCAATGAAGGAACAGAGCAGGGCTATAAAGATGGTTACCTAAGAGCATCTACTTGTACACCTTTTTCTCGTCAAAACCTAAAAGATACAGTAGGATACAATCTACCTGCAATTATCCATTTAGATATTGTAGAAGGTGACAAAATTGAAATCGAGTACGCTGCTAAGGGCGGTGGAAGTGAAAATGTTAGCCGTGCTAGAGTTTTCCCACCAGCTGCTGGTAAAGAGGGTGTAATCGAGTTTGTAAAAGAGTGTATTAGCGATGCTGGTCCAAACCCATGTCCTCCAATTACAGTAGGTGTTGGAATCGGTGGTACTTTTGAAAAAGCTGCTATTAGCTCAAAACATGCACTTTTCCGTGATATCGGTTCAAAAAATGAAGACCCAGAGATGGCAGAGCTTGAAGAGGTTATTAAAACTGAGATCAACAAGCTTGGAATTGGCTCTATGGGTATGGGTGGAACTGAGACGGCACTTGCAGTGCATATTGAAGCAAACCCTTGTCACATTGCATCATTACCGGTATCTGTTAATGTTCAATGTCACTCATCTCGTCATACACACATTACTATATAAAGGATTTATGAATGAGTGAAGTTTATCATTTAACAACACCTTTAACAGAAGAGGTTACTAGAAAACTCAAAGCTGGAGATATTGTTTACCTTAGTGGTACTATCTACACAGCTCGTGATGCGGCACATAAGCGTCTTGTTGACTTAATTGAAGCAGGCGAAGAGCTTCCTTTTGATTTAGAGGGAAGTGTTATCTATTTCGTTGGGCCAACACCACCAAAACCAGGTGAGCCTATCGGAAGTGCAGGGCCAACAACATCATACAGAATGGACAGCTACTCTCCAATCCTTTTAGAACATGGTTCTAAGGGTATGATTGGTAAGGGTAAAAGAAACCAAGCTGTAAAAGATGCTTGTAAAAAATATGGCGGTATCTATTTTGGTGCAACAGGTGGAGCAGGTGCTCTACTTGGTAAGCAGATTAAAAGTGCAGAGATTATTGCATACCCAGAATTAGGTCCAGAAGCGGTTCGTAAACTCGAAGTAGAGGATTTTCCAGTAACAGTAATCAATGATACTTACGGAAATGACCTTTATGAGATGGGTCGCGCACAATACGAAGTCAAATAGACTTCCAACTTAAAACAAGGAGAATAGATGAATATACATGAGTATCAGGCAAAACAAATTTTTGCTAAGTATGGTGTACCAACACCAAAAGGTAAAATTGCACATTCAGTTGAAGAAGCTGTAGAGGCTGCAAAAGAGTTAGGTGGTCCTATTTGGGTTGTTAAAGCACAGATTCACGCAGGTGGTCGTGGTCTTGGTGGTGGTGTTAAGCTTGCTAAATCTTTAGATGAAGTAAAAGAGCTTGCAGATGAAATTCTTGGAATGACACTTGTAACACACCAAACAGGTCCAGAGGGTAAACTTGTTCAAAAAGTTTACATCGAAGATGGTGCTGACATTCAAGATGAGCTTTACCTTTCAGTTGTTCTTGATCGTGCTGCTGAGATGCCAATTATCATGGCTTCTACTGAAGGTGGTATGGACATTGAAACAGTTGCAGAGAAGACTCCAGAGAAAATCATTAAGGTACAAGTAGATCCTTCTATCGGTTTTCAAGGTTTTCATGGTCGTGAGTTAGTATTTGGTCTTGGAATTACAGACAAAGTACAACAAAAGAACATGATCAACTTTGCAAAAAAACTCTATACACTTTATATGGAAAATGATGCTGAGATGATTGAGATCAATCCACTTATCAGAACAGGTGAAGGTGAATTCATCGCACTTGATGGTAAAATGGGATTTGATGACTCAGCTCTTTATCGTCATCCAGAGATCGAAGCGATGAGAGATATCTCTGAAGAAGATCCAGATGAGCGTGAAGCTTCTAAATATGGTCTTTCATACATCGCTCTTGATGGTGAGATTGGTTGTATGGTAAATGGTGCTGGTCTTGCAATGGGTACTATGGATACAATTAACTACATGGGTGGTACACCTGCTAACTTCCTTGATGTTGGTGGAAGTGCAAATGCAGAGACTGTTGCAAAAGGTTTTGAGATTATTCTTAAAAACCCTAATGTAAAAGCTATCTTTGTTAACATCTTTGGTGGAATCGTTCGTTGTGATCGTATTGCAAACGGAATCTTAGAAGCTACAAAACTTGTAGATGTTCATGTTCCAGTAATCGTTCGTCTTGATGGTACAAACGCACCAGAGGCAGCAGAGATTCTTAAAAATGCAAATATTTCAAATGTTATCCCTGCGACTGACTTAGCAGATGGTGCAGCAAAAGCAGTTAAAGCAGCGAAAGGAGAGTTATAAGAGATGTCTATTTTAGTAAATAAAGATACAAAAGTAATCGTTCAAGGTTTTACAGGTAAAGAGGGATCTTTCCACGCTGAACAATGTATTGACTATGGTACAAACATTGTTGGTGGTGTTACACCAAACAAAGGTGGTCAAGAGCATTTAGGTCGTCCAGTTTTCAATACTGTTAAAGAAGCAGTAGATGCTACGGGTGCAACAGTTTCTATGATTTTCGTTCCACCTGCATTTGTTGCAGATGCTGTAATGGAAGCTGCAGATGCTGGGATTGAACTTGCTGTAATTATTACAGAGGGTGCGCCAGTTCGTGATATGATGTATGCTAAACAGTATGCTACTAAACATAACATGAAAACTATCGGGCCAAACTGTCCTGGTATTATCACTGCTGAAGAGTGTAAAATCGGAATCATGCCTGGTATGATCTTCAAAAAAGGAAATGTAGGACTTATCTCTAAGTCTGGTACATTAACTTATGAAGGTGCTAACCAAGTTGTTAAAGAAGGTTTTGGTATCACTACTGCAGTTGGTATTGGTGGAGACCCAATTATTGGTCTTTCATATAAACAGATTTTACCAATGTTTGAAGCAGATCCAGAGACTGAAGCGATCGTTATGATCGGTGAGATCGGTGGAGATCTTGAGATTCAAGCTGCAAAACTTATCAAAGAGCAGATCACTAAACCTGTTGTTGCATTTATTGCAGGTCAAACTGCACCAAAAGGTAAGCGTATGGGTCACGCTGGAGCTATCATCTCTGGTAGTGCTGGTACTGCGGCTGAGAAAATGGCAGCTCTTGAAGCAGCTGGCGTAAAAGTTGTTGTTTCACCTGCTGAAATCGGAAAAGCTGTAGCGGAAGTTTTAGCTAAGAAATAGTTCTAATTTGCTTGTGTGAGCCTCAGAAAGTAACATTTGTACTCTTTTTGAGGCGTTAGTAGCACATTTTAGATTATAATTATAGAAACTAAGATACTCTTTTTTAAAATTAAGAGTAATGTACAAGCGAAAGTTTGTATCTTAAAAATAGGAGAATAAATGGGAACTTTTAAAACTGAAAACCCAGGTGATCAACCTGTATGG
>Ga0256843_1001894_pt1 | contig 15887 bp, 15 predicted proteins | sample AlvinellametaG_FD_191572 | JGI IMG/M metagenome (GOLD analysis project Ga0256843, IMG submission 191572) | Pompeii worm associated microbial communities from hydrothermal vent at the East Pacific Rise, Pacific Ocean - Alvinella | ecosystem: Host-associated > Annelida > Integument > Unclassified ... | reverse complement strand
GCTTAGGACGAAAAAGAACACCTGTTATCTTATGCCCAAAGTTATGTGCAAAAAAGGTGACTTGTATGGAGTTTGGAGCACGATAGACCGACTCAACAGTAGCATCTATTAGTTGGGCTGCGTGAGGAATGAGTTTTTCTTGAAGCCGATAGTCTTCGTAGGAGTGTGGTACCAAAAGAGCAAGTTCACTAAGAGTGCTGATGCCAAGCTTTTGAAACTTTGCTTTTTGTTCTTTTGTAAGCTGCATAATCTTAGCGCTTCTCCTCTTCAAGCTTTTCATCTTTTGCCTTTTTGTGCTATAATCCGTCTTAGGAACTAGAGGGTTGCAACCCTCTAATTTATCTCCTAGTAGATTTTAACTACTATGTAGATAATAGTCAAAACCTTCAGGACAGTGTTAAGATAGAACATCTTAACTCCTACAGACGGATTTGTCCTACCGATTTATTCGGTAGGAACACTCACATCATACAAAAAAATCAAAAAACTTTAAAAAAATATGACAAAATGAAAGATTTAACCCTTTACTCTTTTGTTACGCTCCTCTTCTTGTGCTTTGTAGAGTTCTGCACAGCCGCGTGAGAGTTCACGGATCTTTAAGATGTAGTTTTGGCGCTCTGTCTGGCTGATCGCTTTTCTTGCATCGAGTACATTAAAGACATTAGAAGCCATCATACAAAGATCATATGCCGGAAGAGGAAGTCCCGCTTCAAGGGTACGCAGACACTCTGCACTCTTTGCATTAAACTCATCAAAAAGCATTGCAGTATCTGCTACTTCAAAGTTATACTTACTAAACTCTATCTCACTCTCTTTATGTACATCTTTGTAGTATGTCTTACTTCCATCAGGAGCAATGTTCCATACAATATCAAAGACAGTATCAACACCTTGAAGGTACATAGCCAAACGCTCTGTTCCGTAAGTAATCTCAACGGCTACCGGTTTACACTCTATACCACCGACTTGCTGAAAGTATGTAAATTGTGTAACTTCCATACCATTGAGCCATACTTCCCAACCAAGACCCCATGCACCAAGTGTTGGAGACTCCCAGTTATCTTCGATAAAACGGATATCATGTTTGCTTACATCAAGACCTAAATACTCTAAGGATTGCAAGTAGAGTTCTTGAATATTATCCGGTGATGGTTTGATAAGTGCTTGAAACTGATAGTATGAACCAAGTCTGTTTGGATTCTCCCCATATCTTCCATCTGTCGGACGACGTGATGGAGCAACATAGGCTACTGCCCATGGAGTAGAGTCGAGTGAGCGAAGGAAAGTTGCAGGGTGAAAAGTCCCTGCACCTGCTGGAATATCGTAAGGCTGAACAATATTACACCCCTGTTTCATCCAAAATTCTTGTAGTTTTAGTAGCATTTCACTAAAAGTTATCATCTGTTCTCTCTTTTTTAAATTAATGCAATTATATCTTAATTGACTTTTTTACTATTTAAACCTAACTCTAAATTCGAGATATTGACTCTTCTTCACAACAAGGGAGTCGAGTATAGACTAAGAGACCTATATGATTTTGCATATAATATCTCCTATCTCTCTTCCTAGAGAGTTTGCAACCACACCACACTTTACCTTGAGTAAAAAGCAGATATTATCTCTATGTGATGGTGTAAGACACTCATAGTTACCCATCCCTTTACTTATAACCAAATCAGCACTATCAAAGAGATCTTGAGCCTCTTTTGTAGCTCTTGAGTAGGTAAATCCCGGAGTATTTACTCCACTATCTACCAATCTGCAAAGTTTATCAAATCCAGCTTCACGAGCCTCTCTCATTGTAACATCATTAATAATTGGAGTCCCGCGTACCATATAGATAATCTCTAATGACGGATAGAGTTCATTGAGTATCTCTATAAAGAGGTAATCAAATATATGCTCACCTACATTATCTCCAAGAACAACAATCTGCTTGGCAGATAAAAGCTCTTCTTGTAACTTCTCAAAGTCATTAGATGCAAATTCTGTATGAAATATCTTCTCAAGCTCCTCATCAAGATCAAACTCAACCTCAGCAGCAAGATCAATTACATTACCTGCAACAGCAATCTTTGTTGCAATAAGAAGCTTATCATCAGCAGTAGCTATCTTCTCTTTTAAAAATGGAACAAAGGCTTGTGCTTTTTGACTAGAGGCTCGTTTTACTTCATCATAGAGATCTACTTTATTGGCGATTTGAGCCATCTTCTCATAAACATCGGCAGCAATTTCAGGAGGAGTTTGAGAGAAAGAGAATGACTCTCCCATCTTCTCAACTGTAGTATAGAGTCTCTTTGTCAATACCTCATCTGCATCTATAGCATTAGCAACTTTAAGACTCTGATTAATAATACAAGAGACACACGCTTCATCGATATACATTAAAACTAGTTTTCCGTATGCTCTTCGATGGCTTTGTTCCACATAAGCTTATATTTACGTCGCATAAACTCAACCTCTTGTTGCGAGAGTTTGAGTTGTTCTTGGAGTGTGTGAATAGTCTTTCTATCTTCATCATAAAGTTCTTGAAGTGAAGCGAGTGCTTCGCGTAAAAACTCATTTTCACTGCGAACAGACTCTAGAGTCTCATCCTTTGCATCAAGAACTTTCTCATGAAGATTAATGATTGTTCCAATTGTCTTCTCGACAAACTCAGGTTGAACAAGCATCTCATGCTTGTTTCTCTCGCTGAGTTCACTAAGTTTTGCAGGAACGATAACTTCAGTAGCACCCTTTGAGGGATCTATATAGCGTATGCCATCTTCAACCTTTACAGTCAGTTTACCACGCTCAATTAAATCATCAATAGCTGATAACTCCAGGCCTGTCAACTCACTATATTCAGCATCACTCATCCACTGCATCGTTATCTCCTACTTTTACGTTAGACTATTTTATAATTGTCTCTATCTCTAAAGAGTCCATCTCAACTTTTTTAGCTTTTGCAACTCTATCCTCTTTAAGCTTGATTGCAAGCTCTTCATTATCAAGTGCTAAAATTTGCATCGCTAAATATGCTGAGTTAATTGCTCCTGCTTTTCCTATCGCAACTGTAGCAACTGGCATACCAGCTGGCATCTGCACAGTAGAAAGAAGTGCATCTATTCCGCTTAGAGCTGAAGCTGACATTGGAACACCAATGATAGGCTTTACAGTTTTAGATGAGAGAACACCCGCTAAGTGTGCCGCCATACCAGCTGCAGCAATAAAAACTTGTGCACCCTTCTTCTCTGCTTCATCTATATACTCTTTTGTTCTCTCAGGTGAGCGGTGTGCCGAAGAGATAATCATCTCATAGTTCACTCCAAAACTCTCCAGTGTATCAGAACACGACTTCATTACCTCATAGTCACTCTTTGAGCCTATTACAATTGAAACAAATTTCATAATATATTTTCCTTAAAAATTAATAGTGAAATTATACACTATTTTTTCGGCGCAGTATTCATATCATCGCGCGCAGGTATTCTAAAAAATGTAAATGGAGGAAATTTTGTCGGTAGCTCTATCGGGTTAATATTACCACTGTGAACTGCATCCCAAACTTTTCCATTTTCAGCTTTAAGCTGTTTAAACTCTAGATAGAGACGACCATCTTTTTCATACGTTTTACCTATCTCATTATCTACAAGTTCAATCTTGGCATCTAGTGGAGCTACCACTTCAAGTTCATCACCAGGACGTGTTGTAAACTTACACATATAGTGCGTTCCTGCCTCATTTGTCACACCGCTAACCTGATGTGTTCCAAGCTGCATGGTAAAGTCCAAACTCTGCGTATCATGCTTCTCAAAGGGACGCGAAACCAGATATGCATCTGTATAGCCACGATTTTGCAAAGACTCTAACTCATACTGATACTTTTTACTATCTATCTTTTTAGCATAGTAATCATCAATCGCCATTCTGTACGCTTTTGCCGTTACTGCTGCATAGTAAGCTGTCTTTGTACGACCCTCAATTTTGACACTATCAACTACACCAGAATCCAGAATCTCTTCAATATGAGAAGCAAGATTGAGATCTTTTGAGTTCATAATGTAGGTACCTATACCCTCTTCCTCTTCAAGTTTAAAGAGTGTACCCGTCTCAGGGTTTGCTGCATAGATCTCATAAGGAAAACGACAATCATTTGCACAACTTCCACGGTTTGGCACACGACCACTCTGCAGCGTTGAGATAAGACAGCGCCCTGAGTATGCAAAACACATACTTCCATGAACAAAAACTTCAAGTTCAAGCTCTGGCAGCTCTTTTTTAATCTCTTTTAAATCTTTTAAGGAGATTTCACGTGCAGTGATGATTCGTGTTGCACCCATATCATAGTAAACTTTTGCATCAAGCACATTCATCACATTTGCTTGCGTTGAGAGGTGTAGTGGCATATCAGGCACTAGTTCATGTGCGAGTTTAAGTACACCCGGAGTCGCAACAATAAATGCATCAGGTTTTAACTCTGCCATCTTTAAAATATGCTTTTTAAGAAGCTCCAGTTGCGAGTTAAAAGGAAACCCGTTAATGGTTGCATAGACCTTTTTGCCTCTCTCATGTGCATACTTTATACCTGCTTCAAAATCTTCAAAGGTAAACTCTTTTCCTGAACGAATACGGAGTGAGAAGTGGCTCACCCCACCATAAACTGCATCTGCCCCATAATCAAAGGCTATTTTTAACTTCTCTAATGTTCCTGCCGGAGAGAGTAACTCAACTTTTTTCATTAGCTTCCAAACTGCGCAAGTAACGCTTCGATATCTTCTGTTGATGCTACATCATTATGTGTATCACCCGCGATGTGTGTCGCCGAAGAGACACGTTTTTCATCATCAATTTTACCCTCAAAAAGAGTATTCATATATTTAGAAAGAGCTCTCATCACATTGATAACTCGCTCGATTTTTTGTCTATGGATATCTTGATACTGCATAATATCCATAACATTCATAATCGCATCACCACTGTTTTGCAGAACTTCAATCGCTTCATTTGTATCATCGACAGCTTTTTGATTGAGTTCTAGTTGGGCTTTAAAGGTCTCAATATCTGGAAATTTTGCAGTTAATTTCTCAAAAAGTTCCATATTTGAGTTGAGTACATCCAAAACAGAGTTAAGTGTCTCCTCTTTATCCATCAAATCATTACTGATTGTCTCAATAATATCAAAGATTTCACTCGCTTTCTCTTCAGACTCTTTTGTTACATCATCAAGTTGATGTACCATCTTGTTCTCATCTGTTGCGGGGAGTGGTAATTTTGCTTCCTTAATATTTCTCTCTAAAATATTTCCATCTTCATCTAGTTCAGGGGTATCATCCTCTTCTACACTCTCAGTTGCAGCATCTGTCTCTGCTTGAGGCTCCTCATCTTCGAGTGCATCCATATCGACATCACCATTCATTAATGCATCTAATTCTTCTTGAGTCATTAAGGTTCTCCCTCTTCAAATTCATCTATATTTATTAAATGTCACTATAATAGCATAAAATATATAAAAATTCGAGAGAAAAATGATAGTAGATCTACATAATCACACTCCTCTTTGTAATCATGCAGAGGGTCAAATTTCTGAGTATATCGAAGCTGCAATAGCAAAAGATACGAAAGTATTCGGCTTTTCCGATCATGCTCCAATGGATTTTGATCCTGCATATCGTATGAAATTTGAAGATATGAAAATTTATGAAGCCGATATTTTAAAGGCAAAAGAGCACTATAAAGATAAAATTGATATCTTACTCGGTTATGAGGTTGATTATCTTAAAGGAGATATGGATGAGCGGGTACTCAATGCTGATGTCGACTATCTGATTGGTTCTGTGCACTTTATTGAGGGATGGGGCTTTGATAATCCTGAGTTTATCGGAAAATGGAAAGAGCAAGATGTCAATGAGGTATGGCAAAAATATTTTGACACTATTGAGGAGATGGCAAAGAGTAGACTCTTTGATATTGTAGGTCACTTAGACCTCATCAAAGTTTTCAACTTTATGCCAACGCAAGATATAAATAAAATCGCACACAATGCACTTTGTGCCATTAAAGAGTCAGGTATGGTACTAGAGCTAAATGTTGCAGGATATAGAAAACCTGTAGCAGAAGCCTATCCATCAAAGACTCTTTTGTCTAAAGCCTATGAACTTGGTATAGAGATAACATTCTCTTCAGATGCTCACAAACCCGAACAAGTCGGGCTCTATAGTGATGAAGTTATCAAACTTGCAAAAGATGTCGGTTATACAAAGTGTACCTACTTTAAAAAGAGGCACAAGAGAGAGTTGAGTTTTTAACTCTCAGTATTTAGAACCCACATTGAAAAGATATCTAAATAGTTCCAGAATGACTCTATATACTCAGGTGTAATTCCCTCTTTCTCTAACTCTTCTAAAAGAGGTATATAAAGAGCTAGCCACGATTTACGTGCCGCTTCATCAATACGAAAAGGAGCATGACGTCCAACCATCTGATGCTCACCTCTGTTTTGTGTAAAATAGTCAGGCCCGCCACTAATCTCTATGAGAAAATCAAAAGCGTGTTTTTTTGCCTCTTCAAAATCATCATCATCCATAACCGGAAACAAAAAGGCTATATCACTTGTACGAATCTTCTCATAGTGATCATAAACAAGCTTTTTAAAACGCTCTTCACCAACTTCGTGTAAAAAACCGGGGTGTGGTTTGGCTACGGGAGGCCTTATTCCTATTTTACCCTCTGATATCTCTAGTTTCATCACTATTCTCCAAAAAATTTGATAGAATTATACAAATTATTACTAAAAAAATTTTAAAGAGATTGATTTATGAATGTTTCACCAAGTTTCTCACCACCAATTAAGCTGATGAGACCCTATTTTCTAATCTCTTCGATTCTCTACTTTTTAAGTATGCTCTCTCTTTTTCTTCTTGAGTTCAGAGTAGATATTGTCGATTTCTATCTTGTTGCGTGGATTCATCTCTATCTTTTGGGTTTTTTGATGAGTGCTATCTTTGCAGCGATGGCACAGCTTGGCCCTATTATTATAGAGAACGGCCATTTTGAAGTCTCTATTTTTAAATATCTTTGGATAATTCTCCTTTTTGGACTTGCCCTGCTCCTTGGAGGCTTTATTTTTAATGCTCTGCTTCTCCCCTATGGCGGACTCCTTATTTTACTGGCTATGGCTATATATGCCATAGAGTTCCTCCTCACACTCAAAGGTTCAAAACGGACAACAGCCATTACAAAAGCGATGAAAATGAGTAATCTCTTTCTTCTTATCGGAATTCTTACAGGCTTAATAATGTCCCTTGCATTTAACGGCTTTATAGATATCAATCCACACTCCCTCTTGCAGGTACACACTTTTGGCCTTCTTGTCGGTTTTATAACACTCTTGATTATGGGCATATCTATCATACTCATTCCTATGTTTGGATCATCTAAACGTATTAGTGATAATGAGTTTAGCAGCAGTTTTTATGCAATCAGCAGTGGTGTTTTTTTAATGATACTCTCCCCTTTTGCTTTTACACAAGAGCTCAAAAATGCATCATATACACTTGTAACGCTTTCTCTCTTGCTCTATCTCTACCAGCTCTACAAGATGACGCGTTCACGAAAGCGTATTGAGCATGATATATGGGCTAAAAATATCTATCTCGCCTTTGGTTCATTTATTTTCGCTTCACTCTTTTTAATTCTCTTTATTTTTACAGACTCTTCGTTGCATCTGCGTCTTGGTATGTGGCTCTTATTTATTGGCTTTTTTGCTCCTATTATTATTGGAAACTTCTATAAAATTGTCCCCTTCTTAGTCTGGTTTCATATCTATGCGCCACTTATTGAGGAGAGACCGGTTCCAATGCTTCACGAACTTCTCCCCTTACGTTTAGCAAACTTACAATTTCTCTATCTCTTTTTTGGAGTTCTCTTTACATCTATAGCTATCTTTTTAGATTATGCTTCCCTCTTTTACGGAGGGGCTGTTTTATTGAGTATAAGCGGTTTACTCTTTACCATTATTATTAATAATATTCTAAAAACCAAGATATAACCTACCTATAAAGTTCAATTTAATATTAGCACTTGTATAATACTTGACATAATCAAAAAGTAAAAGGAAATCCTAATGGGTAAATATATTGAATTAACTGGTGCAGACTTTGAGGCAACACTTTCTGAGGGTGTGGCATTAGTAGACTTCTGGGCTCCATGGTGTGGACCTTGTCGTATGATTGCACCTGTTATTGAAGAGTTAGCAGAAGATTACGATGGAAAAGCAAAAATCTGTAAAGTAAATACTGATGAAGAGCAAGATATTGCTGTTAAATTTGGTATTCGTTCTATCCCAACTATCATGTTCTTTAAAGATGGTGAGATGGTAGATCAAGTTGTTGGAGCACAATCAAAAGCTGCTTTAGCTGAAAAACTAGACGCTCTTTTAGCGTAATTTTAAAGAGTTCAAAAGTGGCAAGAAAGGGAGGCAAAAGCCTCTTCTCTCTCTCCACTCTTTTAGCTTCTTTCTTCGGTGCGGCAATGATTGCCGGTGCCTTTGCCTACTTTAACTACAAATTTTCAGAATATAAATTTATAAATTTTAAAGATTGGTCTTTTTACGAGAAGAGTGATGTTTTTATGCCAAAAGCAGATACCTATATAGTAGTCTTTTACTCCTCACGTGAGCAAGGAACGATGGATAAACTGGCAAATATAGACTTAAACCTTCCCGTTTTAGCCATTGACTACTATAACAGAGTAAGAGAAAACTCACAAAACACCACTTTTTTACGTAGTGGAACAGATACATCACTAAAGTTCATTCAACGTTTCAATATATATGATTCACCATCTATTTTTTTTATAAAGAAACAAAAAGATTTTCTTTATAAACAAGATAGTATGATTAGAAAACTAGATAATTTAGACAAACTAAATAAAGAGGTAAAAAGATTATGAGTAATATATTAGATTGTGCAATTGTTGGCGGTGGTCCAGCAGGTCTTACAGCAGGACTCTATACAACACGTGGTGGACTTGAAAATGTAACAATGTTTGAAAAAGGTATGCCAGGTGGTCAAATTACTCAAAGTTCAGAGATAGAGAACTACCCTGGTGTCACTGGAGAGATTACAGGGATGGATCTGATGATGCCATGGCCCGAGCAGTGTCAAAAGTTTGGACTCAAACATGATATGGTAGAGGTAAAGCGTATCTCTAAAGAGGGAGATATTTTTACTATTACCAATGGTGATGGCTCGGTTGTTCAAGCTCACTCTGTTATCGTATGTACTGGTTCATCTCCAAGACGTGCAGGTTTTAAAGGTGAAGATGAGTTCTTTGGTAAAGGGGTAAGTACCTGTGCTACATGTGACGGCTTTTTCTATAAAGGAAAAGAGGTTGCAGTTATCGGCGGAGGAGACACTGCTTTAGAAGAGGCTCTTTACTTGGCTAAAATCTGCTCAAAAGTCTATCTCATCCATAGACGCGACACATTTCGTGCAGCGCCAAACACTGTAAAACGTGTAGAGGAGAACGATAAGATTGAACTCGTACTTAACTCTACTCCTGAAGAGGTCTACGGTGATGCTATGGGTGTAACAGGCATTAAAGTAAAAGACAGAGATGGCAATATTCGTGAGATTGAAGTCCCTGGTGTATTTACATTTGTTGGTAATGATGTAAATAACCAAACACTCATCCAAGAGGATGGCAGCTTCTTATGTGATGTAAATGAACAGGGCCAAGTGATAGTTGATTTAAGCATGAAGACATCAACACCAGGTCTCTTTGCAGCAGGTGATATGCGTATAGAAGCGCCTAAACAGGTAGTCAGTGCGGCAGGTGACGGTGCAGTAGCAGCTCTGAGTGCTATCTCCTATGTAGATGAGCTCTTAGCTTAGTTCTTTCTCATTTTCTTTAGTTCCCAAGCCAAAGCTTGGGAATTCATACAATAATACCTTTCTTTCATCTTGATTACAGTGACTCTATCGATTCCCATACACTTATTTTAGCTATAATATCAAAAAAATTAAAAGGTCTAATTATGATAAAAGTAGGTGTTTTTGGTGCCAACGGAAGAGTTGGAAAGCTCTTGGTAGAGGATTTAAAAGAGACAGAGGGGATGAGTCTTAGCACTGTTTTTGTTCGCTCTTCTCTTAACTTTACAATCGATCCTTCTGTTTTAGTAACTTCAGATATGCATACATTTTTAAATGCTTGTGACATAATCATTGACTTCTCACTTCCAGATGCGACTGAGAGACTTTTAGAAGAGGCAATGAAGAGTCCAAAACCTTTAGTTATAGGAACAACTGGTCTCTCAACACATCAGCTTAACCTTTTAAAACAAGCAAGTGAAGAGATGCCAATTCTCTATGCTACAAATATGTCTTTAGGTGTAGCACTTCTTAACAAACTTGTATATCAAGCATCAGCCGCTCTAGATGGCTTTGATATTGAAATCGTTGAGATGCACCACAGACATAAAAAAGATGCTCCTAGCGGTACTGCTCTTACTCTGAGTGAGTCTGCTGCACGTGGTCGCGGGCTTGACATTGACAAGGTTCGTGTAAGCGGACGTGATGGAAACATCGGTGAGAGAAGTAAAGATGAGATTGCAGTTATGGCTCTTCGTGGTGGAGATATCGTTGGACGTCACACTGTAGGCTTTTACAATGATGGAGAGTTCATTGAACTCAACCATACAGCAACTTCAAGAAATACTTTCTCAAAAGGTGCTCTTCGTGCCGGTAAGTGGTTAGTAGACCAAGATGCAGGTCTCTACAGTATTAGTGACTGTTTAGAGTTATAAAACCTATAACTCTAAAGCAGATTTTGCAAGCTTTGCCCATGCAGAGTTTGGATCTGCTTGGATTACTGCTTCGTAAGCTTTTTTCGCATCTGCATCTCTCCAGAGTTTTGAGAGAACAGAACCCTCTAAATATTTCGCTCTTGCTCTATCTTTTTTAGAGAGCTCTATCTTATCGAGTGATTTTACTACTTCATAAGCCTTATTGTACTCGTTTCTATTCATATAGGCTCCATAGAGTGCGAACTCTATATAAGGGCTCTGTGCATGTGTTGTTGAGTTCTTCTCAAGCTCCATAACCTTAGAAGCATACTTAATTACCATAGTATCATCATGAAGCTCTTCACCTAAGGTCACCATGCTTACATATCTGTCTATATCTTTATAACTAAGACCAAAAATCTCTTCGATTTTACTCATAGCCTCCGGCAGTTTATCTTTTTGCTCTAATCTCTCATAAGTATCAAAAAGGTATCTATAGACCTCTTTATATGGTGAGTTCTTATCATCCTCTATTAGTGTTATTAAATCTTTTGAAGCCTCAATAACGTCACTGTAGTTTCCTGTTTCAAAATCTACTTTTATATATCTGTAGAGCCACTTCTTTCTCTCATCAAGATTCTTGGACTTAAGGTTTTTAGAGGCTATACTCTTAGCAAGTAAAAAGTCCCCTCCTCTAGTTGCACACTCAAAGAGTGAATCATCCCACCTGTCTGAGAGTGTAATATTATACTCATTAGATATAACGAGTACCTCATTACAATCTTTTTTCTTTAATGATTGTTCCATAGCACCTACGGCTGCTTTACGTATTATCTCATCAACATCACTAAATATCTCATCATCAAGAGCCTCAATATCACGCTTCATCTCAAGAACTCTCTTATACTCTCCTAACTCAAGAAGTAACTTTGCCTTTTCATAGAGTGCTTTTTGTCCAATTGTATCGTTTTGATACTCAGAGATAAGCTTATCAAAGGCAGCTAATTTTGCTGTTGTATTTAAATCTGCCGTATCAAAGAAGAGTCTATCTTTTGCCTCTTGAATCAGATCGATATAGTCTCCATCAGGAAACTCTTTTAGGTATCTGTTAAGCATTGCAAGTGCTCTTTTTTTATCTTTTGTTTTTGCGAGCCACAGGGCTGTATCTTTTAAAAGTCCTTCATACTCATCATATGTTGGATTTATCTCATTCAACATTGCATTTGCAATTGCTGCTGCAGCCTCATAGTACCCCTCATCGGCAAACTGATACATCATATCAGTTGAGCGTTTTGACTCTTCGATAAAATAGCTCGGTTTTGCTTTTACTATCTTCATTATATACTCAGAGGCCTCTTTAGGTGATGTAAGAAGCTTAATATGAGCAAGATGAAAAGCTGCAGATGCAGCTACTTCAACACTCTGTGTCTCATAGAGTGCTTTTTTATAATAGTCTACTGCCTTACTTGTACCACCTGATGTCTCTAACATCTCACCCTTATAGATGTAACCCCACTGTGTATAGAGATTTGATGCGTGTTCGCTAAAGAGTCTATCAAAGAAGTAATCTGCATCACTTGCTTGTCCTACTTTTGCATAGGCCTTTGCAATTAAAGAGAGTACCTCTGGTATATTTTCATCTCCAGAGTACTCTCTTAGATACTCTTTAGCAACCTCAATTACACTCTCATACTCTTTTAATCTATCATAGACTCTTATTTTATAGTAGAGGAGTTCTGCTTTAAAAAGGGTATTGGGATACTCATAGAGCGTATCATCAATAAGCTCGAGACAACGCTCATAGTTTTTTGCCTTATAGTACTTCTTAATACGGAGATACTCTGTTACATCATCTACTCTTTTGATATATACAGGATTGCCTTTAATATCAAGACTACCAACATAAGGCATCTTATCCTTGTCTAGAAAGAATGGAAAATTAATAGCAATGTCTGCCCTATCTTCCTCTTTTAAAAGTGGCATCTTCTCTTTATAGCCTACTATAGTCCATCGACGGCTAAGAGCTACATTGGCTTGAAAAACAGTATCATCTTTTGTTAGATCAAAAATATCTGCAATAAGCTTTACTTTGTGAAATGGTTTTATTACAATGAAAAAAGTATCTCTTTTTTGAAAAGAGTTCACTCTAAAAAAATCATTTTGAAGGCTTTTAACACTTTTGAGAGGTTTTTTTGAAAAGGCACATACAACTTTAGTAATCTTACCAAAGTCATTTTTTATCTCTTGACAGGCAAAGAGATCTTCATCAGAGAGATGAAGGGTGGAGTATTTAACAAACTCATCTTTTGCACTATCAATAGAGATTTCAAGTGCAAAAGAGGGGAGTGATAAAAGAGCCAAGAGTATGTATTTTAACAAATTCTCTTCTCCTTAATCACGAAGACTTAGCTATTAATAGCCGCTTTTGTATACGAATGCAGTAACAAACTCTAAAAGTGGGTTTATAGCAACAAAAGCAAATATAGTTCCTACTGCTGCAATACCGATAATAGTTTTAAGTGCAAGTGTTGCATTTGAAACATAAACATGCCCATCAACACCACTTACTGGATCTTTCATAAACATATATACGATCAGTTTTAGATAGTAGTAACCTGCAATAGCAGAGTTTAGTGCCATGATAAGTGCAAGTATAGTATACCCACTAGTTACAGCAGAACTAATCATATAGAGTTTACCCCAAAAGAGTGCAAACGGTGGTAATCCCGCTAAACTTAACATAAAAAGACCCATAATAAGTGCTGCAACAGGTGCTGTTTGAATCATACCGGCAAATTTATTGTATGAGTGATCACTTCTTTGATGATCTGGTAAATGTTTTTGACGACTTATCCAAAGCATAGAGAATGATCCAAGGTTAGTAAAACTAAACAGAATCCAGTAGAGGAAAAGCGCAGAGTTTGACTGCGTAGTTCCTATTAAGATAGCTGCCATTACAAAACCGGCATGTGAAATTGATGAGTATGCAAGCATACGCTTAACATCAGTCTGAACAAGTGCCCACATATTTGCAGCTGTCATTGTAACAACAACAAAGATATATAAAACTACCTCTAACCATACAACACCACTGTGAATTAAAAATTCAAAGAGTCTTATAGCAACAACAAATGCTGCTATCTTTGGAACAATTGACATATATCCAGCCATTGATGCAGAAGCACCCTCATAGACATCCGGTGCCCATGTATGAAATGGGATAAGTGATAGTTTAAATGCAAAAGATGCAAGTAAAAATACTACACCTACAAGTACAAATCCAATATCAACATAGCCGTTTGCCGCAAGAACAAGAGCAATTTTATTAATCTCTACAGAACCTGTAAGAGCATATAAAATCATCGCACCAAATGAGTAAAAACCTGCTGCTAATGCACCCATAGTAAAGTACTTCACTGCTGCTTCAAATGATTTGTCACGGTTATGCATAGCAATAAGCGTATAGAGCGCTAAAGATGATGTCTCAAGTCCAACAAAGATAAGAATTAAGTTATCACTCGCTACCATAAACTGAAAACCTGCAATCATAAACAAAAAGAGTGCAAAGAACTCAGGATAAGCAAACTCATGGAAACGTTTATGTGTAAGAGCCAATGGTATAAAGAGCATTGATGCAATTACGATAATAAACTGCGCTAAAATTGCAAGCCCGTCTATAAGCATCAAATCAAACATTCCAAGGATGACACCATCTTGATTAAAGATAACAGATGCATCCACCAAAGTAAAGAAATCAATTGCTAAAAAGAGCAGACTCAATACTACATAGAGTGATTTATGAAGGCCACCTTTAAATAGATCAACAACTAAAATAAGTAGTGCACCGATAACTGGAACCAGCATAGGTGCAAGTGTTAATAGGTTTAACGACTCTAAAGGGATATTAATTGGCGTTAACATTAGTGTACCTCCTTAACAGAAGTCTTAGTAATCACTACGACCTCTTCAACTAGGTTAGGAATTCTCTCTTTTGCAATCTCAGATTGAGCTTTATTGTGCATAAGCTGTACAACTGACTCTACAGATGTATTAATAGGCTCTAAGATAGGTTTTGGATAGATCCCTAACCAAATTGTAATAATTGAGAGTGGAATAAGTGCCAGAAGCTCTCTCTTATTTACATCTTTAAGTGTTTTGTTCTCTTCTTTAGTAATTTCACCAAAGAACATTTTTTTATACGCTGCTAGCATATAGATAGCACCAACGATAATCGCAGTACCAGCTAAAAGTGTTAATATATGAGACTGTTGGTAAAAACCAAGTAGACTTAAGAACTCACCAACAAAGTTAATTGTAAGCGGCATACCAACAGAAGCCATTAGCATAATACCAAAGATAGTTGCATATCTTGGCATAACGTGTGCTAAACCACCAAACTGATCCATCATCTTCGTATGGCGTCTATCATAGATAACACCAACAAGCAAGAAGAGAGCTCCAGAGACTACACCGTGACCAATCATTAAAAAGATTGAACCAGAAATACCTTCAACATTAAGTGCGAAAGTACCAAGAATAATAACACCCATGTGCGATACTGATGAGTATGCAACAACCTGTTTAACATCCTCTTGCGCATATGCAACCATCGCTGTATAGATAATCATGATAATTGCAATGATTGCAATTGGAACCATAAAGAATGCTGCTGCATCCGGAAATAGTGGCAGTGAAAAACGGATAAACGCATATGTACCCATTTTAAGTAAAATCGCCGCTAGTATTACCGAACCGATAGTTGGCGCTTGACCGTGTGCATATGGTAACCATGTATGGAATGGAAACATTGGAACCTTGATAGCAAAACCAAGGAAGAATGCTCCAAAGAGCCATAACTGGAACGTCTCAGGTAGAATAAGTCTATACCAATCTAGTAGTGCAAATGACCACACACCAGTCGCTTGATAGAAGAAGTATGCCATAAAGAGCATACCAACTAGCATTACAAGTGAACCTGCAAATGTATAGAGGAAGAACTTAACTGATGCATAGATACGAAGCGGACCACCCCATGCACCAATGATATAAAGCATTGGTACAAGAGAGAGCTCCCAAAACACATAAAATACAATAGCGTCAAGTGCAACGAATACACCAACCA
>Ga0256843_1001893_pt1 | contig 15890 bp, 15 predicted proteins | sample AlvinellametaG_FD_191572 | JGI IMG/M metagenome (GOLD analysis project Ga0256843, IMG submission 191572) | Pompeii worm associated microbial communities from hydrothermal vent at the East Pacific Rise, Pacific Ocean - Alvinella | ecosystem: Host-associated > Annelida > Integument > Unclassified ... | reverse complement strand
TAAGTTTTTATGGGTTAAAGTTGAAAACCAACTAAAAACGATAATCAAAGATGAACCCAAAAAGTTTATCTTGGCAAAACTTGACGAGTATAGAAACAGAAGGAAAAAGTATCCTTTTTCCATGGAGCCTGATATCAAAAACTCTCCAGGAGGACTTAGAGACTTTAACACTATATACTGGATAACAAAAACAAAGTTTAACATCCCAAAGATAAAAGAGTTACCTTCATATATCATCTCATATAACGAATACAACTCTATACTAAGTTCAGTTGAGTTTTTGTACCGTGTTAGAAGTGCTATGCATCTGGAGTTTGGGAAAAAACAGGATAAGCTTATCATGGACTATGTTCCAAGTATCTCTAAAAAGTTAAAGATGACAGAAAGAAAGCTTGTCAGAAAAACTTTTCAAGCTATGCACAACATAAGAAATATATCACAAATAGTTATAAAAAGACTTACTAAGGATGTTATATATAAAAAAGAAAATATTCCACTTTTAAAATCATCATATATCAAAAATGGTATATTTTTATGCAATAACAAACTTTTTGCTACCCTGTCGCATAAAAAAGATACATTTTGCGATATCTATGAGTTTATAACCGATCTACTTGATAAAAATATAAAATACGATATAAGTTTTATAAACTATCTCTCCAACTCTAAAAAAGATATGTTAAATATAGATATATCTTTGCTGTTTGAAAAAAAGTATATCTATCATACACTTTTAGCTTTGTACAATGCAAACATCCTAACCCAAATCATACCACCACTAAGAAAAGTAAAACACTTAGAACAGTTTGACGGTTATCACAAATATCCAGTAGATATACACTCTATACTTACTTTAAAAGCACTTGAAAATATCTCTATAGGATATATAAGAGAGATATATCAAAACTTAAGCACAAGCCAAAGAAGAGTTTTAAAACTGACTGCTTTGCTTCATGACTGTGGAAAAGGGAGAAAACAAGATCACTCTATACTGGGAGCAAATATCGCAAAAAGGTTTGCTTTGGATATAGGTTATACAAAACAAGAGAGTGATATGGTATATCTTCTTATAAAAAACCATACCAGACTTTCAAACACAGCAAGTAGAGAGGATATATATAGTGATAAAGTGATATTTAACTTTTTATCACATATAAAAACAAAAGAGACTTTGGAACTACTTTTGGTTTTGACATTTGCAGATATAGAATCCGTTGGTATAGGTACCTATTCCAACCTAAATGCCAACCTTATAAAAGAGTTGTTTGAGATAAGTCTGGAGGCTATAAAAAACAAAAAAGCTGTTACTGAAGCCACTAAAAGGGTTAAAAAAGAAAGAGAGTTGAAAAAAAACAAAAACTTTCAAAGTTTTAGCAGGATTCAACAAAAAAAGATACTTAACCTAGAAAGCAACCTTCTCTTTTTTAAATACTCCTGTGATGAGATAGTACAGATAAGCAAATGGTGTTTTGATCTTGATAAAAGGTTTGACTATAAACTTGATACTAAAAACAACCTATCTATACAGATCATCAGAAAAGATGAGTTTAACTTGGGTTACTTTTTGTCAAAACTTTCAAGATATAGTGTAACAAGTATGGATATATTTAAGTTTTTCAATGGTATCAAATACTTCAAAATAGACTTTTTAGACAATGTCTCCCAAGAAATAGATCTTATCATGATAGAAGATATCATAAAAAACAGTTTCGATATGCAAAAAAAACCAAAGCTTTATCCTTTGGAGATCAAAAAGGAGGATTTGAGTGTTGATTGTTATCACTCAAGAAGTTATGCTTCATTTAAGATCAACACAAAAGACCAAAAGGGGCTTTTGGCTAATATCATGGCGATATTTGACGATATAGGGGTTGATATAGCTAGTGCAAAGATACAAACTATAAAAAATCGTACAAGAAATCTGATATTGATAGAAAAAAACGGAAATTTTTGTAAAAACAAAGAGAGGATAATAGAAAAGTTATGTGTGGGATAGTTGGATATATAGGAGAAAAAAACTCAAAAGATATACTTTTAGATGGTTTAGCAGAGCTTGAATACAGAGGATATGACAGTGCAGGTATAGCCATACTTGAAGATAGTGAGATATTTCACTTTAAAGCTGTTGGAAAGTTAAAAAATCTACAGGAAAAAACAAAAGATTTGAACTTACAAGGTTTTAGTGTAGGTATAGGACATACCAGATGGGCAACTCACGGAAATCCTACAGAGTTAAATGCCCACCCACATCTAGGAGAGTTTAGTTATGTTGTGCATAACGGTATCATAGAAAACTATAAAGAGTTAAAAGATGTACTTATCTTAGAAGGTGTAAACTTTTTGAGTCAAACAGATACAGAAGTTATCGTACATCAGTATGAAAAAAACTACAAAGAGTTAAAAGATGAGTTTAAAGCTTTTGAAAAAACTATAGGAGAGTTAAAAGGAGCTTATGCGATACTTCTTATCACTAAAACTGATGATAAAAAGATATTTTTTGCTAAAAACGGTTCTCCTATGATCGTAGGTGAAGATGACAAAGATATTTACTTTGGAAGTAGTGATGCCGCACTACTAGGAAAAGCCAAAAATGTTATATATCTAAATGATGGAGAATACGGCTATGCTTCGCCTAAAGAGATAAAAATCTTTTCAGAAAAAAAAGAGATCCCACTAAACAAAAAGCCACTTGTAGGAGATAAGATATCAGCCCAAAAAGGTGGATTTAGATTTTTTATGGAAAAAGAGATCTATGAACAAGGTGAAGTTTTAAGTGAGTGCATCTTAGGAAGAGCTTTGGATGACAAAATATATTTTGAAGAGTTGGAAGAGGATTTTTTTGATGGTATAAACTCTATAAAGATATGTGCTTGTGGAACAAGTTACCACTCTGCCCTAGCGACCAGCTATCTGTTTGAAAGGATTTCAAAGATACCTACAAATGTAGAGATAGCAAGTGAGTTTAGATATAAAGATCCTCTTTTAAGAGATGATACTTTGTTTATAGTTATAAGTCAAAGTGGAGAAACTGCTGATACTTTGGAAGCTTTAAAGATGGCAAAAAATGCAAAACTTAAAACTTTAGCTATCTGCAATGTTGATAACTCATCTATAGTAAGAGAAGCAGACTATAGTATCTTGACTCGTGCTGGTATAGAAAAAGGTGTTGCTTCTACAAAAGCTTTTGCTACACAAGTTATGGTTTTATGGATGCTTTCACTATACATAGCACAACACAACTCTTGTATAACTTCCCAAAAACTCTCATCAGAGATAAATACCATAAAACATATCCCAAAAGTAGTAGTTGTAGAAGACAAACTCCACCAAAAACTAAGAAGACTCTCAAAAAGATATCTTCATGGGCATGGTTTTTTCTTTATAGGAAGAGATATATTTTTTCCTTTGGCACTTGAAGGGGCTTTAAAACTAAAAGAGATAAGTTATCTACACGCCGAAGGTTATCCAGCTGGAGAGATGAAACACGGTCCTATCGCACTAGCTGATAGTGAACTTTTTACTATCGCTTTAATGCCAAAAACTTTACACTATGAAAAGGTAAAATCAAATGTAGAAGAACTAAGTGCCAGAGATGCAACCATACTTGCCATATCTTCACAAGAGTTTGAACTAGCAGATGACTTTATAAAAACTTCACCACAAGATCATCCTATGGCTGAGTTTTTTGAGATGATGGTAGTAACCCAACTTTTGGCACTAGAAATATCTGTTAGACTTGGAAATGATGTGGATATGCCAAGAAACTTAGCAAAAAGTGTTACTGTGGAGTAAAACTTCACTTAGCACTTTGTTAAATCTTTATCAAAACTTACTATTTCAAAATCTTCCAGCTTTCTTTTTGCACAAAGATATGCATCTGCAAAATCTATATTTTTATCATGATAGATACTCAAAGCTTCATAGCTAACAAGTTTGTTTTCAAGAAAAAGATTTTGATACATCAAAAGTTGTTGTAAAGTTTTAGTTATATCAGATTTTTCTAGTTTATAAATCCTTTTTAAAACATAAACTACTTCAGCTAAAATAAAATCCAACAAATAGGCTTCTATTTTAAAATCCTCAATATCTTGAAAAACCCTTATAGCTTTTTGAAAGTAGTATTCATTATCCCTTACTAAAAACCTTACTATAACATTTGTATCTAAAAGAACTTTTTTAGACATATTTTTCCATCTCATCATGATAAGCTGTTTTTATAGCTTTATCCAAATCATCAACTTTTATATCAGTTTTTTGACTTAAGCTTCCTGCCAAAGTTTTAGTCAAAGAAGATGATTTTATCTTTTTATTTGGTAAAACAAAAGCTAAAATCTTTTTAGTTTTTTTATCTAAAATCTCTATAGTTTTATCAAGATTTTTAAAAATACTAATATTCTTTTGTAATTCAGAAATACCAATCGTCATACAGTAGTCCTTATATATATTTTGATTATTATATATATATTTATATAAAAAAGATGTTAAATCTATACAAAAGTCAATATTTTTGATTTTTATATCATAAAAATTTTCAAACTGTTTAAAAATACAATTTTATAGTAAAAAATAGTTATATAATAGTAAAATAAAGTTTTCCTTAAGTGAAACTTTACTATTATAATTAAATGAAATGGAAAAACTTAGAAAACTATCTTGTTAACTTTTTAAAAGAAGAAACCTACAAAACTGGTCTTTGTGGTAGCGTTTTAGGTTTAAGTGGAGGTATAGACTCTGCTGTAGTAGCTGTTTTAGCAAAAAAAGCTTTTGGAGAGGATTTTCGAGTTTTTCTTCTTCCCTCTCAGTTTTCTTCAGATAGTTCTATAACTGATGCTTTAAAGCTTTGTGAAAAGTTTGACATCAAACATCAAATCATAGAGATAAAAGATATAGTTGAGGGATATAAAGAGAACTCAAACTCAACAAGTTTAAGAGTTGGTAACTTTAGTGCCAGAGTAAGAATGGCTATACTTTTTGACCAATCAGCAAAATACAACTCTTTAGTTTTGGGAACCAGTAATAAAAGTGAAATACTCTTAGGATATGGTACTTGGTATGGAGATCTGGCAAGTGCTATAAACCCTATAGGTGATCTGTATAAAAGTGAAGTATTTGAGTTTGCAAAGTATTTGGATGTTAACAAAGAGATTATAGAAAAACCGCCTTCTGCCGATCTATGGGAAGGACAAAGTGATGAAGATGAACTTGGATTTACATATCAAGAGATAGATAGTGTTTTTTATGAACTGATAGAAAAAAGAAGAAGTCCAAAAGAGGTTATAGAAGATGGTTTTAACAAAGAGTTAACTCTTATGTTGGATAAGAGGATATATCAAAACCAGTTTAAACGAAAAATGCCAATAATAGCCAAAATAAGTCAAAGAACTGTGGGAATCGACTTTTTATACCCACGAGATGTGAAACTATAGGAGATAAGATGAAAAAGATACCCTTTTATGTACCACTCATAGAACAGAGTGAGCAAAATTTGGTAGAAGAGGTTTTGAAGTTAAAGGGAGCTTCAAAGATAGAAGAGTTAGAAGATCTGATGTGCGAGTACACAAGCTCAACTTATGCTGTATCAACATCTAGTTGGAGTGGTGCAGTTCACCTTAGTATGTTTGCTCTTGGTCTTAAAAGAGGTGATAAGATCCTGTGTAGTGTAAATGCTCACCCAGCCATACCTGAAGCAGTAAGACACTTTGACGCAGAACCTATTTTTGTAGATATAGAACCTGATACTTACAACATAAGTGTAGATGCTCTAAAAAAAGCTCTTGTGGAGTTTAAACACAAAAAACTCAAAGCAGTTATAGTTTCACATATAGGTGGAGTTAGTTGTGAACTGGATGAGATATACAAAATAGCAGCCGAAAACAAGATAAAAGTGATAGAAGATGCTTCTACATCTTTGGGAGCTACATATAAGGGTAAGATGATAGGAAACACAGGCGGAGATCTTACTACATTTTCTTTTGGTTCAAACCTGAAAAATCCTATAGTAAACACAGGTATCATCACAACAAATGACAAAGCACTTTATGAAAAAGCAAAACTTATAAGACATCACTCTATAGAGTCAAAAGAGTGGGATAAAAGTGGTACTTTGGGATATATATATGATGTAAAAGATATAGGTATCAAGTATGATACAAGTGAACTTGAAGCTGCATTTTCTATCGCAAAACTGCAAAAAGCTGATGAACTCATAAAAAGAAAAAGAGAGATCGCAGAGATCTACTATAGTAAACTAGAAGGTGTACCACATATAACACTACCTCAAAAAACAGATGAACATACATATGGACTTTTTACTATAAAAGTTGATAAAAACAGAGATGATTTTGCTAGAGCGTTGAGTGATAGAGGTGTTTATACTGGTCTTTTCTTTGTTCCTTTACATCTTTTGACATACTATAAACAAAAGTACTCTTTAAAAGTAAATGCTTATCCAACGGCACTTACAACATATCAACAAATCCTCTCTATCCCATGTTATGCTAAAATGAGTGATGATGATGTACTTTATGTATGTGATATCATAAAAGAGGTAGCAAACAGTAGAGTTTAAAACAGTAGGAAGAGAGATTGAAAGAGAAACTTTATTTTTTTATAGAAAAGTATCTCTTTTACCCTACTCTCTTACAAAAGATACTCTCTTTTTTTTTACTGCCTTTAACAGCTATATATTGTTTTTTAACATTTTTAAAACAAAAACTTTCCAATCCACAAAACTTTGATATACCTATAATCAGTATAGGAAACTTGATAGTAGGTGGTAGTGGTAAAACACCTGTAACGATAAAACTTGCAAAAAGATATAAAGATGCCTGTGTAGTACTTCGAGGATACAAACGAAAAAGCAAAGGCTTGGTTGTTGTTAGCAAAAAAGGAGTGATAAAGTGTGATATAACCCAAAGTGGAGATGAAGCTATGCTTTTGGCTGAATCTTTACCAAACTCAACCATCATAGTGAGTGAAGATCGAAAAAAAGCTATAAAAAAAGCAAAAGAACTTGGTTGCAAAGTTGTATTTTTAGATGATGGGTTTTCAAAGTTTGATATAAAAAAGTTAGATCTGCTTATAAAACCTGATCTTAAACTTCTTCCTTTTTGTTTGCCAAGTGGTGCATATAGATTTTCTCCTGCTAACTATAAAAAAGCCGATATACTCTTAGAAGAGTCAAAAGAGTTTAAAAGAGTTGTAACTATAAAAAATCAAACTGACAAAATGATACTTTTAACTGCCATCTCAAAACCACAAAGACTTGAAAGTTTTCTACCATATGATATGCCAAAGATCTATCTTCCTGATCATAGTGAGTTTGAAGAAAAGTTTATAGATGAGATTTTACAAAGATACACTCCAACTTCCATCTTGACAACAACTAAAGATGCTGTAAAGTTAAAATCGTATAATCTTGAACTTTCTATTTTAGAGTTGGATATCATGATAGATGAAAAAAAGATAGAGTTGATAGACAAATATATAAGGAATTTTGATGAAAAAAAAGATTGAGATAGCAAATACTCTGCTTGATGCTTTTCCGTTCATAAAAGAGTTTAGAGGGGAAACTGTAGTTATAAAGTATGGAGGTGCTGCACAGATAGATCCTCTTTTAAAAGAACAGTTTGCAAAAGATATCGTACTTTTGTATCTTGTAGGACTAAAACCTGTCATAGTACACGGCGGTGGGAAAAGGATAAACGAGTACCTTGAAAAACTAAACATAAAAACAGAGTTCAAAGATGGTCAAAGAGTAACAAGCAAAGAAAACATGGAAGTAGTTGAGATGGTTTTAAGTGGTCTTATAAACAAAGAGATCACATCTCTTTTAAACACCCACGGAGCAAAAGCTATAGGTATAAGCGGTAAAGATGCACTTTTTCTAAAAGCAAAACCAAAAGATGAGGGTGCATTTGGATATACAGGAAATATCACAGAAGTAAACAGCGAAATCATAGACAACCTTCTTAGTGAAAACATCATACCTGTTATCGCTCCTATAGCCAGTGGTGAAGAGTTGGGACATATAGGTTATAACATAAACGCAGATCTAGCAGCCAGTAAGATAGCAGTAGCCATAAATGCAAAAAAAGTAGTCTTTTTAACAGATACAAAGGGAGTTTTGGATAAAGGAAAAAATCTCATCTCAACACTTTACAGAAAAGATGTAAAAGGACTTATAGAAGATGGTACTATAAACGGTGGTATGATCCCAAAAGTAAATGCATGTTTAGAAGCTGTTGAAGGTGGAGTCGAAAAAGCTCATATCATAGACGGAAGAATAGAACACTCCATACTTTTAGAACTATTTACAAGTGAGGGGATAGGAACTGTTATAAGGAAGGTAAATCTATAATCATGATGAGAAGTAGAGATTTACTCTACTTCTGCATCTATAACATCATCGTCATCTTTTTTGCTACTTGAACCAGATGTTCCACCAGCTTGTCCTGATGCACCTTGCTCGTTAGCGTATGCTTGTTCAGCTAGTTTATGGCTAACTGCTGTTAGAGCTTGAACTTTTTCATCAATTTGCTCTTTAGTTGCATTATCATCTTTTAGAACTTCTTTAAGATCTGCAACTGCTTTTTCGATATTTGCTTTATCATCTGCACTTACTTTATCTCCAAGATCATTTAGAGTTTTTTCAGTTTGATGAACTAAAGCATCTGCTTGGTTTTTAGCTTCAACTAAAGCTTTTCTTTTTTCATCTTCTGCTTTGTTTGCTTCCGCATCTGCAACCATTTTTTGGATCTCTTCTTCACTAAGTCCGCTTGAACCTGTGATCTTGATCTCTTGTTGTTTACCACTTGCTTTATCTTGAGCTGAAACTGTCAAGATACCATTTGCATCTATATCAAATGTAACTTCTATTTGAGGTACTCCTCTTGGTGCTGGTGGTATTCCTTCTAGGTTGAACTGTCCTAGAGATTTGTTATCTTTTGCAAACTCTCTTTCACCTTGTACTACATGGATAGTAACTGCTGGTTGGTTATCCTCTGCTGTTGAGAATGTTTGAGTCTTTTTAACAGGTATAGTTGTACCTTTTTCTATGATCTTAGTTGTAACTCCACCTAAAGTTTCGATACCAAGACTTAGAGGTGTAACATCTAGTAAAAGAACATCTTTTACATCACCTTTTATAACTGCACCTTGGATCGCAGCACCGATAGCAACTACTTCATCAGGGTTAACTGACTTGTTAAGTTCTTTGTTAAAGAACGCTTTAACTTTCTCTTGTACTAAAGGAACTCTTGTACTACCACCAACCATAACAATCTCTTTGATCTCATCTTTGCTGATACCACTCTCACCGATAACTTCTTCTATCTTAGTTATAGTTTCATTTACAAGATCTTCTATAAGACTCTCAAACTTAGCTCTTGTTATCTTTTTAACAAGGTGTTTTGGTCCTGTTGCATCAGCTGTGATAAACGGTAAGTTTACCTCTGTTTCAGTTGCTGCTGAAAGCTCTTTTTTTGCTGCTTCTGCAGCTTCTTTAAGTCTTTGCAATGCCATAACATCATTTTTAAGATCTATACCGTTATCGCTTTTGAACTCTTCAACTAACCAGTCGATAAGTCTGTTATCAAAGTCATCACCACCTAAAAATGCGTTACCACCTGTTGCTAAAACTTCTACAACATTGTCTCCAGTCTCTAGTACTGTAACATCAAATGTACCACCACCAAGATCATATACAACTATGTTTTCAGACTCACTTTTATCAAGTCCGTAAGCTAGTGCAGCAGATGTTGGCTCGTTGATAATTCTTAGAACATTTAGTCCTGCAATAACACCTGCTTCTTGAGTTGCTTTTCTTTGACTATCGTTAAAGTAAGCTGGAACTGTGATAACAGCATCAGTTACACTCTCACCAAGAAAAGCTTCTGCATCCTCTTTTAACTTCATCAAAACTTTTGCACTTATCTCTTGAGGAGTATATGTTTTTCCCTCTACTTCGATAGCACAAGCTCCGTTTCTATCTACTACATGGTAAGGAAGTCTTTTTTTAGCCTCTTCAGCTTTGTCTTCGTTACACATAAGTCCCATAATTCTTTTTATAGAATAGATAGTTTTTTCAGGGTTTGTTACCATTTGTCTTTTTGCAGGATCACCTACAAGTACCTCTCCTTTATCAGTAAATGCTACAACTGATGGAGTAGTATTTTTACCCTCTTTATTTGTTATAACTTTACTTTCACCTCTTTCATAAACTGCTACACAAGAGTTTGTTGTTCCTAAATCTATACCTATTACTTTACTCATAATAATCTCCTTTTATTTTTTATTTACAGATACTTACCATCGCAGGTCTAAGTACTCTATCTCTTATCTTATATCCCTTTTGGAATACTTGGACTATCTGTCCTTTATCATGATCATCACTTTCTACTTGCATGATAGCTTCATGAAAGTTTGGATCAAATTCATTTTCTACATCAACCAGTTCTATACCATTTTTTTCAAAAACTTTTTTAAACTGATCTATAGTCAGGTTGATACCCTCTCTTATCTTTTGCAAACTTTCACTTAGATTTTCTTCATCTATTTCAAGTGAAGCTGCACTATCAAGAGAGTCGATAACACTCAAAAGATCTCTAGCAAAACTTTCATGAGCATAAGCTACAGCTTGGGATTTTTCTTTTTCCATCCTCTTTTTAAGATTTTCATAATCAGCTGCATCTCTTAGAACTTTTTCTTCAAGCTCTTTTACTTTTTCTTCAAGCTCATCACAATCACTTTGACTAGATGAGTTTGCTTCATCCTGCTCAGCTTCATTTGAGTTATCTTCATCAAGGGATATACCCTCGTTTTCTTCTAATATCTCTTTTTCTTCTTTACTCATTTTCACTCCTTGTGAATACAGTTAAATAGTAAGGAAAACAGATTAAAGGATATGTAACACAAAATGTTTATATCATCCTCTAAAACAACCTCTACTATTTAATTGCCATTATTATACAACTTTAGTGTCTCTTTGTCAAGTCTTATATGAATTTTTTTTAGAAATTATCTTTAGTCAAAGCCACTCAACTTTTAGAAAAGACCTTTATATTAGAAAGAAAAAAGGTCTAAAAGAACGAGTTTATGGGTATTTTGCTGTGTTTATAAAAGATTGTCTATAAAATTTTTAATAAGTGTTACTATTTGTGTAAAAAGTGTTTTTTCTTCTTCAATATCCAAGTTAAATACTGAAAAAACCTCTTCTAGTCCATCTTTTTCAATATCTGTTAAGTTTGTTGCTATCATTTTTTAGAACCTTTGAAACTTTTTTTACTACTCTTACTATATCTTCCTCATCCAACTCTGCTAACATCTTAAAAATAACCAGAGCTGCTTGAGGATTTGTCCTGCCTAATTTCCAATCCTGATAAGTCCTCATAGAGATCCCTAGCTTTTCAGCCATCTCTTTTTGAGAAATTTTCTTACCAAAATGTTGTGCTTCAACAGCATTATGAAGTAGATTAAATAAGTCTTTAGATTCCATGTGCGGATAATACAAAATATTTAGTATATTACACATAAATACTATTTTTTAACACATTTTTTTAATCTAAAACTTATATATAACTACTTATATATACAGCAATTATAATAAAATATATTTAAGTTTGTATTAAAATACTGACTTTTTTTACATTTTATACAACTTTTCGTATATTTTGAGAAGAATTTTTAACTATTATAAATTTTTACTTAAAAATGTAAATTAATTTTATTTTTAAACTTATTTTGATATGATTTTAAAAGATTAATTTTATTTTTTAAGTTTAGGAGAAGGAAGTGAAAAAGTTAATAAACTCTTTTATAGGTGATATCATAGAGGTAGAAAACAAAGAGTACACTTTGACAAAAAAAGAGGAATATCTTTTAAACAATACAAAAGCTTTTAGATTTACTCTTTTTAGTGATACTAACAGTATTGTCATAGAGATAAAAAGAGAGTTTGCCCTTAACTATCAGATTTTCAAATACTCTTTGATAGACAGTATAGCTTTTAGCAACAACTTTATCTCCATCCTAGGTACAAATACACTAGGATATAAAAATCCTAAACTATCACCATCCAACATATATAAAAAAGTTAAACTGAAAAAAGAGAGATATGACCTTTTTAAACATATAGTAAGTGAAGATGAACTTCCTGAAGATTGGGAAAAAGAAGGCTACTATAAAGATGAAAATGGAAACTACTACTTTTTTACCAAAAGATACTCTCCACAGATCAAAAAACTCTCTTATGAAAAAAGACTTTCTTGGGAGTATAAACAAGACAACAACCTTAGACTTATGATAGAAACAAAGGGAGATAAAAACTCAAAGATTTATATCTACAAAGGAAAAGAGTTAAGAAAAAGTGATCTTTTTGTCAAGAGTTATAGAGTTTTAGAAACTTCTCTACAACAAGAAAGGAACCAAAGACAAGATAGTTCTCATCGCCTAAGTTTTTGATATCAAACTTATCATGATAGATATCAAGCTCATCTAAAACAGTTTCTAACCTATCATGATCTACTACTCTCTCACCCTCTATATCTATAATCAAAACTTTTTTGATATTTGGTTTTAAAATAGTTAAAATCTCTTTAAAATCTTTATCTTTATATGTGTTGTATATAAGAACTATCTTTTTATCTTTTAACTCTTGTTTTATGGCAAGTGCAGCTTGTTTGTTGTGTCCTACATCTACTGTGATATTTTTTGATATCTTTTGAAAACGACCTTTTAACTCTATACCTTTTAAAAAGTTTATATCATACTCTAAGTTTAACTTTTTGACAGCACTTAAAGCAAGAGTTAGATTTTGTGTAAGATATGTTGCAAAATCATTTTGAATTATAAAATCTTTTATATCTTGTAACTCCTCTTTTGTAAAAAAATCCTTTGCTAAAAAATACTTTATATCCAAAGTATCAGCAACTCTAAAAACTTCTTCTTTTTGCCAAGTCATGATAGCATATGTAGTTATGGATCTTAGTTTTGTTTTAGCTATCTCTTCTATACTATCTCCTAAAAAACTTTGGTGATCAACACCTATAGGAGTTACTAAAGTAAAAAGTTTTTCAAAAACATTTGTAGCATCATACTCACCACCAAGTCCTGCTTCTAAAACAACATAGTTACACTTGCAAAAAACTTCCATCGCCAAAAGTGTTGTGTACTCAAAATATGATAGTTTTTCCAAGATATCACTATCTAGTTTTGGCAAAAGTCTCTTGTGTGCATCTTCAAGTATCTCATCACTTGCATCATGACCGTTAAGCCATATCCTTTCGTTAAACTTGTTTATATGAGGTGATGAATAGTGTCCTGTGTCAAATCCAGCTTTATACAGATAGTATGATAAAAATCTACCTGTACTGCCTTTTCCGTTTGTTCCTATGATATGGATTATTTTTGGTATGGTAAATTTACTAGATACTTTTTCCCAAACAGATGGGAAAAAATCATAATCAATATCTTTATAAAAAAGCTCTTTTGTAGCTAAAAAATCTTCAAGTTTCATACGATATTTGGTGAGATTCTGTTTCTTCCTGCATTTTTGGAGTTATACAGCATAGAGTCTGCATTTTTTAGTGTCTCTTCTTTTGAGTTAAAATCAGACCTGCTAGCTATACCTCCGCTTATGGTAACAAATATCCTTTCTCCTTTATATAAGAAGTTATGATTTTCTACAGCTTCTCTTATATTTTCTGCAAAAGTTATAGCACCTTTTAGGTTTGTCTTTGGAAGGATGGCTAAAAACTCTTCTCCACCAAATCTACCAACAAGATCCACTTCTCTTCTGTTTTGATTTAGTATCTTTCCTAAATCTTTCAAAATACTATCACCTGCATCATGACCAAAAGTATCGTTGATCATTTTAAAGTTATCAAGATCAAAAAATACCAAAGAGTACTCTATACCATATCTGTTGTATGCACTTTCTACAACATTTAGTTCATGTTCAAGTGTTCTTTTTGATAGAACTTTGGTTAAAAAGTCTATTTTTGACTCTTTTTTAGCCTTTTCAAGTGCTATTTCAAGTCTATGCATCCTTTTTTGAAGATTTGCTATAAGATCGTTTTCTTTTTTTATCTTTGTAGTTAAAGATGATGCTTCTACCTCCAAAGAGTCAGCTATACTTGCCAACCTTTTTTTGAGATTTTCAAGATCTATATCTTGACTGTCTTTTTGTAACTCTTGTTTTATCTGGTTTAACTTATCTTTACTCACATTGCTTTTATCCATGACATTGATAAGTTTTCTGGAAAGTTCGTTTAATATATCGTTAAGTGAACTTACCTTTGAGTTTATCTCATCTTTATCAAGTTTTACTCTCTTTTTTATAAGAGTCTTTATCTTCTCTTGCATCTGTATATCAGTCAAAAGGATAGGAGAACTTTTTAGATCATAACTCAAAGCTGCCAACTCATCATCTACCGAGTTTGCGATAGATGGGTTAAGTGAAGCAATGATAAGAGATGAAAGATTTTCTAAAAGTGCCATATCGCTGTTTTTGTTCATACACTCAACTACTGAGTCAACTATATCTTCCAAATCATTGCTATCTATGTTACAATATGGCTTTAGTTTCTCAAGATAACTATCATCATAACTTGTCATAAAGTCAAACCACTTATCTTTGATCATCTCAAAACTGTTAAGATCAGCTAGATACTCTATCCTATCAAGTGAGATATTTGCCAGTTTTGTTGCCTCTTTATCATGAAGGAAAGTTATAGTTTGTAAAAGTCTTTTTACAAGTGTTATCAAAGTGATATTTTGTTTGTTTATATCTCCTGCAGTTACTCTGTTTACCGAAGCTATAAGATATATGATAAATTCGTTTAAATCTTTTGGTTGCTGTTTTTTTATCTGTTCTTGTATAAAAGGAGATAGTTTTTCTATATACTTTTTTAACTCTTCACAGTCTTCTATACTTACATTGTGTTCTTTTGCAACTTTACAAAACATAGAAGTATAGTTTTTTGGTGTTAAGTTTATATTTTGCTCTTTTAACCTTGTTATAGTGGTTTTTATAATATCATTTATAGTCATAGCTTCTACCTTTTATAGATATTTTTGATATCAGTTCATCTATCGCTTTTAGTGCTGCAAACTTTATAGCTTCAAATCTTTTATTGTCAGATATGATACTATTGGCCTCTATGGAAAAATCATAGTTTCCACTTGTTGTTATAGTTTTACTCTTGTTCTTTTTATCTATGTATCTTGTTTTTAGACTAACATAGGTTTTATAAGCTATAACATATCCATTTTTATCATACTGTATCGGCTTAAATTTAACTTTTTTCAAAGAGATATAAAGCTGTGCTGAAGCTCTTTTTTTATCTCTTACTAGATTTGACCTAAACTTACTTATCACAGCCTCATTTACAGCATCTGTTATCAAAACACTATTTTGAGGATCTTTAAGCGATATATCAACATCTACATATATATCGTCACCTAAAACTTTTTTTGTATAGATATAGGTTGGTTTATAACCACATCCGTTAAAAAAGAGTACAAAAACTAAAAAAAACCAACCTATTTTCATTAAAACCTACTTTACTACTATATTTACAAGTTTATTTGGAACATAAATCTCTTTTACTATCGATTTATCTTCTATCCATTTTGCCAACTCTTTTTTAGCTATCTCTAAAATCTCATCTTTTGAAAGTGATTTTTCTACCTCTACTTCTGCTCTTTTTTTACCATTTACAGTTAAAGCCAAAGTTATCGCATCATCCACTAAAACCTCTTCTAAAACTTTTAAAGGTTTAAAATTTTCTCTTTCAAACTTTTTCTGTGCTATTTCATGACAGATATGAGGTATGATAGGCTCCAGTATATTTGTAAGTATATAGTATGCTTCACTCCATACTTTTTCATTT
>Ga0256843_1001892_pt1 | contig 15896 bp, 20 predicted proteins | sample AlvinellametaG_FD_191572 | JGI IMG/M metagenome (GOLD analysis project Ga0256843, IMG submission 191572) | Pompeii worm associated microbial communities from hydrothermal vent at the East Pacific Rise, Pacific Ocean - Alvinella | ecosystem: Host-associated > Annelida > Integument > Unclassified ... | reverse complement strand
TTTTTGTAAATTACATAAAAAAAGTCTACACCCTAATATAGCTACTGAATGTAAAAATTTCAGTCCATTTAAGAGTATGAAAGAATGTATTCAAGCTGATATAAAAAATGAAGAATATTATAAAAAAAGAAAAAAATAGCTGTAAATTAATATTATGAAAAGTGGCTCCGGATACTGGATTCGAACCAGTGACCAAGTGATTAACAGGCACTTGATAGTGTTTTCTAAAGTTTTCTTAATTCTTACAAATACTTCCACATAAGCCTATAATACGATATAATTACAATATATTACTTTTTATAGTCTTTCAAAGTGTTCCAATCATTTACTTTATTTAGTTGGAAAAAAGTTGGAATATCTTCTATAATGTTAATAAGGATAAGTAAATGGCTACAACATATGATACTAAAAAAAGGTATAAAACAAGTAAAACAGGTGTTTTTTATCGATTTTCTACTACTAATGGTAAAAAAGATAAGACATATTACATTGTGTATAAAAATCAAGAAAATAAAACTGTTGAAAGTAAAGTAGGTAAAGAATCAGAAGGAATAGGTGTAAACTTTGCTTATCAAAAGTATACAGAGACTCTTCAAAAAATCAAACATGGCGAAGCTGTTCCAATAAAAAGAAAGAGAAGAAAAATCTTTACTTTCAAGGATGCTTTTGATGAATATATTATTTTCACTAAAACAGATAAAAAAACTTGGGCTAAAGATGAAGAACTGTTTTATAACCATCTTATTGATTTTCACCAAAGAGAGCTTACTAGCCTGACTCAAAAAGACTTTAATGATTTAAAAATTGAAAAACTCAAAACACATTCACCAAGAACAGTGCAATATATCTTAGCTGTAGCCCGTCAAATTATTAACTATGCAATTAACCATGATCTAGTAAAAAGTTATGTAAACCCTCTTAGCAATGGTAGAGTTAAAATAAAAAAAATAAATAACGAGAAAATCAGTTTTTTCACCTATGAACAAGCTGATGCTTTACTCAAAAAACTTCAAGAGTATAAAGGTTCAATTTCACATATTTATGAATTTACTGTTTTACTTCTCCATACAGGTGCAAGGTTTTCAGAAGTAGCTTCACTTACATGGAATGATATAGACTTTAAAGAAAAGACTATTTTTTTTAAAATTACAAAAGATGGAAAAGAAAGACATATCTCAATGACAAAGCTTGTCGAAAATGTATTAAAATCAATACCAAAAGAACATGATTTGATACTTCCAACAACAAGAGGAACACAAGTAAAACAGATGCCAAAGAAATGGCAGAAGATTGTTGATACGATTATTCCAAATAATAAATTAACTGTAAATAGAATAGATAGTAATGGAAACTTACGGGTATTAACTAAAAAAGAGAGAGATCAACTTGAAAAAGAGAAAAAAACTCGCTTGACAATTCATAGTCTTCGTCATACACATGCTTCATGGATGGCAATGAGTGGAAAATTTAATCTTATGGAAATACGAGATGAATTGGGGCATACTACTACTAAGACGACTGAAATATATGCCCATTTACTTCCAAAAGAACGACATCGTAAAACTAATGAATTATTTGATAGTTTTTTATAAAAAATTAGAAAACAATTTCAATAACAATAAATATTTAGTACACACTTAGTACCAAGTTTAAATATATAATTTTCTTTAACTAATTTAGGAGAAGCAAACAAATGAAGAAAATAAGTATGATCAGAGCCGTAAAAAATAGTTTTTTTCGAATTATACTTTTTGTAATAATAGTATTAATTATTATAGGAATGAAGAATAGTTTAATGGGGAGCTTTGGTGGCATCATTGCTATAATCGTTGTGGCTACAAGTGGTTTATTTATGATGAATGCATTTATTGGAATTGCAGCTTCAACTTTATTCAATATTAGCTATGAAGCAGCTATTAAAAAGTATGGATATAAAATAATTTTTTTTCATGGTGATAAAAAAAGTGATGGATGGATTCATCCTTTAAGAGCTTGTTGCCTTTCAATGATTGGGATGATAATATATCCTTTTGCTTTAATTATGACAATTGCTAGTTTCTTTGAACCTAAAAAAGACATGGCTCAATATAATGCTCAAATGGAAGATGAGCTTAAAAAAATAGATGATGAAGAAGCAAGAGATATATCCATTAGAACAAAAGATAAAAAATGGATGATAAAAAGAGGGCTTTCGACTAATTATTATTTTAATAATAAAAAAGAAGCTATTGAATATGCAATAGATAATAACCTGGATATGCCAACTAAAATATGAAGTTTCATGCTTGAGATATCTTTATAACTTATGATTTAAAGTATCCATATATAAATTAGATTGAATATAATTCAATCATTTTTTTACAATAATACATGATGTGTCAATTGTGTTCCGTAACCTGTAGTAGCTATTATTTATGGGTAAGTAATGGTTGTATTATTGAAAAAATTAGAGTTCAATACTGTTAACGGCGGAGTTAAATTCTGCAGTTTTTGTAATCAAATAAATATTAATATAAAGTACACACTTGGTACCAAATTTAAATATATAATTTTATGAAATTATTCTAAAAGGAAAAAAATGAAAAAAATGATATTGCTTGGACTTAGCTTTAGTTGGGTGAGCATTGCTATTGCTGATAATATAGTAACTACCTATGATAACAATTCATATAACAAAAAAGAGACTGTTGTTTACTATGACAATTATCAAACAAATACAAAGAAGTTTGAAAAAGATTTCAAAAAAAGATTGAATTGCAAAAAATCTAATAGAATGGCTTTTTATTTTCAAAAGAATAAACATTGAAATCTTATGACGCTATAGTTAAGCAGTTCATACTTTTACTCTTCTTTACAATAAACCTTTGTGCTTTTGGAGATGGTAAAAGTACACTCTCAAACATCACTGTAGGCTATATGCGCTCATCCATTGCCGGTGAAAAGTATAATGGAGCCGATATTAGTGCATCTTTTTTGTATAAGCTCAACCTACAAAACAGTTTTCAGGGTTTTGGGATTGGTTTGGGGTTTGATGAGTCAGGAATAGATACAAACAGTACCATAAACACACTGGGAGGTGAACTAAAAATTGGCTATACACTCTATGATACTTTTGATATCCCTCTCTCTTTTCGGCTTGGAGTAGGAACTACTTATATAACAGATACAAAAACGACTAAAGATTGGCACTGGCGAGCTCAATACTCTTTGGATGCCAATTATATTTTTTACAATGCATTGGGTGCTGGCATAAAGTACAAATATAATATAATCCATAATAAGCCCATCCACAACATTGTCTTTTTTCTTTCTGTCTCATTTTAATGTTTAATAAACCATCATATAGCATGTTGAAAAATTCTTGTAGTTAATTTGAGCTTAATCTATCTAATCTATAAAATCCACCATAACTATTTTGTATAATATCAGTAGGAAGTTTTTTACGGATTTTTTTAATAAGTGTTCGTATTGAATTTTGATTAAACTCTTTTTCTTTCCAAATGTAAGTAAAAATCGTATAAGAATCAATGGAGGTGTTTATATTTTGTATTAAAAGGTCAATAAGAAGGGTTTCAGATTTTGTTAATGGTATTTTTTTTTCTTGATAAACAAGCTCTTTATCGATATCATTCCAAAACAAATCATTAGCAATTTTCAATATATTTTCTTCTTTTGCCTCTTTTGAAGAAACTTTTAAAAGCTTTGTAAGCATATTCAATGTTTCTAAGTTGTCATTCTTAACTTGAATATTATCAACTTTATGGGTAAATAGTTCATCTTCTTCTGAAAGGGCAAGAATCGTCATTGTGTGATTTAAAAACTCTTTTGTATTAGAAGTAGAATAAATTTCTCCATAAGTATAAAATCCACTTACTGGAGCTATCTTTATAAGAGGTTTTAAATCATGTACAATATTCTCTTTCATAAAGCGTCTTCGTGCCATACAAGAGTAAACAAAGATAGTCTCAACTGGTTTATATTGTAATCTTTTAGAAAGTAAAACGCCACTCTCTATAATTTTTTCAATATTTGTAAAACTAAAATGAAGTTTATCACCCTCTTTAAAGCTACCGGCAAATGTTATAGACTTTCCATCTCTTCCTAATGCGGCTCTTGCTATTGGAAAATCATCTCTTTTAATTATAAATGGAAACTCTATGCCTACTGTAGGAATAAAATCATGTTGATATTTTTTGAGTGTATGAGATCCTAAAAAATTTTGATACTGTTGAATAGGATTCACACCGTCTAATTCATAAACTACATTATTCTTACATTTTGTTACGAACATACTTTTCCCTATAGATTCCCATGATAAATTGTAATCATTATGTACGAAAAGAGAGTCAGAATTTATACTAACAGCGACAATTCCTTGTGTAGATGTTTCTATATTATCACAAACAACTGTTTTTGTAAATTGTGCATTATCACCTGCCAAACCTCCTGCCAAGATAATATTTGGTGCTATAGTGTGAATCTCTTTTATTAAGAGTTCAATATTAAATTGTAAGCCCTCTGTGAAAAGAATAATTACTTTTGTATTTGGACAAACCAATGTCTCACATATATCACGAGCAGTTTTATATTCTTGATTTGCTTCAAGTTGAAAAAGTTTATGTCGAAGGTCAGATTTTTCAAAACAAGTAAATGAGATTACAGTAGCATTTATATCTTCTTGTGCATTATGAATGGAACCATCAGTAGTAGTCCCAATAATATGAGCATCAGGTAACATATGATTGAGTGTTTGCTGGATTGTTTTTATATAGTTTTCATCACTATTGTTAAAAAAGACTTGTATTAAAAGTTTTGAGGAAGGCTGAATATCTGTTTGAATATATTTTTTTAATAATTCAATATTAACAAATTTGTGAATTGATGTAGTAATCACTATTAAATATTTCCTTAAAATTTCTAATTAATGTAAGGGAATAGTATCAAAAACAATATTAGTACACACTTAGTACCAAGTTTAAATATATAATTTGTCAAATTATTTTTAAAGGGAAAAAATGACAAATGAACAACAACATGTTGGTTTTGGAAAACGGCTGGCGGCATACTTGATAGACAGTATAGTAATCTTTTTAGTCGTACAGTATATGGTTGTACCGATGCTTATTGCATCCATCGGTGGACTAGATTATGCGCATACTCAAGAAGGAACTAGGTTAATAGGTGAACGTATCTTACTCTTTGGACCAATGATTTACATTGCGTATTTTACATTGATGGAAAGTTCAAGTAAACAAGGAACACTTGGAAAAATACTAATGAAGATCAAAGTCGTAAACAGTGACTATAAGAAACTCTCCATTGTAAATGCACTTGGTAGATCAGTGAGTAGAATAATCTCAGGGATAATATTAGGTATAGGCTACATAATGGTACTTTTTACAAAGAACAAGCAGGCACTGCATGACAAACTTGCAAAAACTTATGTTATTAATAAATAGAGGAAAAAATGTTTAAATTATCTATAATTTGTACTATCACTTTAGGATTATTCTTACAAGCTTGTGGTGAACCAAGCCGATTTGAAACTGCATGTGTAAATTTTGCGCCATGGGCATCTCAAATGTCGAAAAGTAAGCAAGAAGAATTATGTAGCTGTATGGATGATTACAGATCCGAACTCTCAGATAGTTATTAAGACAAAATCACAATAGCCTTTGAAAGAGACTCTTATAACTTATCGGTTCGTGGAGATAAAGAAAACAATGAAAAATTCTTTAAAATATTATAAATGTAACCGTTAGTTCATAATTAAAGGAATAAAAATGAAAAAAAGCATAATACGTAGAAATTGTAATTACATTAATTGTTTTTCTATTTATGAGATTAACAATTTTAGACAACGGATTTTTACTCGAATTTAAAAATAAAGTAGGATTTGATATCCCTATTTTAGTTATGCAATATGAATCAAAAGAAGGAAGTTGGCTACGAAAAGTTGAGTCAAATTTTGGATTACTTCAAGTTGCATCTGGATATTCATTTGTTATTATTGGAAAATATAATGATAAATGGTTTTTGTTCGACAGCGTACAATCTTAATAAAAATTAAAAAAAGGAATTTATAAAATGAAAAAAATCTTAAATCTTCTTGTTGCTTCTGTTGCAACTCTAATGTTAGGTGCTTCTTGTGCTTCAGCAGGAATTCTACACAGTTCTGTTTTTATGCAAAAACATCCAGAGTGTAAAGGTATTGGCGACATCCCTGCAAATTATGTTAAACCAGAACAAATTGATTGTTTCTTTGGATATTTTGCTTCTGTTATGGAAGATTCTGCTCCTTCTGATATTGATCAGATTACACGACTTACAAAGGTTGAAACAGATACAAAAACAAAAACAATTACATTTATTCATAACATCCATGATGTTCCAGAAGGAATCCAAGTTGATAAAACTTTAAAAGTTCTTTCTATCTTGCTAAAAAATGATGCCTGTAAAACTAATCAAAACATTAAAGCGATTATTGATTTAGGTATCTCTATTGAAAAAACTTTTTATATTGATGGTAAAAACGTTCTAAATTCTCTTCTTAATACAGAAACTTGTGAAGAATTTAATAAAAATTATCAAAAATATATGGATGAGTATAATAAACTAACTCAATCGCAATAGCCATTATGGTTATTGCCTTCTACAACAGCTTTCTTCATTTATTTTAATTTGTTCGTAAAAATCACCAAAATATATAATATCTAAATACAAGCCCCCACACCTTCCTTTATTATATTTTTATCTTCATAAATTATATTACATTTCCAATTATTTTTATGGCTTTTTTCTTTTTTTATTTTTTCTGACAAAATAATTTTTTTATTGTTCGTAAAGTTTTCTTTTTCATTTAGTTTATATTCAAATATTATACCATTCTCATTAGGTAATACACCTTTGCTTGTTAGTTTTATTTTTGCTAATTCAACAACATAAAACTTTATAACATGTTTATCCTGTAATAATATTGTTTTCTTTCAATAAATTTTTTATAAGTTGAGATACAGTGATATTATTTTCTTTTGCATGATTTTGAATGGCTTTTTTATCTATTAGACTAACACTGATTGTAATTTTATGATAGTTCTTACTTAAATCACGCCCATTTGTAGCTCTTTTTGGTTGATTGAGTTTTTCGAACAATGTGTCTATTATATTATTTGCATTTTCCATTTTAATTATACTCCCATCTCCTAGTGTATGTATCTCTTATATTTGTTGTTAATATAAGCATATCTTTGATAACTTTCTTTTCTTTTTCATTATACTTTAAATCATATATATCACTAATATCCATATTAGCAGACATATATTCTGTATAAAATTTTTGATGTTCTTCAAAAAAATTTGTTTTTTTCATCTCTTCAATAGCCTTATTCTTTCTTTTGCCATTTGCCATGCTATAAATGCTATACCACCTCAAATTTCTTAAAAGATTAAAAGCAGTAATTGGTTTGAATTCTTTATCTTGCTTCACAAAATTATCTAAAAAGAAAAAGCCCTGTGCTTGGTTTTTTAGTAAAGCGAATGAATAACGAATATAAAAAAACTGTATTGCTTCTTCAGGCACATGTTCAAGAATAAAATTTTTAGCTTCATTTGTATAGTTTTTTTCCCTTTTATCATCAAACTTGCTTAATCTGTTAAATACTACAAAGACTTTGTATTTAGGGTTTATTTCTCTTACAAACTTAATAGTAGCAATCGACTTTACCAATACTTCGTGCGAATTTTCAACTGGAACAATAACAACATCGCTTTTGTTAATAAGTTGCCTTACATAAGGGTAGTTAAAATCAGAGCCAATATCATAGATACCTGCTTCAAACTTTTTTTTATCTATATCTTTAACTTCTATTTTATTAGTATACAATAAGTTAATTTCAACTGACTCAAGCCGTTTTTTCAAAAAATAGTTATGCAAAGCTACTTTATGCTGATATATGTTTAATTCTAATGTATGTGCAATATGCCAAGTTAATGTGCTACATCCAACACCATTTTTCAGATTAAAAATACTTACAATTGGTTTTTTATCCAAAGTATTGCCTTATATTATAGGGTAATTATATGATAATAATATTATTATGCCTATTTTAGGCTTTTATAAAACTTTTTTAATTTTTTTCCTACAAATTTCATAAAAAATAGCTTATTTAACTTTTAAGTTGAATTAGTTTTTTTTAAAGTTTAAAAAAATATCCATTTCAAATAGCCTTAAAATGGGCTTTTTATAAAAATCAAATTTTCTATTTCCTTAAAATAGGAACTTAAAAGTTGTAATTTTTATCTATTTTATACTTTCCCCATCAAAACATAAAGGAGAAAATATGAAACCAGCAAACAACTATATTCAAGAATCAATTTTAAATGATTTACAAAACAGATACAAAAAATCAACACTTACTAAAAAGGAGTTGGCACATGAGCTCAGTGTTTCTGTTTCTTCAATCAATAACTATATTGTAAAAGGGTATGGCATTCCTCAATATACAAAAGTGGGGGAAGCTAAAAATGGAACGGTCCTGTTTCCAGTAATTTGTGTTGCTGAATACCTATCAAATACTATTGCAGTTGCATAGATTGTTTATTAAGTGCTTATGGGGAGCATATTCATAGGCTGTCTATAAGACTAACAAATTTTAAAAAAATATGAAAGGTTTTAAATGAAAAAATATAACGGTTGGGAAAATTATGAAACATGGAATGTCATGTTGTGGCTTAGAGAAACAGAATCGCTTTGCTCTGTAATACAAAATATTTTAACAAATAGTCAAACATCTTTAACATATAGAGAACTGATATATCTACTTTGCTTGGAAGATACAAAAACTGGTGATGGGGTAGCATTTATTAATGATAATTTGAATTATGAAGAATTGAATGAAGGTATAAATCAATGGAGATAAAAATGGAGCAGTTTTGCTTCCATTGATTTGTGCAGCTGAGTACCTATCAAATATAATTATGTTTGCATAGTGCTACTTTTAAAAGCATATGGGGTGCTTTTATAGTGGTTCTATATAGATCAAAATCAACAAATAAAATATAAAGGAATAACAATGAAAAATCAAAAATTAAATGAAGGAATGACAATGGAAACAAAAAATACTAAATTTACTGCTCAGAATACAAAACTTTTTGCTTATTCTGGATCTAAACTAAAATATAAAAATCAATTTACAGAAATGCATAATAAAATGAAAGCGAAAGCTGTTAAATACTATATTGAAGTATTCTCTGGAAGTTTAGCATCACTTTTTCATAATTTGGCATATATCGATGCAGAAACTATAATCATCAATGATATCAATCCTAGATTAATTAATCTTTATAATCAAATTAAAAACAATCATAAAGAGGTGATTGAAAAATATAAGCTCCTAGAACAAGAATTTCAGAGAATTATTTCACCTAATTTACGGGGAAAACGTCCTGTTCCCAAAGAAGATCGAGAACAATTTCAGGCAAATAATGATTTTTATTTAGAAGCGAGAAAGCTCCTTAATAAAGTAGGAATAGGAACAAACCAAGCAGCACTCTTTCTGTTTGTCTTAAATCATAATTACAATGGACTTTACAGTGAGAATAAAAGATGTGAAGTAAACTGTTCATTCAACTGGTCAGCAAAACATATCGATATTGAGGCAATTGCAGCAAATATCAGAAATTTACATGAATTTTTTACTGTCAATACCATTATATTTGAAACAATGAATGCAAAAGAGTTGCTTGAAAAATATAAAGATGAGGATACATTCATTTATCTTGATCCTCCATATATTAACAGTGATATTCAATATACGAAGAAGAATATTGATTCATTTAACAATATTGATACACACTTCCAATTATTAGAAGAGTGTAATAAATACAAATATGTTCTTTATTCAAATAATCATCATGAGATGTTTGTAGAGAGATTTGACAACTATCTTAATTTTAAAAGAACAAATAGTATTTCGGATAAAGATAAAAAGGCAAAACTAGAGATACTAGCTTATAAAATCAATGAGCAAAAAGCTCTTAAACCAATTCCAATTGCACAACTACTTGGAATTGAAGAGTCACATACAGCAACTCCTGTCAATAATCAAGTTAAGGGTATAACTCAATTATTAAATCTACAAAATGAGCTTCTAAATACAGAAGCATCTTAAATGTCCTATTCATAATCACAATAAAGGAGGAGAACATGTAAAATATAAATAATATCAGAACTGTCAACCAAGATAGATTAAAGAATAAAACAAATATTTAATAAAGGAAAAAATATGAAAAATAATAATTTTACAAATAAAAATCAAGTAATTGAAGTTGATCTTGGAGGTCTTGAGTATGTGAATTTCACATTCCAATCCTACAAAGAATTAAAAGAAGAATATGAATCATCTCTTTGTGATTTACTAGAATGTGAGTTTCCAATCATATCGGAATGGGGAAATGAGGTTATGCTTTCTTGTACTCATGTAAAATATATAATCCTATATTTAGAAATGAAATTTTTTAATAAAAAACTATAAAATATTAATATTTTAGAACAAATGCATATAATCTCTTTACAAGGAGATTATATGCAAAACAAAACAATTACTATCCCTCATAAAAAAATCAGAGTCATACAGTTTATTTTTAAAACATATTTAGATAAAACAACTGCAAGAAAGTATTATGCAATACTTAATGTTTTTCAATCGACAGGAAATGAGCATCTCTTTAATTTTATCAAAGAAGAAGTAATCAAAATAAAGGCACTTCCTGAATTTGATGATTCATTGATAAGAAATTAATATTTTACTCTTTAATATACAAATTTGTGTTTTTATATGTTATTAATATTGGGGAAGATGAGGGGCAAAGCATATTCCTTGTTCATGTGCATCTTATACCACGACGAAAAGGAGATATGAAAAATCCAAAAGGAGGCGTTATCCCGGAGAAACAACAATATTAGATAAGAACTCAATTTAATTATCTTTGAATTGATACTTTGAGAAAAATAAGGCTGTCTGCTTGTTTACATATCTGCTAATCTTTTGCCATGAAAAACACGCAGTGTTTTTTATATGGCAATAAGTTGGCAGTCAAGAGAGCAGATACTTTAAGACGCCACCGGCGGCTCTTGAATTACTTTTAAGTAAGTGCGGACAAATTACAAATAAATTCAAAAAATAAATAAATTTGCAATTTAATCTTTATACTCAGACTATATATTTAAAAGGTAGTCTATGAGTCAAGAGATCATATTTGATACATTTTATGAACTTCAAGAATCACTCTTTACAATAGCAAGAGAAAAAGAAGAGAGATACAACAACTACTATCATAACATGACCATTACAAATAGAGCCACGCAAAGCTCTTACAATATGGACTACAGCAACTATCAATACTTTTCAGATTTTGGAAATATTGCACTTCAAAAGGTCCTGTATAACAAAGTGGTAGCTAAAAGTTCAGATTTGGTCTCAACCTTCTTTACAATCACTCTGCCATCCAAATACCACTACTTTATCACAACACAAAAAATCTATAACCATCAAAGCAAAAAATATGAGACAAAGCCTTTAGAATTTGAAGATTGGAGAGTAAATCATAAGTATGGTTTTAATAGTATGGAAGAAGGAATACAAGAGGGGTATCAGGCTCTGTCTCTTTTTTGGAGAACCTTCTACAATAAGATAAAAACAGGGAGTCGCAGATATAAGCAACTTGCTAAAAATATGAGATATGACCTAATCAGTGAATTTCATAAAACACTGCAAATCCATACACACGGCATTTTATACTCACATCCAGATCTACTACCCTATATTCAAGAGTGCTTTGCAGATACAATCAAAGAGCTGGGCTTTAACAAACAAGGCTGTGATATCAAACAGAACTTTAATAATAATGACGGTGCAACACAATACATCCTCAAATACACCACTAAATTTTTAAACTCTGATGCAAATAAAGAAGAGCATTTCTATGAGATGGAGTTTAAAAGCCATGCAGATTTCATGGTAGGCTGGAAGAGCCTGCTTGGTAAATATTCACGCATCCATAAAAGTTCCAATACCAAACTTGGTATCGGCATCTATAAAAAAATTTATCACAATATGTCAAAAGAGCAAAAGGATATTTTACTTGCTCATGCCATTGAGAATAATACCTGCCTTCTCTATGAGATAGAGCAACAGACCTACAAGCATACAACTATTACTAATAAAGAGACAGGGGAGATAAAAACAAATACTCTCAATGAAGAGCTCAAAGAGCCAATGTTTAAAGTAGTTGTTAAAAAAGACAAAGAGCATATAGACAAATCAGAACTTTTAAAAAATCTCTACCATCAAAAGAGTATCTATGAACAGAGAGATACGCCTACTCAAATACTCATTGAGCTACAGGAGAGAATAGAGAAGATAAACAACAGCAACAATATTTATACATATTCCCTTACCCATCTTGTAATCCAGAATACAAATGATAGTGAGATATATAATAAAGAGTGGTTTAGTTCCTATTTCAATGAAGATTTGGAATATGAAGAGGAAGATATGGAAAGAATTTCACAATTTCTCTAATTTTTAAAAAAATATCGATTTTTATTTTTATACTCAAAGTGTTGAAGTGAGAAAACTTCACAAAAAATAATTATTTACAAAGGATATATCCATGTCAGAAATCAAAAAAACAATTGCAGAGAGAATCAAAGAGGCACCAGACTTTACAAAGAAAAAACTACTTATGTCAGTTGGTGGCTATTCAGTCAGTGAAGCAGGCAACATGACACTCCAGACCATTATCAACAATAAAAGATACCAAGTTGTTCTAGGTTTGGAGAATGACACACTCACAACAGAACAAAAAGAGGCAAAGCTTGAAAAACTGCTTGATAAAAAAGTGGAGATCCAATCTGTCTATATACAAGAGTCATACAATGAGAACGGCTTTTTGCAGGAGAGCTTTTACAGTGCAATCTTTAGTGATGACAATATTAAAGATTTAGGCAAATATGAAAAGGATGCCACAAAAGACGGCTTGTTTCTCTTCTTGATTCAGAGTGAGGCACTCAATGTAAGAGAGGTTAAAGAGGTTGAAGTTCCAATCTGGAAGGATGGTAAAAAAACAGGTGTAAAAAAACAAGTAGAGGTCAATCTCTTTGAGAGAGTAAAAGGAAAAATGACAAACCATGTCTATATCTATGAAGATAGAAAATTAGATGAACTGACACCATTTTTAAATAAAAAGGTCATTATAAAAGATATTGAAAAAAGAGGCTCTCAAAACAATCCAAAATATTATGCTCATGCACTGCCACAGATACAGACAATGACAAGTCAAAAATCCACCACTTCAAAAGAGAATTGATTTTCTCTTTGAAAAGGAGCATATATGTCAAACACTATTCAAAATCAAACACAAGTAAGTGATAACTTGTTCGAGTTCTCCTTCTACAATAGAAAAGGAAGACTCAATACTCAAAAGATATCACAAGGTGCTCTTAGTATTTTCATAGTCTCAGCTCTTTTATTATATATAACAGGAGCAGGCTTTTATTACTACTTCTTCCATAATATTAATATATTTCTTTACTTCCAAGATTTTTTGCAGCAGACGGCAAATTACATAATGGATAAATTCATTGATATACAAAATTATGGCATTGAAGTCATTACATTCAATGAGATAGCAATTGTCTCTACTCTCATACTATTCGCATCGCTTCCTGCTGCATTCTTTATATATAAGATATTAAAAAGAGCAAAGATACAGTCAAATTTAGCCTCTATAGGTCTGGAGCATTACTACCTATATTCCAAAAATAAAAAAAAGAGAATCTATCTCTTCAAACTTTTAAAAGGCTATCCTATGAAATATGATACTTTCATCGCTCAGTTTAAGAATATGAAACAGCTTTTTGGAGAGGGAGATATCAATTATGAACGCTATCAAAACGATATGGTAAAGGTCCAGTTTCAAGATGAACTCATTGATATAGAAGCAGTAAAAAAAGCACCAAAAAACAGACTCGCTTTATCAAAACTATTACAAAAAAACAAACTGCTTTTAGGAGCTACATCTATAAACGGTGATCTTGTCTATGCAACAGATAAAGAAGAGGGAAAAGGTCTGCTCAATGGTCATTGGCTCATTATTGGAGCAAGTGGTTCTGGCAAGTCTGTATCTGTAAAAAGTTTCTGTATGAACTTCTTACAGCCAGAGAACTATAAATATATAGACAATATTTACATTATCAACTATAAACAATCAAGTGATTACAATTTTTTAAAATCCTTAAAAAAAGTGCATTATGCACAGGATATAAAAGAGTCTCTCAAACTGCTAAAAAGAATACAGCTCAATATGTATAATAAATATCTTTACAATACAACTCATGATCAAGACAATTTTACAGCATACCAGACCATAGTCATCATAGATGAGATTCAAACACTGCCAGAGATGCTCGATTCAAAATCTCTTCATAAGATAGAGAGAAACTCAATACAAGAGAGCCTATCAATTATTGAATCACTTGGAAGCAAGGCAAGAGCATCCAATATAAGCCTTATGGTGATACTGCAAAAAGCAGATGTAGCATCACTTCCATCAACTGCATTCAGGCAGAACCTCAGAAATAGATTTATGCTCAAACAGGAGAATAATATTTCTGCAAACCTTGTCATAAATAGTGAAATACTTGAAAGAGAAAATATAAAGCCATTGGAACTTAAACAAGGACAATTTATCTATTTAGACACACTTACCAATGAGATAAAAAGAGGATTAACGCTCTTTCCTGATACTACAATAGATAGTAATTACTTAAACGCATTGGAATTTAATCCAGATACACAGCGAGTAATAAATGATGTTGCAGCAAATGAAACAAAATCATTACAGCGTATTGCAGATGAAAAAGCAGAGTTGGAAGAGCTTGCAAATAGTGGGCAGAAAACCTACTGCGACACATACAATGGAGAAGACTCCAAAGAAAAAAAAGAAATTGACAAAGATATTGATTTTATTTAAAAAAAAGAGAAAAAACTTTTATACTCATATTAAATACAAAAGGAACTTTTATGATTACATTTGAAATAGTAGTAAGAGAGCTCAATAACAATAAGGAAGCAAGCATTGAGCTTCCTAATGATAGATATATTGAAGAGCTTACAGAAGAATTTGGAGAGGAATGGATAGAATATGATTATGAGATAGTTGATGTTGAAGATGATTACAATATTTTTTATGCTTATAAACTATATGGTTATGAGAGCTTGGATAAACTTAACAAACTTGCAGTCAGAATTGAGGAGATATGTGTCAGCAGTCATGAACTCAATGTTCTTGTTGCTGCCTCTGAGGTTTTTAATGATATTAATGAGGTCCTAGACTTAATGGAAGGTGGAGAACTTGAACTTTATGCAGATCAAACACCAGAGGAACTTGCAGAATGGTTTGTAGATGAGGGATGGCTTGGAGAAGTCAATGAGAAACTGCAAGGCTATATAGATTATGAAAAATTAGGAAGAGATATCATGATGGATGGGAGTTATTATGAAACAGAGAATGGAATAATTGAAATTAGAAGATAGGTGCTCATGTAAATTAAAATATGTTTAGTTGGAAATAGGTTGGAAGTAAATTTAAATTTGATTTCTTAAAATGGGAGATATTCCCTAATACAAGTGGCTCCGGATACTGGATTCGAACCAGTGACCAAGTGATTAACAGTCACCTACTCTACCGCTGAGCTAATCCGGAATGTAAAAAAAGACTCTTAAGAAATGGTGTCAAGAGAGAGACTTGAACTCTCGACCTCCGGCTTATGAGACCAGCGCTCTAACCAGCTGAGCTACCTTGACATCGCTTAAGAGGTCGGAATTATAGTCTAG
>Ga0256843_1001891_pt1 | contig 15905 bp, 18 predicted proteins | sample AlvinellametaG_FD_191572 | JGI IMG/M metagenome (GOLD analysis project Ga0256843, IMG submission 191572) | Pompeii worm associated microbial communities from hydrothermal vent at the East Pacific Rise, Pacific Ocean - Alvinella | ecosystem: Host-associated > Annelida > Integument > Unclassified ... | reverse complement strand
CTAAACATTTCAAGGGTGCGGTCAAATCTTCGTTGATGGTCGGGTTGGGGGAGAGTGAAACAGAGTTTTTGGAGACGATGGAAGAGCTTTTAAACGCAGGGGTGAGCGAACTGACCATCGGACAGTACCTGCAACCAACCCCGCACCATCATCCCGTGATGCAGTACTATGCCCCTGAGTGGTTTGAACGTATGAAAGAGAAAGCCTATGAGATGGGATTTGAAGCGGTGGTATCGGGAGCATTGGTAAGAAGCTCCTACCGTGCCGATGCGCTTTAAAAAAAGTAGGGATGATCCTTTGTGGTCGCCCTTAAATAAAAAAGTATTGCCATTTCAAAGGGTAACCACAAGGGTTACCCCTACATCCATTGAGCAATTTGTTTGTAATTAGTGAGAGACGGTATCTTTTAAATCTTTTTTGACTTCGCTGGTAAATGCACCCGCTTTCTCTTTGGCTTCAAACTGAAGTTTGTCATTTGCCTCTTCAACTTTGGCTTTAGCCGCTGCCTCCCCTTTGACCGATGTTGGGTTTTGCAGCGCTTTTTGTGCCTCTGCGGCAACAGTGTCTTTCAGCCCTTGTGTACGGTTTTGTACTTTGTGCTGCTCATGTCTGGTGTCACCAACGAGCTTTTTAAAGTCATTGACCAGTTTTTCATAGAGTTTTTCAACAACATTCTTGCCTTTGATCTCTTTTTCAACTTTTTCAATATCTTCATTGATCAGCTTGTATGCCGCATCGTGTTTTTTGGTATATCCCAGCAGTTCTGCACGTTTAAGTTCCTCTTTTGCTGCTGCAAGCAGTTTTTGTGCCTCTTCTTTTTTGTTCTTGTCAAGTTTTGAAGTTGCAATGGCAAGATCCTGGGCTGCAAGCAGTGGTGTTGGAATGATGATCTGTGTATTGACCAGCATTCCGAAACCTTCTGCCAGTGCCATCATGGCCGCTCTTTTGTCACCTTTGTTCAGTGCATCAAGTGCTTTTTTCGTTACAAACGGGTAGAGCTTCATCGGAATAGAGACAATGTTAATGTCCAGCTCATCTTTGAGTGTTGCCATCAGTTTACTTGCTACCTGTGTGTCGTGTGCTTTGATCAGTTGTACCGAAAGATTCAGTGCTGTCTGAATCTCTTTGGAAGAACCGGTATAGCTGTATGCCATTAGTGTCTCTTCAAGCGGCAGAAGATCCAGTGACGGATCCGCTTTGAGGGCGGATGTAAACTTCTCATCCGCCTCTTTGAGCAGTCTTTTTGCATCGTCTATCCTGTTCTGTTCGATCGCCTGTAGTGCGTTGAATGTATTCTGAATGGCTACTGCCACCGCTTTTGGAGCTGTTTTTTGCTCTTTTACATGTTGATTGATCTGTGTTTCCATTAATCTCTTAGTGTCTGTTTTTGCCTGAAGTACACTGCTTCCGAAAAGCAGTCCGCAAGTCAGTGCGGAGAGTAAAAGTCTTTTTTTCATGGTTTATCCTTTGAAATATGAAGTTGTCATGTCAGTATAGGAGTCGAAAGTTACCGTTTCTGTCAGCTGGCTAACAGTTTGGAAAAAAAAGATGCCATATAATCAGAAAAATCCAAAATCTTGAGGGAGGCAGCAATGTCATACCGTGAAGTGATAGCAGAGGAGATCGAAAAGTTGCAGGGGAACATATCATCAAGAAAAAAACAGTATGAAATGATCATCCGTAGGCAGTATGCCGAAGCATTGGAAGAGGCAAAGGCTACGGGGCACTCCATAGAGAGTATTACCTATGAGCTCCTTGAAGGGGTTGAGCGTGGGATGCGTGTCAATCCCGATGCGGTGGAGGAGGCGCTCGCACTGGCATCGGAAGTGATGGTCGATCTGCTGCATCACAGTGCAGTGGAGGATATTGCACGAAAACAGAAGCAGTTGATGTTTGCCAAAGCGGCACTGGAGGAGACTGTGGAGAGAGAAAAAAGCCATCTTCAAGATTCGCTTGAGACTTTCAGAGTCTATGCACAGGAGCATGGACATCACCGTTTTGTCCGCCATATGTCCCATATGGAAAAGATGATTGGTGTGTATATGGGAAAACTGGCAGGAGAAATAAAGTATAATCATTCATCATAATTGGGAAGGATACGGTATGGACCCTCAGTCACTACGCTATAATGAAGCGTATGAAACCCTCTCGAACTCTCTGCTCTTTGGCGGGCTTGATGCATCGACTATTCGCGGTATAGTCGATGAGTGTACACCGGTAGAGTGGAAAAAAGGTGAGACAATAGACCCGGAGATCGGTATGCAGTTTATGTATGTCATCATCAAGGGGCGGCTCAAGATCACACAGGTTGACCCTGAAAGCGGCAGAAGCGTGGCACCGTTCTTGCTCAAAGAGGGGGATATTTTCGATGTTTTCTCTCTGCTTGACGGTAAAGAGCATATCGTATTTCCCATTCCTCTGGATCATATGTTTCTTCTTTCCATTCCTTTGGCACGTGCACGGGAGTGGATAGAGGAGCATCCCGAGTTCAACAAAGCGTTCCTGCCTTATCTGGGTGAGCAGATGCGTGCACTTGAAGCATTCGGACAGTCGCTGGTTTTTCACGATACCACCACCAGACTGGCAAATCTGATCTTGAAGCATACCGATAGCTGTGAGACGGAGCATGACCACTACCCGGTAAAACTGATCAACAATCTTTCACATGAATCGCTTGCAGAGATGATCGGCTCTGTCCGTTCGGTAGTCTCTACACAGATGCAGAAACTTAAGGAGGAGGGTGTTGTTATCAGCAAACGGGGGCATATGGCGGTAGAGAATCTTGAAAAATTGATGAAAAAGTGCGATCTTTTCCACCAGAAAGTATAAAAGTGTCAGTTGGCTGACAGTTAAGAAAGATGATTTTGCGTTACACTTTTTTATCCATACATGGTTCACACAGATAGTATATAATCAACATTAATATCAAAGGAGTACAGATGTGGAAACATCCCAAAGAGTTGGAACAGCTTGAAGTGTTCAAAAAAAATGCAAAAACGGTTGGTGTTATTATGATGGTGGTCGGATTTTTAGGGGCGATGTTCCCTATTGCAGCTTCATTGACCACCGTTGTGTTTGTTGCATGGCTGCTGCTTTTCAGTGGGTTTGTTGTGGGGTACTTCACCTACAAAAGTGATGCGGGAGACTGGAGAGGGTGGCTGAAAACACTTATCTTCTTCGGTGTTGGTATCTATATGTTGGTTTCTCCAATTGGCGGTATTGCAACACTGGGATTGCTGTTTTCCATCTATTTTTTTATGGATGCTTTTAGTGGATTCACCCTGGCAGCCTCTTTTTATCCCAATAAAGGATGGGGAATCTGGACAGTGAATGCCATGCTTTCACTGGTTATGGCAACGATCTTTGTGATCGGATGGCCGCATACCTCTATTTTACTTATTGGTCTTTTGGTTGGATTCAGTCTCTTTTTTGACGGGCTGGCACTGGTTATGGGTGCAAAAATATTAACAAATATTAATAATAATGAACCAAAACAGTAAAGCATTTGGACTCTGGTCTGCAGTCTTTCTTGGCATTGGCTCTATGGTTGGTGCGGGAATATTTATTGTTATCGGTGAAGCGGGGGCGATCGCCGGAAATCTGGTATGGGCTTCGTTTATTTTTGGAGGTATTGCGGCACTGTTAAGTGGCTACTCTCTTGCTAAAATGGCGATTGCTTACCCTTCCCGAGGAGGGATTGTGGAGTATTTGGTACAGGGGTTTGGGGAAGGAGTATTTTCTGGCAGTGCAGGGGTACTTTTCTATTTCTCTCAGCTTATTGCCATTGCAGCAGTTGCAAAATCATTTGGTGCCTATGCGGGAACGTTCATGCATGCTGCACAAGGAGTAGATAACATATTTGCACTGGGAATTGTTACTGCTTTTATCCTTATTAACCTGATAGGGGCTTCACTGGTTGCACGTTCGGAGAATATTATTGTAGTAATTAAGCTCAGCGTACTGATACTCTTTGTCGGTGTGGCTTTGTTTTATGTTGATCCGACACTGTTGAGTGCGACCGATATGCCCCCACTCAACAGTATGTTCTTTGCCGTAGGATTGACCTTTTTTGCCTATCAGGGCTTCAGTGTCATTACCAATACGGTTGAAGATATGCAGGATCCTCGACATACAATGCTTAAAGCCATGATTATTACGATTATACTGGTAGGAGTGCTCTATGTACTGACCAGTCTTGCCGTATTGGGGAACCTGCCGCTGTCTGAAGTGATCAAAGCCAAAGATTATGCCCTGGCACAGGCGGCAGAGCCGATCTTTGGTACTATCGGTTTCAAGGTCATGGCAGCAACGGCACTTCTTGCGACCGCATCGGCGATCAATGCTACGCTTTATGCAGCAACGGAAATAGGCTACACACTGGCAAAAGAGGGGAACCTGCCAAAAGTCTACACATACAATGTACATCAATCTTTTGAAGGGTTGATCATCAGCGGCATACTGATTGTGCCGATGATCCTCTTTTTGAATCTTGCACAGGTAACGACCATTGCGGCATTGGTTGTGTTGATCATTCAGGGAATCACCCATGTTGGGCACCTGTTTCGTATTAAAAAGACCGGTGCAAATTTCTGGTTGGTACTTGGAGCGGTTGTCAGTATGTTCTCTATTGCCGGATTGACCCTGTACCATACCAGTCAGAAGATGCCGCTTTTGGGGTTTTATCTGACTGGTGCGTTTCTTCTGGCATTTGCTGTAGAGATTCTGTTGCGCCTTGTGACCAGGCGAACTATTGAAAAACAGAGCAAAAAAAGTTTGTTTTCAACCATTGAGAGTACAATAAAGGAAATGAAAGGAGGTCAGCGATGAAAGAGATAAGCAGCGCTATACTTTTCGGGTTTAAAGAGATCCTCAACTGGCATACGATGAAATATATCATCCTCAGTGGTGTGGTGGTAACATTGGTATGGATCGGTATTGGATTTGTATTGTGGGATACTCTCATAGCGGTCAGTGCCAAGATTTTGGAGATGGTACCTTTTTCTATGGTACGTTCCAACGGAGCATGGATGCTCTCGACCTTTCTCTGGTTCCAGATTACCTTAGTCACATTTGCACTTATTTTTGCATTTGGCGGGAATCTTATTTTACGTACTCTTTCCAAAGAGAAGTATTCTGTGGTTTCCATTTTGACACTGCTTGGTTCAGCACTCTTTTGGGGAGTCGTCTGGTTTTTCAAGGGTGATTATATTTATACCCAGTTTCTGAAACTGTTGACATGGCTGCCGTTTGAGACAGTAGAGAAGGGAATTGCATTTTTGATTGGTTTTTACCTTATCTATAATGCGATCGTGGTCAGTATGCTGTTTGTTGCCAGCCTTTTCAGTGAACCGATCATTGAAGATATTGAACTCAGGGAGTTTGCTGAAGATGACGTAGTCAGAGATAATGTGTTCAAAACAGTAAAATATACACTGAAAGACAGTATCATTTTTCTTTTACTGTCACTGATCGCAATGCCCCTTCTTTTCATTCCTGTACTCAATATATTTGTACAGATCGCATTATGGATCTGGCTGACCAGAGATACCATAGGATACGATGCACTTTCCTTGACACATGAAAATGTAGATGCTGCACTGCACAAACAATACAGCAGTGCAATCTGGCTTATCAGTATTGTTACTGTCTTGTTCAACTTCGTACCTGTATTGAATATTTTTGGACCATTCTTTGGTACAATTGCACTTTTCTTCTACATGAAGCATGCTTCAAAACAGGCATGAAAACGAGTGAGATAATACTATGATTTTAAAACTGATCATTGCGGCGGTACTGACCGGATTGATCAGTGGTTTCTTTATTACATTCTATGAATTGCTTATTGCATTTCTGACACATTTCTTCTTTTTTGGTGATCCTTTTGAAACCATACCGACACTGCCGGTATGGTACCTCTATGCATTGCCGACCATAGCGATCTTTATTGTCAACTATATTGTCAGTAAAGATAAACACATTAAAGAGTATGGTGTTTCTGAGATCGCTGATTCTATAGCTAAGAATGAGATGATTCTTAAGATCAAAACCCTCTTTTTAAAGATCCTTGCTTCAGCACTCTCCCTCTCTACAGGTTTTGCGGTAGGGACAGAAGGTCCCAGTGCAGGGATTGGGGCAATGATAGCCTATCAGATCCATAAGCTTTTTAAACTCCCTCAAATGCTTATTAAAATGATGATCAGTGTAGGAGCAAGCAGCGGGATTGCAGCAATCTTTGTTTCACCTATTACAGGTATGGCATTTGCTGTGGAAAATATTGCCTACCAGTTTATTAAACAGTACATCACCTATCTGATCCTGGCATCAGTTATTGCATTTGCAGTCAGTATCAACTATTTGGAGCCGATCATCTTTCAACACTCGACAGGAAGAATGCTTGATAATAGCTATTTGATTGCCAACTTGATGTTTATCCCGTTTATTACTGCGTTTGTCTATTTCTATCTCTTTCTCAAACAGCGTCTTCTCTATGTTATTGATTTGGAAATTTTTAAAAAATTTACCAAATACCGCAACTATATCTTCGCTTTAATTGGTGGCGGGATCGTTGGTACTATTCTGCTCATTGAACCGCATGCTGCATTTTCCGGGAAAGCAATTGTGATGCGTCTGATCAATGTGGAGAGCCCCATTCCTCTCTATTTTATTCTGGGGATTATTATCCTGCGTATCATTGGTACAACCGTCTCCATCTATGCCAATGCTGTGGGTGGAATCTTCCTGCCGCTTATGAGTATTGGTGCGTTGATCGGATATGGGTTTGCCGAAGCGTTCAGTATGGTGCATTTTGCTGTTGAGCCTTTCTACTTTGCCGCGATCGGTGCGGCGGTCTTCATGGGAGTGCTGATGAAACTGCCTTTGACTGCGGTCATACTGGCAATGGAAACAACATTTGACTACAATGTTGTGATCGCAACCGGGATTAGTGTGGTTTTGGTAGAGTATCTCTCTAATCTCTACTTTGATATTCGCAGAAGGAATGTAACAAAAACCTATAAAGGGGATACAAGAATATTGACGGAGAAAGAGGGGGAAGCAGCTAGTATAAAAGAGCCAGAAAAAGATAAAGAGGAGAAAAAGGAGTAGATGGAAGCATACTATTATCTCCGGCTGATTGTTTTCTTTCTTTTGACAGGATCTGCTGTATTTGTGTTGCAGTGGTGGTTCCAATATAGAAAAAGACGTATGCTTGCACGTATTGATCAGATGCCGTTTCCTGAAAGTTACCGTAGTGTTCTTTTCAAAACCCCGCATTACGGGCATCTCTCTATAGAGGAAAAAGAGAAGATAGAACGCTCTATCCTTCGGTTTATACATATGAAGGAATTTATTGGTGTCAAGATGCGAGTAACGGATGAGATAAAGGTAATTATCGCTTTCTATGCCTGTCTGCTCTTATTGCATATTGAGACGGAGAACTGCTATGACAACCTCAGAACAGTGATCATTTATCCTTCACCGGTAGTGATCGATTCGATACGTAACAACGGTGGTATCTTTACCAAGGAGGATTTTGTTATAGACGGACAGTCTGCCAATGATACGGTTGTACTGGTGTGGCATGATGCCAAACATGAAGCGTTCCATCTTCGTCATGAGAATGTTATTATTCATGAATTTGCACATGAGATAGATTTTATGGATGGTGAGGTGGATGGTGTGCCGCCGCTTGAACGGTCGAAATACCATGCATGGACAGAGGTTCTCTACCGTGACTTCAAAAAGCTCAGTCACGTACTTGAAACAGAGAGGGACTGGGGAAAATACAAGCTGCTGGGAAGTTATGCCGCCACAAATGAGGCTGAATTCTTTGCTGTTGTATCAGAACGTTTTTTTGAGTCCCCACACAGCCTCAAACACCATTTCCCGGAACTCTATGCCCAACTCAAAGCATTTTACAAAGTAGATCCTGCCAACTGGGTGCAAAAGTGAGTATCAAGTTCGATATGAATTATTTCTGGTAAGATACCATCATATCACCAACCCAAGGAGAAAAACAGATGAAGTTCATACGATTAACACAAAAAGCCTTGCTGCCGTTCTTAATGGGAGGTATGCTTTATGCTGCTTCCGATGTAAGCAGTACCAATGAAAGTCTGAGAGAACTTCCTTCCCACTACAATATGATCGTTGCCCTTTATGGACGTCCCAATGTCAAGACATTAGGTACACTGGGACAGCAGCCGCTGGCACAGACTATTGAAAAAGCAAAAGCCAAAGCAAAGCTTTATGAAGAAGCGTGGGGTTCAGGCAAACATGTGACACCGGGATTTGATCTTATTTATGAGATGGCGACAAGCTCACCGGGGAAAGACGGTAAGTATGTGATCACACTGAGTGAGAAAGTATTGCAGGAATATATCGCTGCGGCACAGGAGAATGGTATTGCTGTATTCATTGATGTACAGTTGGGTAAAAAAACACCGGCACAGGCAGTTAAACCGCTGTTGAAGTATTTAAAGTATGACAATGTGCATATTGCGGTAGATCCGGAGTTCTCTGTAGATGATCTTTCGGTACGTCCCGGAAAAAAGATCGGTTCCATCACCGGTCCACAGATCAATGAAGTGCAGGATATGATGCGTGACTATATCAATGCAAACGGTATCAAGGATGACAAGATCCTTCTGGTTCATATGTTTACAGAGCATATGGTCGTACAGAAGAAGGCTATCAGGTATACAGACAGGGTTCACCTTGTGATGCATCTGGACGGGCACGGTTCTCCGGCATTGAAGATCAAGATCTATAACGGTCTCTATACTGAAGCACGTGCAGCGAAGGTTGTAGGGGGATTCAAAGTGTTTTACAAACAGGACAAACCGATGATGACACCCAGACAGGTGCTCGGTCTTGAACCTGTAGGCAAGAGCAGGGTCAGAGATATGCCCCGTGTTATTACCTATCAGTAGTGGGGTAAAGGTCAGACCAATCCAAGTTCCGCGAGTATTGCTTCGATCTTGGGTGAGATCTGCGCCAGTTCGTTGATAAAGGTACCCCATGCCTTGTCTTCGGCATACCACTCTTCAATATGTTTAAAAGAGTTGCTTTTCTCTTCTTCTGTCAGCTCGTTTGACTTGTCGATATTCTCTTTGATTTTTTCCAGGTGTTTCAGGTTGCTTTGACTCATCTCATCTCCTTAGTAATTGTCATATTTTCCGGCAGTAATGTCCGCTTTGAGTGCATCAAGTGCTTCCTGCATCGTTTGAACGATCAGTTCAGCAGACTTTCTGTCATCATTTTCCGGGATATCCCAGTCAAATATCTTCATATTGGCTTTGAAGATAAGTTCCATTTCTGTCTGGATGCTTGAACGCATCTTCTCGATCTCTTGTTCCTGTGGTGTCATGCATTTCCTTTCTTTTTTCATATAGTACGATCATAACACTTTTTCACTAATAAACGGTGCACTAAACAGATATTTTTCTGTAAAAAAAATCTTGACGAATAATAACTTGAAAAAGTACATACAGTAAGTATTTGGGTATACATATATGAAAAGAATATATGTGGTTCTGTTACCCTTTTTGTAGTACAATACACTACATTTGAAAGGGGTATGTTTGGAACATCAAAGTATTCGAAGTGTCGGTGTCTGGGGTGCTATTGCCATCGGTATCGGAGGTATGGTCGGCGGAGGTATTTTTGCCGTTCTGGGTGAAGCGGTCTCATTGGCACATGGGGCGACTTTTGTTGCCTTTTTCATTGCTGGACTGGTGGCACTGTTGACTGCCTATTCCTATGCCAAGCTCTCTGTAGCTCTGCCTAACCGTGGAGGTACGGTTGTCTTTGTCGATCGGGCTTTCAAAAAGAATCTGCTCTCAGGAAGTGTGAACCTGATGCTATGGTTGAGCTATCTTGTGACCATTTCACTCTATGCAACGGCATTTGCCTCTTATGGAGCCACCTTTTTTCAGGAGCCTACTCCTTTTTGGCTGGAGCATATCCTGATCACCGTTGCGATCTTGCTGCCAATGCTCATAAATCTGGTAAGTGCCTCATTTGTCAGCAAGTCTGAAACGATCTTTGTTTTTATTAAAGTGACTCTGCTGCTGGTGATCATTGCTTCGGGGCTCTTTTTTGTCGATACGGAGCGTCTTGCTCCTGCTCACTGGGAAGCCCCCATTGCCATTGTGACCGCAGGTATGATCATTTTTGTCGCTTATGAAGGGTTTGAACTCATCGCCAATGCGGCGGAAGAGATTATTGAACCATCCAAGAATCTTCCCCGTGCATTCTACGCTTCGGTACTGTTTGTGATCTTTCTTTATGTAACGATCTCCATTGTCACCGTAGGAGTGGTGCCTGAGTCCAGGTTGATGGAAGCCAAAGATTATGCCCTTGCCATTGCTGCAGAACCGGCACTGGGGCATGTGGGCTTTACCTTGGTGGCGGTTGCCGCACTGCTCTCCACTTTCTCGGCGATCAATGCAACGATCTACGGCAATGCCAGACTGGGGTACAACCTTGCCAAAGAGGGACGGCTGCCAAAGTCGCTTGCCCATGAAAAACGGCATATTCCCGGTACGGGAGTGATTGTTACCTCCCTGCTGAGCATTGCTCTTGCCAATACCATTTCCCTGACGGAGATCGCCATCATCGGGAGTGCAGGCTTTTTACTGATCTTTTTTATTGTCAATATTGCTGCGTACAAGATGAGAGGATTGATCCATGCCAAATCTTCCATACTTGTCAGTGCGATTATTATGAGTGCATTGGCACTGGTTACACTGCTTTATCATACTTATAGCAGCAACCCGCGTGCCATTGCAGTATTTGTATCGTTCATAGTCATCTCTTTTCTGTTCGAGCTCTTTTACGGACGTCTGATCAGAGGGCAGTTCTTTGAACGACAATATACAAAACGGTAAAGGAGAAAATGATGTTTTACAGACAGTGGATTTTCTTATCTGTTCTGACACTTCTCAATGCAGAAGATACACTGACCCGGCTGATCGGAAAGAATCAGCACTATCTTGACCATTCAACCAGCTTGAAAGAACACTCAGAGGGTGTGAATGGAAAAGTAAAAGGCTATTACAAGAATGGCAGACTGAAGGTAGAAAGATCCTATATCGGAGGTATACAGGAGGGGATGCAGACCTTATGGCACAAAAACGGCAGGAAAAAAGCTGAGGTGATGTTCCTCAACGGGAAAAAAGAGGGGATAGAACGTAAGTGGTACACCAACGGACAGCTCAAGTGTGAGATCCCCTACAAAGACGGCAAGCGTGACGGAAAAGAGACCTTTTGGTATAAAAGTGGTGAGAAGATGCTGGAGTACCACTTTAAAAATGGTAAGTATAATGGGGAAAATATCAGTTGGCACAGGAATGGGAAAGTGAAAGATATCACTCACTATAAGGCAGGGAAGAAGGAGGGGGTGCATATCATCTATGATGAAAAAGGCAATTATCTGGAGAAGGCCTACTATAGGAATGATCAGTTTGACGGACTGCATGAAGCATGGTATACCAACGGTCAGAAAAAGATCGAACATACGTTTAAGAACGGGGTAAGAGAAGGTATTGAGAAGGTATGGTATCCGGATGGAAGGCTGCAGTACCAAGCCGAGTACAGGAACGGAGAGCGTCACGTCCGTACGCAATAGTCTTTAAAGCAGCTCGCCAAGACTTTTAGCTGCCTCTTCATAGCCCAGTATGATCATCTCTTCAGCTTTGTCAAACTCCAGTGTACCGCAGGCATTACGTGCGATCTCGATACTGTAGTCTGGTGGATAGGCGGCAAGTTTCTCTCTGGCAATGGTGCTTTGCATCGCATCGAATGCCTGGTTGGCGATGTCGTAGACTCCCAGATCGATCTCTGTGACAACACGTGAGGTAGAGTGTTTGATCTCCTGAATGAAGTGTTTGATCTTGTCGGTAATATCCCTGTCTGCATCTGCATGCGGCTGTGAGAGAGGCGGCTCCTCTTTCTGGTACCGTTTTTGGGGTTTGCCGCCAAGGTTGACTGCAATGGTCATATCGGTATGGTCATGGAAGGTCGGGGCAATGGGTACGGGATTGAGTACACCACCGTCAATGAGCACTACACCGTCTCTCTCAACAGGAGTAAAGAAAAGTGGCAAAGAGATGGAAGCGCGGATAGCATCAAAAAGCCTGCCGCTGTTCATCCAGACCTCTTTCTCCCGTTTGATGTCCGCTGCAATGGCGGTAAACTTTACAGGGAGAGACTCAATATGAACATCACCTACAAGCTGGATAAGTGTATTGATGATCTTATCTCCCTTGATCAGTCCGCTGCTGTCCCATGAGAGATCAAGCAATGTAATGATATCGAACTTGTCAATGGCAAGCACCCACTTCTCGAACTCATCGAGTTTGCCTGCCGCATAAACACCGCCGATGAGTGCTCCCATCGAACAGCCGGAGATGGAAACGACCTTGAAGTGATGCTCTTCCAGCCAGCGTATGATACCGATGTGCGCCAGGCCTCTGGCACCGCCGCTGCCAAGAACCAGAGAGACTGTGCGAGTATGAGGAGACATATGTTATCCTTTAGGGAATAAAGTGTAGATATTATACACTATCAATCTGATTTGGATATACTGTAAAAAAAGAAGAGTGTGAAGGTGAAAAGAGTAACATATATCATTACATGGATTGCGATTGTCGCAACATTGTGGTTTGGCATTGATGCGATGGGTGAAACACGTTCATTCTCCGCTTTTTTGATCCTTTTTGTCGTCATTATTCCCTATCTTTTGGGACTGTGGCTGCTTCGTATCAGTCGCGTAAAAAAGGTTATACGTTTGGTTTCGGGTATTGTAAGCCTGCTTGCTATCGCAGGAGTCTATATGCTGTATAGGTCACTTGTTTTGTATCCGGATGCGCAAAGTGGTATGGTTTTTTTAGTACTGCCTGTATATCAGTTTCCTGTAATGCTGTTGACTGCTGCTGCAGTTTGGATCATGCAAAGAGCGAAATAAGATTCGAGGAGATGTGTCGTATTGCAGATCTTTGAGGCATGGAGTATCCGTACGATTGAAAAGTATTATGCGCTACATGAGGGTAGTCAACCTGTGTATGATTCTCTCAAGGCACTTTTTACTTCAACACGTCTGCGATACTTTACGGTATTTGCCTTTTTGATCGGGTTTGTTCTGACCATTCCTATTATCTACATGGAGATCCACTGGAAAGTATTTGCGTTTGATACGGTCAGCATGGAAAACCTTCTGCGCTATTTTTTCTGGTTGACAGTGCTGATCGTCATCGAGTTCTACCTTCTTTTTGCATTGGGATTTTACCTGCTCTCCTACTATATTTACCATATCTATCATATGTACCGTGATGAAGTTGGATATATCAAAGAGGAGGCGTTTTTGGCGATGCTTGGAAGGACGGTCATGGAGCTTCCTGAAAAGAATATTGTGAAGTTCAATGTCGACCATCAAGAGCACAGTGACAGAGAGAGACTGATGTGGGCACTGCTTTACAAAATAAAAGTGGTATTGACCAATGTGGTGTTGAAGTTTGCCATGAAGAAGATCCTGACCCGTACTTCGTTCCGTGTCTACTCTCCCTATGTTGCCGCACTGGGAACGGGTGCATGGGATGCCTTTGTTTTCTACAAGACAGCCAAAGAGAGCCACTACAAGATCACGGTACGGTTTGTCATACTGTACCTGTTGGCGCATAAGCGGGAGCTCTTGCTAAAAGAGGTGCATCTTAAAGCGATCCTTGCACGCTACTTCTACTACGGGGAATATAACAACAACTTTGACTTTTTCCTTACCAAGTTGTATGAGATCCAACCGTTTCACTACACCAAAGAGGAGTATCTTGCTGCATCAGTTATACAAAAAAGTGATCCTGAACTGCTGCTACTGCTGTATGCATTTAAAGAAAAAATGCATGGAAAACGTGAAAAAGAGATCACCCGGTCACTTGAGCAGGATGCCGAACTTTTAAGACTGAGAAGTGCTTTCCGATCAGGGGATCTTGCGTATCTGTATGCGTATGTGGAGAGGCTGTAAACAGTTTTTGATTATACATCCAGACTCTGCTCACCCGGCATAATGGTATTGAAAGTTGTCTGCCATGTGCCGTTTTCAATGTTATAGAATTTGATCTCACCATCCACCTTGAACGCTGCAGCCGTCCAGTCTTCCCAGTATCCATCCCACGTAACGCTCAGGCATCCGTCATCTTCGACCTGCCATTTTCCGAACTCATGGCTGCCCCAGTCGTTCTTTGCTTCCATTTCCCCGTTTGGGTTCATAAAAGTCCTGTATATTCTGTGACCGCTGTACTCATAGTCGCCAATAACGGTATTGCCGGAGATGAGTGCCAGCAGCTCCTCTTTTGTCAGCGGGGTGTGTCCCTGTGCTTTCAGGTCGTTCTGTGTGGTCTGTATTTCAATACTTGGTTCCATAAATATGCCTTTTGGATCATGATTATTCACATTATAGGCATAGTGTTCTTAAATGTCATATCTCTTTTTGCAATGCACAGTGAAAATCACTGCTTTGCGTCTCTATCTGTATTGTTGCATGTTCAATGTGGAATTGATGGTGGAGTGTTTCCTGTATGGATCTGAGCAGGGCATTGTCTATCTGGTTATCACTGCTGACAAGGTGAACACTGAGTGCGGTCTGTGTCGTGCTGAGCGGCCAGATGTGCAGATCGTGCAAAGAGACAATACTTTCAAGTGAGAGCAGATAGCTTTTGACTGCTTCTGTGTCTATCTTCTCCGGTACGGCATCGATGGAGAGATTGACCGAGTCTTTAAGAAGCCCCCATGTTCCCATGAAAACAAATATAACGATGAGCATACTCAGCAGAGGGTCTATCCAGAGCCATCCTGTGAACATGATGGCAGCACCGGCAAGTACCACACCCACAGAGACAGCGGCATCGGCAACCATGTGCATGTAGGCGGCTTTAACATTGAGATCACTTTTGGCACCGTGCAGAAAGAGCCATGCTGTCAGTGCATTGATGACCACACCCACACCCGCAACGACAATGACCGTCAATCCGTTGACCGCTTCGGGTGCACGAAGCCTCTCTACCGCTTCATAGAAGATGACCCCAAGTGCTACAAGCAGAAGCAGGGTACTGAGCAAAGAGGCAAGTATGGTTGCTTTCTTCAAACCGTAGGTACGGGCAGAGGTAGGCGCTTTTTTCGAAAGCCAGTACGCACCCCATGCCAAGAGAAGCGAAAAGACATCGCTCAGGTTATGCCCCGCATCGGCAATGAGTGCAAGTGAATCGGCATAGAGCCCGTAAAAGACCTCGACAATGACAAAGAGGATGTTCAGAGCAATGCCCAGAGAGAAAGCTCGGTTGTAGTTCATGGTCGCAGGGGGTGCATGTGAATGGTCATGTCCCATGAAGGTCCTTCTTTATAAGTTTGCTCTGTATGAAGAAACATATATGCAGATTATTATAGCGTTTTTGAAATTTGTTTGGAATGCATACTAATGGTCATTCGGTGGTGAATGTAGGGTAGGCGCCCGGAGGAAGTGCCCTTGGGGTACAATTGCCTACCTTTATAAAACAGATATACAAAGCAATGCGTTTTCTTGCAGAGACATAGCAAGAAGGTAGGCTGAAGCCTACCCTACAAAATGTAAAAAATGGAAGATGAAATGTAGGGGCAGGTCTTGTACCTGCCCTTTACTACGAAGCATTAAAAGAGGCTGTACTCTTCTTTAATGGTATTGAGAATGCCTTTATCTGCATTGTAGATGAACGCATAGTTGAAGTGCATACTCTTAAGTAGTTCACGTACCTCCTCTTCATTCTCGAACCAGTGCGGATGGTCGATACCGGGTACTTTGGTCTTTGGCGGAGTGAGGACAATGCTTTTGACCCACATGTTGGAGCGTTTGACATATTCGCGTGCCTTTTCGATGTCGG
>Ga0256843_1001890_pt1 | contig 15917 bp, 14 predicted proteins | sample AlvinellametaG_FD_191572 | JGI IMG/M metagenome (GOLD analysis project Ga0256843, IMG submission 191572) | Pompeii worm associated microbial communities from hydrothermal vent at the East Pacific Rise, Pacific Ocean - Alvinella | ecosystem: Host-associated > Annelida > Integument > Unclassified ... | reverse complement strand
TGATGGCCTTCCGCTTTCTCTACCTTTACGACCGCGGCGGTAAAAAAAGCTTCCTCTAAAGGGTGCCTCTGTATACTTTCATGCTTCCGAAACGATGGGTCTTTAGCTCAGTTGGTTAGAGCCCCCCGCTCATAACGGGGTGGTCCCGAGTTCGAGTCTCGGAGGACCCACCAGCTACCGGTCCGCTTTTCTTCGTTCCATTTCCGCTTTTCTTTTTTCGAGCCAGAGTTTTCGCAGTGCTTCGTTACGGTCTTTTACGGTGCGTGCCGCCGCCTTGAAGGTGTGTTCGTCAGGATGATACATGTGACCGGAAAATTCAAAGGCTTTCAATCCGATGCGGACTGTTTCATACTGGCCGCGGGTCTTGTTGAACGCGACGATCTCGCCTGTTTCGGTTTCGATCCAGTGCAGATATTCGTCGCCTTTGAGCGTCCCGGTAAATGTCGAGCCGTCGGGCTGGGTGAATGTCCGGGTCCGTTCGAACGCCGGAGCGGCGAAAAGAAGGCCGGTGAACAGCAGAAATGTCATGATCGGTTTCACGGTGATACCTCTTTGTCGGAATTGATGAGAGTGGCGCGCATCGTTTCGGCCGCCGGCGAGATATTCAGAACGCTGACGCCGCTCTCGCTGCCGTCGTACCGCCGGGAATCCGGGCTTGTTTCCGGGCCGAACCGGGTCCGGTTCCCGGCGAAATAGAGATTTTTCGCGTCGCCGGGAAAATTGGGGCTGTTGTCGAGTCCCGCGTTGGCGGCTTCCTCGAGGTCGACGCCTTTGTGGGCGGCATCGGCGTTGACGGTGTTGAGCGCACTGCCTTCGTCTATGACTTTCTGGTCGATATGCCAGATCGCCAGGCCGCCGCGGTAATAGCCTTTCAGTACATTCATGCCCGCATCGTAACCGTGCTCCGAGCGGTTCTCGATCAGAAAACATTCCGATCCGCCCGCGGGCAGCAGTACAATGTTGTAGCGGTCGTCGTCCGTGGCGTAAAAGGCCTTTTCTTCTCCGCCGTTTTCGGCGATGATCTGCGGACGGATCCAGCCGACGTTCATTTTGCTCCAGGCCGACAGGGAAACGGGCGTGTTCCCGTAGGGATCGTCGGCGCTTTCCTGCCCCCACATGCCCGAACCCATCAGTCCGAAATAGCCGATGCCCGCGGAGGCATTGGACGTATCGTAAAGGTCGGGCAGGTTGAGCGCGGCGTGGCCGAGTTCATGGGCGATGATGCCGATCGTGGCGTCCCGGTCGTAATGGATGGAAGGATCGACGTGGCGTTCGCCGAAAACCGCGTAATTGCCGCCGCGGTTGCAGCCCATGAGGGCGACTCCGTCGAGGATCGGAGTGTCGGCTTCCGAGACACAGGACTGGTGTCCCCATATTCCGTCGTCGCCGGTGTCGCCGGAAAAAGCGTCTTCGTTGCCGGCGACGATGAAAACGATCAGCATCTCGTCCGGGCCGATCGCGCCGTCCTTGTTGCGGTCATAGCGGGAAAAATCGATTGCCGGGTCGGCTTTGACCAGTGCGGCTTTGAGGTCGGGATGGATCGCCGTACCGAAGCCGCAATCGGGATGGTTCCTGTCGAGACGGACGGTGATGATTCCGTCGTTGGCGGTCCCTTCGGATTCCGTTACCGGTTCCAAACCGAAACGGCCGTAGGAGTTGCGCTGGAAATAATGGTTGAGTTCATGAGGCGCCTCGCCGAAAATTTTCCGGTTCCATGTCCTTGCGTCATTGTGGAAAAGATGGTTGTTGTATTCGAGCCGCACGACGAGCGTCGGACGCCGCTCTGCGGGCGCCGGGTTTTCGGGAACCCTGCATCCGCCGTGCAACGGCGGTGCGGGCGGCGGGGCGCTTTCGCCTCCGCCGCCGTTTTCGCCGCATCCTTGCATCAATGCCAGGAGGGGAAGTGTCATCAGAAATATACGCCGCATTCAAAACCTTCTGTCGTTATCTTTGTTTCGTAAATTATAGTCGGGAAAACCGAACGAATGTTAAACCTGTGAATCGAAGCCGTCCCCGGGCCGGCGGCCGGATCGGCATCCTTTCGTCATTGCCCAGTATAACGGGAGACCGTGTAGAAAAAATGGGGCCTCAGTAACGAGTGGATATAATTCCGATTATTTTTCAAAGGCGAAAACCGATGCTGACATTTAGCGACCTGCTGCTGAAACTGCAGCAATTCTGGAAAGACCAGGGCTGCAATATCGTCCAGCCCTACGATATCCCGGCCGGGGCGGGGACCTTCCATCCGGCGACGTTTCTGCGTTCGCTCGACTCCACGCCGTGGTCGGTGGCCTATGTCGCGCCGAGCCGCCGCCCGACGGACGGGCGCTACGGGGAAAACCCCAACCGCCTCGGAAGCTATTATCAGTTCCAGGTACTGATCAAACCCAGCCCGGACAACATCCAGGAACTTTACCTCAAAAGCCTGGAGTATCTCGGCCTGAACCTGAAAGACCACGACATCCGTTTCGTCGAAGACAACTGGGAGTCCCCGACGCTGGGCGCCTGGGGACTGGGCTGGGAGGTTTGGCTCAACGGAATGGAAGTGACGCAGTTCACCTATTTCCAGCAGGTCGGCGGGATCGCCTGCGATCCGGTCGCCGTCGAGATCACCTACGGGACCGAGCGGCTGGCGATGTATCTGCAGGGCGTCGACACGGTTTTCGACATCGTCTGGAACGAGAACGAATTCGGCAAGACGCTCTATCGCGACATCCACAAAGAGGGGGAAATCGAATTTTCGAAGTACAACTTCGAGACAGCCGATACGGCGATGCTCTTCGCCGATTTCGATGCCAAGTCCGCCGAATGCAGGCGCGCGCTGGATGCGGGGCTGCCGCTGCCGGCGTACGACCTGTGCATGGCGGCGAGCCATACCTTCAACACCCTCGACGCGCGCAAGGCGATTTCACAGACCGAACGCGCCAACTACATCCTCAAAATCCGCGAACTCGCCAAAGGGTGCGCGGAGCTTTACAAGGCGCAGGAAGCGGAGCGCCTGGAACGGGTCAAAGCGTAGCCGCCGCGCTTTGCGTTTTTCTTCCGTTCCCGTGAAACTCGTCGGACAGATCGAAAAGATCATCTACGAAAACGACGGGTTCTTCATCGCGCTGCTTTCTTCGGGCGAGAAAATCAGCGGCAGTTATCACGACAGCAGCGTCAAAAGCATCGAAAAGGCCGCGGTCACGCTCGAAGGCGATTTCGTCGAGCATCCCCGATACGGGAAAACCTTCTCCTTTCACACGCTCCGCGTCAACCAGCACGAGCTTTTTTTCTTTCTCAACCGTGTCGTCGGCGGATTTCCCAAACGGGTCACGGCGGAGCTGATCGAGCACTTCGGTGAAAAAGGGCTGATCGACATCCTCGACAACGACATCGAAAAGCTCAAGGCGTTCTCCGGCATCGGAGAGAAGCGGCTCGAACGGATACAGGGGCGCTGGAAGCGGTTCCGGTCGATGCGGGAACTCGGAAGTTTTCTCGCGCCGCTCGGAGTGACCCCCGCCGTGATTTCGACGATCGCCGGGGCGATGAAAGAGGTTTCCGATCCGGTGGCGGCCCTCAAAAAGAATCCCTACGTTCTGATGAACATCGGAGGGATCGGTTTCCGGCGCGCCGACGAGATTGCGCTGAAAACGGGGATCGGCCCCCGCGACGACCGCCGGATCGCGGCCGCGATGGAGCATGCGGTCGCGCTCCGCTGCGAACGGGAGGGGAACAGCTGTCTTGGCAGGAAAGAACTTTTCGAGACCCTCGACACCCTGCTGCGGGACGAAACGGTCCGGAACGAATACGAGACGGCGCTGCTGGAGCGTATCGCGGAAGGGAGCATCGTCGTGCTCGACGACGGGACGCTTTCCCCGGCGCGCCTCTACGAAGCCGAAGCCTACCTGTACGAGACGTTCCGCCGCCGGAGCGCGGGCCGCGACGAGCCGATCGTGGAGGACCTGGACGCTTTTCTCGAAAGCACGGAGCTGGCGCTCGGTGCCCAACAGCGGCAGGCGGTGGAAACGGTCAATACCGGCCTCCGGATGTTCTGTCTCGTCGGATATGCGGGCACGGGCAAAAGTACCACGTCGCGGACGATGCTGGAACTGCTGAGCCGGCGGTACGGGCGCGCGGGCATCGTGACCTGTGCGCTCAGCGGCATCGCCGCGCAGCGCATCGGCGACACGACCGGTTTCGAAAGCGCGACGATCCAGAGCCTGCTGGTCCGGTACGAAGAACGCGACGCGATGCCTTACGGCGTCGTGCTGGTCGACGAGGCATCCATGATCAATTCGACGCTTTTCGCCCGGCTGCTGTCGAAATGCCGCCGGGACGCGGTCGTGATTCTGGTGGGGGACGACGCCCAGCTGCCGCCGATCGGGGCGGGAAACGTGCTGGCCGACGTCATCGCCTGCGGCATCGTTCCCGTGGTCAAGCTGACCCGGATCTACCGGCAGAGCGAAGAACAGGCGCTCGCTTTTGTCGCCGACGGAATCCGCCGGGGAGAGCCGCCGGATTTTTCGGCGGCGTTCGGCGATTTCCGGTTCGACGGAATTCCGGACGGAGCGTTTCCGGGACGCGAAGCGCATGCCGAAGCGGTGCTCGGCAGGATCGTCGAAGCGGCAATAGAACACATCCCCCGCGGCCGGGAATATCTGAAAGACAGAAACCTTTCGGCCTATTTGCGCGATTTTCAGGTGATTTCTCCGAGAAAGGGCGGTCCGCTCGGTACGGAGAACCTCAATCGTGTTCTGCAGGAGTATTTCAACCCTTCTCCCCGGAAAAAGGTGGTGCGCGGCGAAACGGAATTCCGTCTGATGGACAAGGTGGTCCATGTGCGCAACGACAACCTTCCTTCCTGGACGCTGGCGGAGTACAGGGAAAAGAAACCATCCGGACTCCGGCGGATTTACAACGGCATGGCCGGCCTGCTTTTTCGTATCGATACGGAAACGGAACAGGTCCATGTCGTCTACCCGGCGGAAGAACTGGTCGTCTCTTACGATTTCACGCAGACGGCGACGCACCTGATGCTTTCATACGCTCTGACAGTGCACAAAGTCCAGGGAATGGAGTATGAGACGGTGGTGATGCCGGTGACGTCCGGACACGCTCCGATGTTGACCCGCCCGTTGCTCTATACGGCGGTGACGCGGGCGAAGCGGCTCTGCTGTCTGGTCGGAGAACGTGAAGTTCTCGTCCGGGCGATACGTCGTGAAAAGGCGGTGACACGGCGTACCGTCCTAAGGAGTTTGGCTTGCAGGCATAAAATATAATTATGATGTGTCAGCTCTGATTTATCTTTATGTCATTATAATTTGTAATAAAAAAGTGAGAAGACGCGTGAAATACCACTCTCCGAAGCCGCTGCACGTCAAATGGAACCGCCTTGTCAACAGTCTGATCATGATCGCCGCCGTCTTTACGCAGCGTATCGAACTGCTTTATCTTTTTCTCGGACTCAACATCGTCACTTTTGTCGTCACGATTCATTACGGGCCGACCCGCTGGCTGCTGTGGCCCTTCGAACGCCGTCTGCGGCTCCGGCTGCTTGACGTCTCACCCGCCTATACCCGTTCCTATGCCATGACCGCGACGACGGAGAAATTTGAAATCCTGTTGCGCATTCTCGCGACGATCCTCGCGACAGGGTTCTATTTCTGCTGTCCGGTCGTCACCTGGCTGCTGGCGGTGGCGATGGGAATTTTCATGCTCATCAGCACATTTTTCGGTTTCTGTCTGTCGGCACTCGGCTACATCGCGGTTACGGCCGTCACGAGGCGTCATCATGTTCGTGGATGAGCGCTACACCCCCTGCCGCACCTGCGGACCGTCAAAAGCGGGCGCGAAAGTCAACACCGACTGTATTCTCGCCCGGAACGGCTTCACGCCCTATGCCCGCTGCGACCACTGTACGCTCAAAGTGACCTCCTGTATGGGGATGCAGTCGACAGGGCTTATTTTCGCCATCAGTTTTCTGGCCTCGCTTTTTCTTTTCATCGAGGATCCTCTGCTGATCCGGCTCAACATCATCGCGCTGGTGGGGCTGCTTTTCTGGCTGGGATACAAGATCACGCTCAGTACCGACGCCCTGGCCAATACAAGTGAAAAGAACCGGCAGCTGAGCGAGCAGCTGAGCGCCTACAACCAGTCGCTCGAAAGCGAGGTGAGCAAACGGACGGCCCAGCTGCAGAAAATGGCGACGCAGGACACCCTGACAGGACTGATGAACCGTCACGCTTTCGAACGGCGGCTTTCACAGGTGATGAAGAGCGCCAAGGAAGAGCATACCGAACATGTGCTCTGTTATCTCGATCTCGACCAGTTCAAGATCGTCAACGACACCTGCGGGCATGTGGCGGGTGACGAGCTGCTGCGCCAGCTCGCGCTGGTGCTGCGGCGCAGTGTCCGGGGAGAGGATGTCGTCGCGCGCCTGGGCGGAGACGAGTTCGGCATCCTTTTCAATCACGCTTCGATCGCGGAAGCCGAGGCGATGGCGGAGCGCCTGCTTCACCATATCGGGGAATTCCGTTTTTTCTGGGAAGGGAAGACTTTCGGCGTGGGGGCGAGCATCGGGATGGTGGCGATCCGCAAAGACTGCTGCACCCTGGCGACGATTCTTTCGCGGGCGGATACGGCCTGTTACGCCGCCAAGGACAACGGCAGGAACCAGATTCACGTGGCCAACGACGACGACCACGTCGTCAAACTGCGGCACGAACAGATGCAGTGGGTCGGCCGGATCGAAAAAGCGCTGGCGGAAGAGCGTTTCGAGCTGTATGTGCAGCCCATCGCCGATCTGGTCGATACGAGCTCCATCAAACATTTCGAACTGCTGATCCGGATGCGTTCGGAAGACGGGAACATCATCTTCCCCATGGCGTTCATTCCCGCGGCGGAGCGTTACGGGAAGATGGCCGAAGTCGATCGCTGGGTCATCGAAAATCTGATGTCGCATTTTCACGAGGTCCAGTCTTCCCAGGCGCTGCCGCTGCGTTTCAACATCAATCTTTCCGGGATTTCGATGAACGACGAAAGCATGATCGGTTTCATCCGGGAGGCGTTCAGCCGTTATCAGGTGCCTTACGAGGCGATCACTTTCGAAGTGACCGAAACGGCCGCGATTTCCAACATCCAGAGCGCCCAGGCCTTTATCGAAGAGTTCCGGGCCCTCGGATGCCGGTTCGCTCTGGACGATTTCGGCTGCGGACTGTCGTCGTTTTCCTATTTGCAGAATCTGCCGGTGGACTATCTCAAGATCGACGGCTCCTTCGTCGTCGACATCGACGTCAACGACGTCAACCGGGCGATGGTGGACGCCATCAACCAGATCGGACATGTGATGGGGATCGAAACGGTGTGCGAATTCGTCGAAAACGAACGGATCGTCCATGTGTTGCGCGAGATCGGAGTCGATTACGCGCAGGGATATCACATCGGCAGGCCCGTTCCTCTGACGAAACTGCGGACCGTGGCGTAAGCTTTCGGCAGAGCTCCGTCAGGGCAGGGGGCCCAGACGTTTTTCGGCGTCGGGCAGGCTTTTTTGCGGAATCTGGACGAGAACGGGATCTTTCGCCGGGTCGAGCCAGTGCAGCACTTTTTCAAGGTCGCCGGCTTTCATGGCGGTGCATCCCGCCGTCGGGGCATTCGGTGCCCGCCGGATGTGCAGAAAAATACACGAACCGCTTCCGCTGCGCCGGGCGTCGTTGTGCCGGACGAACGCCCCGAACCGGTAGAGGCCGTCTTTGCGCCGCATCCATTCGAAACTCCGTACCGAGGTCTCCGGCCCGATGCGGACGAGCCGGTTGTAGTCCGCCGAGGCGGGATCGTCGACGCAGATGAGGTCGGCGGTCGCCCGGAGATAGGGCATGGCGGTCGCGAAGGCGGGTGCGTATCCGAAAACCGGCCCGAGTTCGAAAATGCCCGCCGGCGCCCGGCCGTCCCCTTCGTGTTTGACGGGGTCGTTCGCCGCATGCGGCAGCGGCGTCACGCCCAGCCCCCATCCGAGCCCGTTGCGGCCGAGAATGACGGGGACGGGTTTTCCCACCGTTTCCCACTGTCCGTGACGGAGTTCGCAGCGCCGCAGAAGCGCTTCGGAACGGTTCATGTCGGCGGCGACGACCAGCAGCAGCTGTTCATGCGCCGCTGCTGACAGCGCGGCAAGCAACAGGGCGGGAATCCGGAAATTATTTGCGATTAGTTTCATCTGTGGTACACTTATCCCATATATCGTCAGCCGGTATCATATCACAACAGCAGGAAGGGCCATGCAGATAACTGTCAGGAAAGCGTCGGATGCGGATCGGGAACGGGTGGCCCGGGCGATGCTCGATAGCTCGCGGGCGGGGAAGAAGATCGGGATATTCGATCTGATTTTCGAGACGGATGACGATGCGCAGCTCATGCACCGCCTTTCCGCACTGGCCGTGACGGAAACGAAAAGTTACTGTCATATTTCAAACTTTCTGATCGCATCCGGGGCGCAGAAACATGCCGGAGTTCTCTGCGGCTACGAACCGCGGATCGCCACGCACGAGATTTTTTCCCGGGCGCTGGCGGAGCTGGGCATCGGTCCGGACTATCAGGAACGGATCGCGACCTATCTGCTGGTGGAGCCGGAGATCGACCGTCAGACATGGGTCCTCGACTTCATGATGGTGACCCCCGGATGCGAACCGCTTCCCGTTTTCGAGGCATTGTTGAAAAAGAGCCTGCTGACCGCCCGTCTCAAAGGTTACCGAAAGGCGCAGACAATGGTGGAGATCGGTTCGGTCGACACGGAGCTGCTGTATGAAAAGCTGGGGTTCGAGGTGATCGACGAAAAGCGGAGCGAGCTTTATGCCGACCAGTTCGGCCGTCCGGGGATCAAGCGGCTTCAGATGACGTTGTGAGCGCGTATACGCCCGATTTTCTTTCCCTGCTGCCGCCGGCGGCGGCGATCGTGCTTTCTCTGTGGTCCCGCCGGGTGTTGCCGGCGCTGGGGGCGGGAATCGTCACGGGAGTGCTCGTTTATACCGGCGGGAACGTTCCGGCCGCAGTCGGGGCGCTTTTTTCACTTTTTTACGATCTGCTGACGACCGCGTGGATTCTCAAGACGCTCGCTTTTGCCGTTCTGGTCGGTTCGGTGATGGAGCTGATGCGCCGTTCGGGAGGGATCGACGGTTTCGTCCATCTGCTGCAGCACCGGCTTTCGCTGGTGCGCAGCCGGCGGAGCGCGCTGCTGCTGGTCTTTCTGACGGGAGTCGTCATCTTCATCGAGTCTTCGATCACCGCCCTGATCGCGGGGGCGGTGGGACGGCCGCTGGCGGCGCGTTTCGGCTTCAGCCGCGAAAAACTGGCCTATGTCTGCGATTCGACGGCGGCGCCGGTCTGTTCTTTGATCCTGATCAACGGATGGGGTGCGCTGTTGCTGGGGTTGATCGCCACGCAGATCCAGGCGGGGCTGGTGTCCGGGGATGCCGTCGCCGTCCTGATGGAGTCGGTTGCCTACAACTATTACGCGATGACGGCGCTGGCCGTAACACTGGCGGTGATCTGGTTCGACTGGGATATCGGTCCGATGCGCCGGGTGCGCAGCATGCCTCCGGCGATGGAGGAGGCGGACGGCGGCCGTCAGAGCGCCTCCTTGATGCTGATTCCGCTGGCGGTGATGGTCGGCGGGGTTTTCTTTTTCCTGTGGTGGACGGGCGAAGGGAATTTTTTCAAAGGCAGCGGAAGCAGTGCGGTGTTCTATACGATGCTCCTGACGCTGGCGGTGATGGCGGGGCAGTACCGCCTGCAGGTCGGGATGCCGTGGAAGACCTATGCCGGTGCGGCATTGAGGGGTGCGGCGGCCCTCCTGCCGATCGTCGCGGTTCTTCTGCTGGCGTTTGGCATCGGAAAAGTGATCGGCATGGTGGGAACGGGAAGCTGGCTCGGCGGTTTCATGGATGCGGACACGCCGCGCGGCTGGCTGGCGGCCTCGGTCTTTCTCGTCGCGTCGGTCATGGCGTTTGCGACGGGAACGAGCTGGGGGACTTTCAGCATTATGCTGCCCATTGCGGTGGCGGTGGGAGACGCCGCAGGCGCACCGGCCCCGCTGCTGATCGGGGCGGCGGTTTCCGGCGGCGTGTTCGGAGACCACTGCTCTCCGATTTCCGATACGACCATCATCTCTTCGCTGGCGGCGGGATGCGATCATATCGACCATGTGCGTACGCAGATGCCCTACGCCCTGCTTTCGGGTGTCATCGCACTTGGGATGTTCGCGGCGGCCGGGTTCTACGGGCGGTGACGGTCAGGCAGGTTTTCTGTACGGCAGTTCGTAACCTTCGGCTTTTTTGGCCGAAATGATATTGAGCGAGTTCAGCAAGGCCTCTTTTTTGCTGTCGAAGTAGTGCTTTTTTGATTGTCCGGAGCAGCGCTGTCCGCAGTGGTGGACCAGCAGAAAATCGTCGAAAAGCGTCGGGTAGAGTGAGACGGAATAGTATCGTACGCGCCGACCTTTTTTCTGGACGAGGGTCATATCTTTTCTGCTTTTTGTGTTCTTTTGTGAATCATAACGAAAAGTTTCTCAAATTGCAATATACGCAACGACATAACTTTCCGGTTCCGTCAGGGGGTTCCGGAGGTAGCTTTCGGGCTATCGCCGCGTCAGGACTTCCATGGCACGGCCCGCGTTGAGTTTTCCGAAAGCGTGGCGCAGCTCGAACCCGTCGGCGCCATAGGGGGCGTTGCCGGTCTTGTCGGCGGGTTCGATCAGAAGGGTTCGCAGGCGTTCGGGCGTCAGTGACGGGTCGCGGGACTTCAGCAGGGCCGCTGTCGCGGCGACGACGGGAGCGGAAGCGGAAGTGCCGTGAAAAAACCGGTAGCCTTTTCCCAGCCATTCATCGTTCGGGTGTTTCGAAATTTCGTCGGTCGTCGGCAGGCCGATGGATTCGCCGCCCGGCGCCATGAGATCGATCGCGCTTCCGTAATTGGAGTAACTGCAGCGGTCGCCGGTTTCGCTGCTGGAAGTGACGCCGATGACCCAGGGCAGTTCGGATTCGTCGTTGTATCCGGGCTCGTCGAGATCGCGCCCGTCGTTTCCTGCGGCGAAAATGACGGTGATATTCTGTTCGTAGACCGAACGGATTTCGTCGGAGACGGCCTGCGAAACGACGTAGCTTCCCCAGCTGCAGCTGATGATATCGGCTCCGTGCGTGCGTGCGTATTCGAAAGCCCGGATGATGTCGGCGTCGGTGTCGTAGGCGCTGCCGATGAGAATCAGCTTCGCTTCGGGTGCGGCCCCGATGACTCCGGCAGTGTCGGCGACGGCGGCGATCAGGCCGCTGCACCATTGCCCGTGCGTGGATGCGCCGGAAGGCGAAGTGACATCCGTACCGCCGGTCCTGGCGTTGTAGGTGCCGACGACGTTGGCCGCGATATCGGGATGGGCCGGATCGAAATAGTCGTCGATGACGGCGACGGTGACGCCGCGTCCCCTGCTTTTTTCCCAGGCCTCCTCGATACGGATATGGGCGTCGGGCAGGATGCCGTAACGGTCGGCGAAGGCTGCTTCAGGACGGTGCAGATGCCAGGCGTAGCGGTAGTAGGGGTCGTTTACGGTTACGTTGACGTCACTGTCGTTGTGTTCGCCGGAGCCGGAGGAGGAAGAGCCGCATCCGGCGAGGACCAGGACACCTGCGGCGAGAAACGGAAGCAGTTTGGTCATCGGCGTTCTTTTTGTGAACGGAGGTTCGGCTGGGCGAAGCCGACGCCTTCGGTTTTTTCGATTTCCTTTGCCAGACCGAGGGCGTCGCTGCCGGGGGGAAAGACAAGAAGATACAGGACGGGAGAGAGGCGTTCGCTTCTGAGCGGACGGAAGCGGCGCCGGATGCGTTCGAGCGTTTCGGCGTTTTCCGTTTTGACGATCACCTCCGGCCCGAAAGAGACGAAACGCCCGTTGGAAAGACGGAAAGTCCTTATCTGCTCATTTTTCGAGGGAATTTCCGACGCTTTCATCGGCAGACCGATGTCTTCCGCTCCTTCCGCGGAGGGCAGACAGGAAAAGACGAATGCGGTCAGGATCACGGCCGGGAGTTTCGGATTCATTCCGTCATTATAGCCAATCGGGGATTTTCGGTCCGTTTGTTTTTCGGGAAAAATCGAAAATGATAAAGGTTATTATTTTTATTTTAAGGAAAAGAAGCGTACAATCCCCCCAATAAATTGATACCGGTTATCATTGAGGATTCCGGAAAAGGCGGATCGGAGTATGGAAAAAAGGCACTTGTGGCTGTTCGTGGTGTCGGCGACCGGTTTGCTTCACGGAGAGGAAACGGCGGTCGTCTCACAGGGATGGTACCATTCAAAGAAAGCGGGCCGATATGACGTACCGAAGGAAGCGACGGCGAAACTTGCCCGCTGGGCGGAAGAAAGCCGGATCGATCTTCGGCTCCGTACCCTCTGGCTCGATGAGAGCGCGGGTGCGTCAAAAACGACGGCGACGGCGGTCGGCGGGCATTTCGGTTTTTCGACGCCGGACGTCTACGGCGTTTCGGGAAGGATCAAGGCGTACACTTCCCAGAAATTCTGGGGGATCAACCCTTCGAACGAAGCGATTCTCAATCCGGAGCTTTACCGAAGAGGTACGGAATCGTTTACCTATATCGCCGAGGCGGAAGCGGATTACGAATGGAGGGATCTGAGCGTGCGGGCGGGAAGAATGCGGATCGAAACGCCCTTCGCGGATCCCGACGATATCCGGATGGCGCCGAATACTTTCGAAGGGGTGGCGCTGTCTTATCGTTTCGACGGAAGTCTCACCTTTAACACGATGTTCTTGACGCGCTGGGCCGGTTTTGACAGCGGGGAGGCCCAGACCGATTTCGTCCGCTTTGCCGAGGATTCGGCGGGAATGGCGATGGTCGGGGCCGCGTACCGGGCGGGAGAGACGGAGGTGTCGTTCTGGTATTATCGTGTGGACCGGCTGTACGATCTCGTCTATGCGGAAGCGGTCGGCAACCGGGTGTTGTCGGCACAATGGCATGTCGACTGGGGCATCCAGGGTGCCTGGATGGACGAACGTGACGGGTCGGGCATCGGAGGCAGTGTCGTCGGGTTGACCGGGATGGTGCATTATCGCAACTTCTACGGCGGGGCGGCGTACAACTACGCTTTCGTCGACGACGGTATGGCGGTGACGGACGGCATGGGAGGCGGGCCTTATTTCACCTCTTTGGACGAAGCGACCGTCGCCAGTGCTTCGGCACTGGCCCCGGGGCACGACATCTCCGTTTACCGTCTCGGCGGCGGGCTGGATCTGGCCTGGTGGCTGCACGACAGTACGGAAGAGGGACTTCACCTCGAGGCGATGTTCGGTGAATACGATTTCAAAAGTTCTCCGGTGACGGTGTCGGAAACCGATGCGATGCTCTGGCTGGCGCTGACGGACAGAATCCGGCTCGATGCCGTTTTCGCCGATTTCGAGGTTCGGGGAGCCGGGAGGACGGACGACGGGGACTTCCGGCGTGTCTGGATCCGTGCGGAATACGGCTTTTAGCGGCGGTCGGGATATGAATAATATTATGGATACAGGAAAGAGTGCAATGAAAAATCAGACGCGGGTATTGACGGATTGTCCAAAAGGGTGTCGTGTAAAAGTAGCCAAGCTCCATGCGACCGGAGCCTTGAAACAGCGACTGGTCTCGTTCGGAGTGATGAAGGGGGCGCAGATCGACCTGCTGGGCTATGCGCCCGGAAAGAAAACCGTGGAGATCAAGGTCGGCAAGATGCGCCTGGCGCTGCGCAAAGAGGAAGCGGATATGATCGAGGTGGCCGAAGATGTTTGAGACGGAGAGAGGCCCGGTCTGTCCGGTCACGGAAAAACACATCCGCATCGCCCTCGTCGGGCAGCCCAACGTGGGCAAAAGTATGCTCATCAACTCCATCAGCGACGCCCGGCTGCATGTGGGCAATTTCAGCGGCGTGACGGTGGAGAAGACCGAAGTCTTTTTCGATTACGGCGGCTACCATTTCACGGTCGTCGACCTGCCCGGGACCTATGCATTCACCGACTACTCCATCGAGGAACGGGTGACGCACGACTTTCTGTGCAACGAAGACTATGACCTGATTCTCAACGTCGTCGATTCGACGAACCTCGAAAAGAACCTTCAGCTCACCGCCGAACTGATGACGATGAGCAAAAAGATGGTGCTCGCGCTCAACATGACCGACGAAGCCGAAAAAGAGGGCATCGAAATCGACGCGGAGTATCTTTCACAGCTGCTGGGCTTTCCCGCCGTCCGGGTCTCCGCCGCGGCGAAAACCGGCATCGATACGCTGCTGGAAAAAATCATCGAGACCTTCGAAGCACCTTTTCAGGAACCGAAAATCGTCTTTTCCGAAGCGGTCGAGGAGGAGATCGAGGCGATCGCGAAATACCTCGACACCCATCATTTCCGTGCGGCGATTTCCAACCGCAACATCGCGGTCAATCTGCTGCAGAACGAGAAGAAAACCTACCGGACGCTGCACGACAACCCCATCTGGACCGAACTGCAGCCGATGCTGATCGAAGCCGACCGCCATATCGAGACCCATCACGACACCGATGATATCAAAGAAGTGTTCGCCGAGGAATATGCCGCATTCGTGCGGGGTATCATCGCCGAAACGGTGCGGTACACGAAAAAGGCGGAAGAGAAAAAAAGCCTGACCGAACGGATCGACGACGTGCTGATCCACCCGCTGTTCGGGATTCCGATTTTTCTTTTTCTGATGTGGGGGCTGTTTCAGCTGACCTTCGAAATCGGCAACATCCCCATGGAGTGGATCGACGCGTTTTTCGGCTGGTTCGGGCAGGTGGTCGGCGGGACGATCTCCAACGACGAAGTCCGTTCGCTGGTCGTCGACGGCATCATCTCCGGGGTGGGAGCGGTCGTGCTTTTCACGCCGAACATCATCATTCTCTTTATCGGGATCGCCCTGCTGGAATCGACGGGTTACATGTCGCGGGTCGCCTTCCTGCTCGACGGCTTCTTTCACCGTTTCGGGCTGCACGGGCAGTCGTTCATCCCGCTGGTGACGGGGTTCGGCTGTTCGATCCCCGCCTACATGTCCGCGCGGATTCTCAAGAACGACCGCGACCGGCTGTTGACGCTTTTCATCATCAGTTTCATGAGCTGCGGGGCACGGCTGCCGGTCTACGTGCTGTTTACGGGCGCTTTTTTCCCGCAGAGTGTCGCGGGCAACGCCCTTTTCGCCATCTACATCGCCGGGGCCATGATGGGACTGGTCGCCGCGAAGGTGCTGAAAATGACGGCGTTCAAAGGACCGGACGAGCCCTTCGTCATGGAGATGCCGAAATACCGGCTGCCGTCGCTGAAGCTGATCTGGCATACGGTGTTGACGAAAACGCTCATGTACCTGAAAAAGGCGGGAACCTTCATCGCCGGGGCGTCGATGCTGGTCTGGTTCCTGAGCAGCTATCCGCATATGCAGACGCCTCCGGCAGGCGCGGCAGTACCGACGGAAACGGTCGGAAACACGGCAGCGCCGAAACCGGATGCGACGGCGTTGCAGGCGGCGCAGCTGGAGCAGAGCTATCTCGGGCGTATCGGCAAGGCGATGGAGCCCGTCTTCGAGCCGATCGGCCTGAACTGGAAACTGGGCGTCGCCCTGCAGGCGGGGCTGGCGGCCAAAGAGGTGATCGTCTCGACCCTGGGCGTGCTCTATGCCGTCGGGCAGGGGGCGACGGAATCCGACCGTTCGCTGATGAACGCGATCAGGGAACACATCCCGTTCGCGTCGGCGGTGTCGTTCATCGTCGTCATCATGATCTACCTTCCGTGTCTGGCGGCGTCGGTCGTTTTCACCCGCGAGGCGGGCGGGATAAAGTATTTCGTCTACCTTTTTCTCTTCACGATGATCACGGCCTACGTTATGGCGTTCATCGCGTATCACTTCAC
>Ga0256843_1001889_pt1 | contig 15927 bp, 16 predicted proteins | sample AlvinellametaG_FD_191572 | JGI IMG/M metagenome (GOLD analysis project Ga0256843, IMG submission 191572) | Pompeii worm associated microbial communities from hydrothermal vent at the East Pacific Rise, Pacific Ocean - Alvinella | ecosystem: Host-associated > Annelida > Integument > Unclassified ... | reverse complement strand
TTCAACACTCCTTTTATGCGGTAGTGTATTGTAATGCAAAGCGGATAAATTCAAAAAGCAGTTATGAGATTAGAGCGTGAACAAAAACGATATTTAATAATTACAAATGCTTATGCATTTTTATAGTGTAAAACTCAAAATATACTGATTTTATAAAAGTAGTTTTCAAAAAGAAAGGAAGGTTTATTTTCCCTTCTTCCGTATAAATGTATAGTAGTGGGTTTGATCCGCCTCTTTGGTATAGACTTCATGTCCCTGTTTTTCTACCGTATCGATCAAAGGTGCCGGGAGAAATTCGCTTTCTAAAACCAAAACGTCGCCCGGATCTATCGATTTGAGTGCGATGGTGAGTTCAGCCAACGGATTTTTGTCATTGTCCAATAGCTCCGTAGCATTGAGCTCTTTTACAGGAGGTTGGGTGATCCACTCCGGAGCTTCTTTGCTCTCTTCTTCCTGTTCGACCTCTCCACCCAGTGGATCCTGTCCGACTTGTGTACGCAGTTTGTTTACCAGTTCCATCACATTGTAACCACCAATTTTCGCTACTTGTGTTAGTGTTGCTATTTTTGCGACGGTACGGCGCAGTACGGGGTTTTTGAGCTTTTTATATTTCGGGTTGAGATCCATAAGATACTGTTCCAACTCAGGATAGGTTTTCAACAGGGTGTCGATTTTTGTTTTAGGTGTTATCTCCATCTTTGTTCTCCTTCGGATTCTAAAGGAACCCTCTGAAAAATACAGACTCTCTCAAACGGCTTCGCCAGGGTTCCCCGAAACTTAGGGCAAGTTTCGACACTAACGCTGCAGATGTTGTTCGTTAGCTAGATTTGTCAGAGGGCTCATTTTTTATTATAAATAAAATTTAAAATTAAATATTTGATCACTGTCAACTTTTGATATTTCGTTAGCTATAATGCCGCAATCTACGTATTTTTCAGAGGAACTTCCAAAAATTTAAATCAAAACAGGAGGAAAGGCATGTTAAAAGGTTGCAAACACTATTTTACCATGTACGGTATGATGCTTTGTGCCATCAACAGCTATTTGCAAAAGCTTTTTACGCAAATAGACGCACAACGGCAAAAATCCATACCTATTATGGTAAGACAAACCCAAATTCAACTACACCAAAACATACAAAAAAATCAAACATATCAAGGATAATATTATGCAAAAAACAAAACTTTCGTTACTACTTACATTGGCACTTTCAACAAGTGCTTTCGCTACAGACGCACAGCTTCAGGATATCATCGTTACCACACCTACAAAATCACCGACTTCGCTTCAGTTTGTCACGGACAATGTCGATGTCATCACTGCAGATGAGATCGAAGAGAAAGGCTTTGAAGTACTTTCGGATGTACTCAGAACCAGACCGGGGATTCAGGTAAACAGAAACGGTGGGCTTGGAAAATCGACATCAGTTTATCTTCGTGGTATGGCTCCTGAAAGAACTTTGGTACTGGTAGATGGCATACGCTACAACGATCCGACATCAACTTCCGGTGCACAATTTCAAAACCTTTTACTGGATAATGTGGAGCGTATCGAGATTGTCAAAGGACCGCAGTCGGGTGTCTGGGGAGCCGATGCGAGTGCAGGTGTCATCAATATCATCACCAAAAAAGCGCAAAAAGAGGGCTTAAGTGCGACGTTTGGTGTCGAGTATGGAAGTTACAATACGCAGAAATTTTTTCTCAACAGCGGTTATAAACAAAAGAACTTCGATATGAGTTTCAATGTCGACGCTTTGACAACGGATGGTTTCTCCGCAAAAGTACCGGAAGGTGCGGATGTAGATGATTTTGAAGATGACGGCTATAGCAACAACACTTATGATCTACGTGCAGGATTTAACATCACCAGTAGTGACAGAGTGGAAGCTTTTTTTAGTTATATTGATGCGGATAATGATTATGATGGTTATATCTCTGATCCGGTTGCGGCTGCGAATGATAGCATAACAGCCAATAGCTCTGAAGAGAAATTTTACGGCGTGAGCTATCGACATACTATGGATAAAGATAGTTTTAAACTTTATGCCAACCGTTCAGATTTTTCCCGTGTCTATAAAAGCATACCCAATCAATTCGACCCTACAGGTATCTCACATTTTGATGGTGGTGTCGATGAAGCAGGTTTTGTTGCCGATGTGAACTATGATACCTATGCCGGAGCCTTGACTGCGGGACTGGATTATAAAAAGTTTACTCATGAAAATGACATCGATAAAGATTTTACCAATCAGGGGATCTTTTTATCCAACAGCAATACTTTCGATGCTTTGAGTTCAGGCAAAACGATTTTTAGCCAGAGTGTACGTTATGACAAATATGATGCATTCGACAATCGTTTTACCTATAAACTGGGACTCAAACATATTCATGAAAATATCAAAGGGCTTTGGACGGCAGTAAATTATGCAACCGGTTACAATGTTCCGACACTATACCACCTCTATAGTTCCTATGGAAACAAAGATCTCAAACCCGAGAAAACAAAAGGATTTGACATCACTGCCAACTATAAAGGTTTCGGTGTGACATATTTTCAAAATACCGTGGATGATATGATCGACTGGGGAGGTAGAAATTATCAAAATATCAGCGGTGAGAGTACTTTCAAAGGTGTCGAAGTGGCGTATGACGGGATGATAGAAGGTATCGACCTTGCGTACGGACTAAACTACACTTACCTCAAAACGGAAGACAAAGACGGTGAAGAGTTGCCAAGACGTGCAAAAGATACCGCAAACCTTTCTTTGGATTATTATGGTATAGCAAATACCCATCTCGGTGCATTGGTGGAATATGTCGGTACACGTAAAAAAGGTGCATATGATAGCAACCGGGACAAAGACTACCCATCTTATACGCTTGTCAATCTGAATGCGGATTATCACCTTAACGATAACTTGAAACTCTATGCAAGAGTCGATAATGCTTTGGATAAAGAGTATCAGGAAATTACAGGGTATGCTACGGCGCAAAGAAGCTTTTATGCCGGTTTCCGTTACAAACTGAAATAGTTTCCGTGTTATCATGAAAAGAAAGGATCCGGTGTGAAATATCTCGTGGTATGTATGCTCTTTTGTACAACACTTTTAAGTGCGCAGGAGCGTATCGTTGCGCTCTCTCCTGCCATCAACGAGATACTTTTTGCACTGGGTAAGGGGAGCGAAGTGGTGGGAAATACCACTTACGCTACCTATCCTGAAGCAGCGAAGAAGATACCTAAAGTGGGCGGTTATTTCAGTGTGTCGCTGGAAAAGATTTTAGCGCTCAAACCCACTTTGGTTTTGATGCAGAAAAACAACCTCTCTTTGAAACCGAAACTCGAACGTTTAGGTATCAAAACGGCATTAGTGAAAATCTCTTCGCTTCATGATCTCGAAGAGGGGATCGTTAAAATAGGAAAATTGACCCATACCGAGCCAAAAGCAAAGCAAATTGTTTCGCAAATCGAAACGTCATTGCAAGAGTTGAAAGAGATACTCAAAGATAAAAAGATATTGATTGTTTTTGGTGCCAATTATGATCTCAAAAGAGAGATATTTGTCAGCGGAAACAATCTCTACTTTGCCGACATCATCCGTGCATCAGGCAACCAAAATGCTTTCAACGAGCAGAGCAACAAACAACCCATGCTCTCTTTGGAGGGAATCCTCGCGTTAAATCCCGATATCGTTTATATCCTTGCGCATCGTGTTCATGCAAAACAAACAGAGGCTTTGATCACTCCGTGGCTAAAGTTACCCATCACGGCAGCGCGAGCCAAAACCGTTTATGTTACCACCGAAAAATATGCAGGTATGCCCAGTCAGCGGGTAGTGCTTTTCATACATGATTTCAAGGAGATACTGCAAGATGCTAAGCGTAAATTTGCCGCGCTTCGAGATTGACGGCAAAGTGATTTTGCAAGATATCTCTTTTCGACTTCATGAAGGAGAAAATCTGACGGTACTGGGTGCCAACGGTGTGGGAAAAAGTACCCTTGCCAGAGTGCTTTGCGGTTTGTATCGCACCCAAAAAAGTGTTTCTATCCAAGAGATACCCATCGAACAATTATCCGCTTCAAAACGTGCGATGCTTTTAAACTATATCCCTCCCAAACTGTCGATTTACGATACTTTCATACGGGTGGATGATTTTCTGGGATTGAGCCGATATCGCGGTACATTAAAAGCGCAAAAACTTCATGAAGTGCTTGCATTATTGGGGTTGGAGCAGTTTCAGGAGAGTTTTTGCAGTCGTCTTAGCAGTGGAGAACAACAACTTTTGCTGGTCGCATCCGCTTTGATGCATGAAGCAAAGATCACGATTTTTGACGAGCCTACAAGCAACCTCGATCCCGTAAAAACCCAAAAGATTTTTCACATTTTACAAAGTGACAGATTGGCGCAGAAGGTTGTGATTACGCATGATTTACAGTTCGCCTATAAACTTGGCTATCCTGTTTTGTATCTTCATGAAGGCAAAGGTTTGTGGTTTGAAAGTGCGTCGCGCTTTTTTGCCGAAGAAAACCTGCAAAAGATTTTCAAGGGCAGTGTCACCAAAACGTGTGACAATGTGACGGTGGTATTGTGAAAATCGCGTTTTTTGTTTTGACTTTGCTGGCACTTTTGGGTTCCGCACTGGTGGGAAAGGTCAATCTGGACTTTACCAAACTATTCGATACCGGTAGTATGGAGTATCAAATCTTCACGCAAATCCGCCTGCCGCGTGTTTTGCTGGCATTTATCAGCGGGGGTATATTAGCACTAGCGGGTTTGCTGTTTCAGACACTCTTTCGCAACCCTCTGACAACGCCTTTTACGCTGGGTATCTCCAGCGGTGCGACACTGGGAGCGGCAACGGCAATTATCTTCGGTTTGGGTGGAGGTGTTTTAGGCTTCTCTTTTGTGACACTGCTTGGTTTTTTAGGAGCGTTCAGTACGGTGTTGCTCATTTACATCTTTTCGCAAAAGCTCCCTTCCACCAGTGATCAGCGCCTCATTTTGGTGGGGATTGCGCTTTCGTTTCTCTACTCCTCTTTGTTGTTGGTTATCTATTATTTAAGTGATTTTCAGGAGAGTTATCTCATTCTGCGTTTTACGATGGGGTCACTTTTGACGGTGGGATATGGGGATATCGTGCCGGTGGCATTGAGTGCGTTGGTAGTGCTTTGGAGTGCGAAACGGTACGCGTATGCGCTTAAACTCTTTTCTATTTCCGAAGAGTTTGCTTTTTTACAGGGGGTTGAGGTGCAGAGGGTGATGATGGTGCTTTTTACGACCATTTCTCTGAGTGTCGGGGTATTGGTCAGTGTGGTGGGGCCGATCAGTTTTATCGGTTTGATTATCCCGCATATGGTCAAGCGTGTCATGCAAAAGAGTATCGAGTGGACGATTTTACCGACTTTTGTCAGCGGTGGACTCTTCCTGCTTTTGTGTGATACGATCGCAAGAACACTGCCGACGGTTTCGGAGATACCGGTAGGGATCATCACCTCTTTGCTGGGCGGTGCGCTTTTTGTATGGATACTGTTACGCAAAAAAGGAGTTTCATGAGTTATCTGGAGTGGTTTGAAAAACATGCGCAAAAGCATAAGGCGATCGTCGATAAGTTACTGCAAAAAGGGTATGGAAAAGAGGAGATCATCGACTACTTTTGCTGGGACAATCTTCACCGTGCGGAAGTGGACTTTTGTCCGCTCTTTGCGGAGGGTAAAAAGTGTCATGAAGTGGAAAAACTCAACTGCTATCTTTGCGCCTGTCCCAACTTTCGCTTCGACGATGGAGCAAAGAGGGTGAAAAGTTTTTGTAGTATAGACTCCAAAGATGGCGGGAAGATCGAACATAACGGCGTGGTGCATCAGGATTGCAGCGGTTGTCTGATACCGCACCGGCGTAGTTTTGTGCAAAAGCACTTCGATACGGAGTGGAAAAAAATCATGAAGGAGTGTCCAAGTGGAGAGTGAACACGGCGGAGATATATATAGTTTTGCAAAGCGACTGGGGATACGCCCCGAAGAGGTGATAGACTTTTCGTCCAATATCAACTGCTATAGTCCGAAGGTTGAAAAAGATTTTAACGAAATAGACGTACGCCCCTATGCGGATCCCAACTATACCAGTTTAAAAGAGGCACTTGCCGCCAAATATGAAGTCGGGAGTGATCAGGTTGCCCTGTTTAACGGAGCGAGTAGCGCCATAGCTACTCTGTTAGGCTTGTATTCGAAAGCGACGATTTATGCACCTGCCTATGGGGAGTACCGGCGTTATGCAAAGTCGGTGACATTGATCAACCGTTTTGAAAATCTGTTTGATTTCCCGTTGCAAAATTCACTGGTTGTCTTTGTCAATCCTTCCACACCGGATGGTGACTATATTGCGTTACAGCAGTTGTTTGAGATTTGGCAGATGCAAAATTGTACGGTGCTCATCGACGAATCGTTTCTGGAGTTTACGGAGTTTGACTCGGCACTCTCCTTTCTACAAGAGTATCCAAAGCTCTATATTTTAAAGTCGATGACGAAGTTTTATGCCTGTGCCGGGGTGCGGGTGGGAACGGTGATCTCAACTCCTGAAAATATCCAACAGTTGCAAAAGCACATCCCGATGTGGAATATCTCTACTTTTGATGAGGTGTATATCAAAGAAGCGCTCAAAGACAAGCGTTTCGAATTGGATGTGAAGTTTCAGATTAAGCAGGATAAAAAGCTTTTGTTCCGGCTTCTGGAACGCTCCGAATATGTGGAGAAGATCTATTTCTCCGATACGAATTTCTTTTTGGTAAAACTGAAGGGGATCGATGCTTATGGATTACAGGAGATGTGTGATCAAGAAAATATCCTTATCCGAAACTGTGAAAACTTTGACTTTTTAGACCGTTTTCATGTGCGTTTTGCGGTACGTCCCAAAGAGGATGTGGCAGTGCTTAAAAAGGTGCTGGATGCATAACCTCTCCATTTTGGGGACTGCTTCGGATGTGGGAAAATCGACGCTGACATTTGTCATCGCAAAACTGCTTCAGCAAAGAGGCATTTCAACCGTGCCTTTCAAAGCGCAAAATGTCTCCAATAACTCTCAGGTAGCCGATGACGGCAGTGAAATAGCCATTTCCACCTTTTTTCAGGCATCGGTTCTGGGTGTGGAGACGAGTTGGCATTTAAATCCCGTCTTGCTGAAGTCGGGCGGGTTTAACCGTACCGGTTTGATTGTTGCGGGAAAAGAGGCGGGTGCCAAAGATGTGCGCAGTTACTATCGTGATCTGGATGCGTTAAAACCGGTGGTAGATGAGGGATTTACCTTTTTGTCTGAGCATTACGATTGTGTCGTGGCGGAAGGTGCGGGTGGTTGTGTTGAGTTGAATTTGCTGGATAAAGACCTTGCCAATACCTATATCACCGAAACCTTCGATACGAAAATCATTTTGGTAGCGGATATCGAAAAGGGTGGGGTATTTGCGCAGATCTACGGTACCGTCGCTTTGATGAGTCCAAAACAGCGTGAAAATCTGGTCGGAGTCGTGATCAATAAATTTCGCGGAGACAGAAGTTTGTTTGATGAGGGTGTGCGAATCATTGAAAGAGATTTTAACGTGCCTGTTTTGGGTGTACTGCCCTATATGCCGTTCAATCTTGGCTTTGAAGATAGTGCCAGTTTGCAAAACTATACCCAAAAGAGCCATGCCAAAATCAAAGTGGGTGTCATCAAACTCCCGCATATGAGTAATTTCAATGACTTCGAACCGCTGATACTCGACGAAGAGGTAGAAGTCTCGTTTATCGTTTCGGGATTGGAACAATATGATCTCATTTGTCTGCCCGGTTCCAAGCGTGTGGCGGAAGATTTGGCATGGCTTTATGAAAATGGTCTGGTTGAGTCTTTACGCCGTTTTCGCGGACAGATTGTCGCTATTTGCGGTGGGTATGAGATGCTTTTTCAAAAAATTGTCGATGAAGAGGGTGTGGAAAGTGCGACAAAAGAGGTAAAAGGGTTGGGCTTGATCGATGATGAGATCGTTTTTTCACCTCAAAAAGTGTTGCAAAAATGTACATTTACCTTTCATGAAGTGCCTTTGTTCGGGTATGAAATCCACTACGGTATTTCGAAAAAATATCCGCTTTTTTATGAACGTGAAAATATTTTCGGTACGTTTGTACACGGTATCTTTGACAATGACTGGTTTCGAAAATATCTTTTTAGTCGTATCGACGGGGAGTATCGAGGGTTTGATTTTCAGAAACGAAGAGCCGAGCAGATCGATACCTTTGTGCAGACGATGGGAGAAGAGTTGGATATCGAGAGGGTGGTTTCATGTATTGGTGCCTAGCACTGGGTGCGTATGGTATCGACAGGATTTTTGGAGAGTTTGGGTTTGTCCGCCATCCTGTGATCTTTATGGGTGATTTTATCAAATGGTTTGAAAAGCATTTTTACCAAGACAGCAAAAGCCGCGGGGTAGTGCTGATGCTCTCTTTACTGACGATTAGCGGCGGCATCGCGTGGGGTTTGGAGTATCTGCTTCCGGATGTGGTACTGGTGGTGGTTGCTTCGATGTTTCTGGCGCACCGGATGTTGTACGATAGTGTGAAAGAAGCGGTCGGCAGTCGGGAAAAGATCGCGATGCTGGTGAGTCGCGATACCCAAAATCTTACCCCTGTACAGATGAACAAAGCATTGGTCGAAACCTATGCCGAAAACCTGAGTGACGGGGTCATCGCACCGCTTTTGTATCTGCTCTTTTTCGGTTTGACGGGATTGGTACTTTATAAAGCGATCAATACCCTCGACTCCATGGTCGGTTATAAAACCAAGCGGTACCGAAACTTCGGCTGGTTCTCCGCAAAGCTGGACGATGTGGCAAATCTGATCCCTTCACGTTTGACTGCGTTGATGATTATGTTACTTTCAAAACGCTTTGACTTTTTAAAGGTGCGACGTTTTGCCAAAGGACACAAAAGTCCAAATGCCGGCTATCCCATCTCGGCAGCGGCACTTTGTTACGGTTTGAAACTGGGAGGTCCCACGCCTTACCACGGTCGGGTGGTGGATAAACCGTGGTTTGGAGTGGGAAAAGAGGAGATTGAAGAAAAAGATCTACTTTCCGTACTTACGCTGCGTAACAAAATAGATCTTTTCGTATCGCTCAGTGTAGTGGTAGGTTGTCTGTTTGATACTACAGTTTTGTGATAAAAGCACCGGAAACTGTTTTTTTGACTTTACGTAGTGCCCGTTTCGCCGCAGCTTTGCTTTTATACGGTCCGGTCACTACCAAAGTCATCTTTTTCCCGTTTCTGGTGACTTTTTTCGTTTTTGCCCGGATGCCTGCTTTTTTCAGCTTTCTTAAAAGGTCGGCAGGATAACCGGAAGCATAAGCACCCGCCTGTACATAATACTTCCCGGAACCGCTTTGCGAAGAAACGGAAGTCACTTCGATAGGTGCTTCCAACGCTTGTGGCGTGATCACTTCCGTGACATCTGTCTGTGGTGTAACGGCAGCACCGGAAGCGATATCGAGTTCCACGACGGGAGGTTGTGAAAGAGTGGTGTTCTCTTCTGCTACTGTTGTGGCTTGGTAAGGTTGGAAAAGATATGCTATCCCAAATGTCGTGACGATGTCCGTCGTATCGGAGTCGAACTTTCGCAACGCACGCAGATCTGCAAAGGCATTGAAATTCTCGGTAAATCGATATTTAATACCTGCGCCAAGTCCTGCGAAGAACTGGTCGGGCGAAGTTTTTTCGTTGGAGCTCTCCTCATACCCGACAGTTGCCATAGCATACGGTACAAGTTTGACGGGAGAAAGCATCTCCTGTACAATACTTCCTGAAAAGCGTTGTATATCACTGTTCGGACATTCCGGGCAGTTGACATCGTTTGCACGTTCATATCCCAAAAGCAAGCCTAAACCGGTGTTGTTATAGATGCCGGCACGAATACCGTAAATCCTTTTATGTGCCAGAAGGCAAGAGGATTGGTCAAATACGTTGTTGCCCATCGTAAGTGCCGTTTCGATACTTTTTGCAGTAAACCCCGCAAAAAGGGAGCTGCTAAAACCTGTTATAAGTGTAAGAAAAAGAAGCAATTTTTTCACAGTTAAAACCTTCATGAAGTTTGATGTTAAAGAATTATAGCAAAAAAGTCAATAATTTTTATTTTAGTAATTATTTTATTTTCATATCAAAGAATAGTATAAAAAAAGTATACTAATATTAAATATATGCGAAAAGTAGATATAATAAATCAGTAATTTTTATTTTATATTTCAGGAGATGGGAGTGGCGACACTTTTTAAGGGGAGAGGAAAATTTCTCGAACAGAAAAATATGAAAAAAGCGACTTTTTTACTGGCTGGTTCGGTGACAAAAACGTGTGAAATAGAGGGGATTACACAGGCGGGTATTCCGGGGTTGATTCACCTGACACCGACGTTGGATGCGGAGTTTGTAGATAGCGGCAAGCTTTTTTCTTTGGACAATATCGCGGAAACACCTAAAGGTGTGCCGACACCGGCAATCATCACACGCGCGGTGCGGGAACTTGTAGGCTTTGACTTTGAAGTGCTTGATCTTGGACTTCGTGTCAAACCGAAAGTGAAAAAACTTCATGAAAGTGGTTTGAAAGAGAGCGGGCGTATCGACGAGGGTGCGGGGATCGATGCAAAAGCGGTAGTAGAAAATGGTATGGCATTTGGAGAAAATTATCTTCATGACAACGAATGTCTGATTTTGGGAGAGTCCACACCTTCAGGAACGACGACGGCGTATGCTACGGCAAAAGCGCTGGGGTATGATTGCGACGGCTACTTTAGTTCTTCGTTTTTGGATGCACCCGCTTCTTTGAAAGAGGAAGTGGTACAAAAGGCATTGCAAAATGTTTCTGAAACTTCAGATATTTACACTAAACTTGGTGCAGTTTCGGACAATATGCTCCTTTTCAGTGCCGGTTTTGCCAGTAGCTATTCACAGCGTGGAAAGATCGTGCTTGGCGGTGGGACGCAGATGGCGGCGGTGTTACTTTTGATGGAGAAGTTACAGTTGCCTGTAAAGTGGGAAAATGTCGCTTTAATGACAACTAAGTGGGTATATGAGGATCCTCGATCCGATATCGCGGCACTGGTGGGGTTACTTGCGCATGAAGTGGATGCTTACTATGCGGATTTTGATTTTAGCGAGGCGGCTATCCCTGTTTTACAACTTTACGACAAAGGGGAAGCAAAAGAGGGTGTGGGTGCGGGTGCTGCGCTTTGTTATGCCCTTTCCAACGGTTTTGACAAAAGTACTATCACCAAAGAAGTGGAGCGTGTACTGACTTCATGAAGATACTCTATTTTGGCGGACAAAAGAGCGGTAAAAGCAGGCTTTCGGAGCAGAAGGTATTGTCTTTGGCAAAAGAAAAACCTTTTTATGTTGCAACCTACGACAACAGTTATGCCGATGCACAGATGCAAGAGAGACTGGCAAAACATTTGGCGCGAAGAGTTGATCATTTCGAGACGATTGAAGAGCCGATTTATCTTGATCGTGTGATAGAAGATGGCGGGTGTTATCTGGTCGATTGTCTGAGTATGTGGCTGATGAATGTTTTGGAAAAGGAGGTGGATTATCTGCCTATTTTGCAAAATGTTTTAAAGCGCGATGCGGATATCGTTTTTGTGCTAAATGACGTAAGCAGAGGGATCATCCCGCTCAATGCCCTGAGCCGAAAATATGTCGATGCAAGTGGAGAGATAGGGCAGATGGTTGCTGCGGCGTGTGATGAAGTGTATGAAGTCGTGCTGGGACTGGAGCGGCGGCTCAAATGAAAAACTTTTTAGAAGGGATGGTGCTTGGGATAGGCTATTTTACCCGTATACGCATTCCCTATGAAGTGAAACAGATGCATTCTGAAATTTACCGTTTTATGGTGCTTGCTTTGCCGGTGAGCGGTCTTTTGTTGGGTGTTTTAACCCTTTTAGGTTATCAAATGCTTGCCCCTTATGCCAACGTTTATTTCGTAGCGTTTTTGTTTTCTGCATTTTATCTGGCGGGGTATGGTTTTTTACATCTGGAAGCGGTGATGGATATCGTCGATGCCACGTATGGCGGGCATAGCGGAAAAGATCGTTATGCAATTTTGAAAGATCCGCACATCGGTTCTATCGGAGCGTTATATACTTTTACGCTGGTGCTGGTGAAACTGGCGGCATTGACGCTTTTACTTCATGAAAAGGCTTATGCGTTGGTTGTTGTGATGTTGATGCTTAGCAGGTTGTCGGCACTTTGGGTGATACAGTGGGGTACGTTTCATAAAAACTCCGCCTTTATCGCCAAAATGCAAAATGCTTTAAAGCCTAAAGATGTAGGTATCGTGACACTTTTGACTTTAGCTTTGGCGATATACGGCGGTGTTTGGTGGCTGGTTTTGCTTGGTGCAGGTGCGGCGTTTTGGCTTTATCGTTGGTTACAAAAAGAGTTTGGATTTGTCAATGGTGACGGTCTGGGGTTTATCATAGAAGTGGTTGAAACGGCAGGATTGGTTTTGCTGGTATTTACAGTGACATAAAAAAGGGAGTAGTGTGATGGTGAAAAAAGGGTTGGCGGTTTTTTGTACGGTAAGTTTGCTTGGTGTGGGGAGTCTTTGGGCAAAAACAGAAAAGTTTTCTCTTGTAATCAGCGGCGGAATCAGTTTGGGAGCGTATGAAGCGGGCTATAACTGGGCGCTTTTAAAATACATGACCTATCTCAAACACTATTCTCCCGATACGGATATAGAGATGAAGTCAATCGCCGGTGCATCTGCCGGAGCGATCAACACGGTGATGTCTGTACTGGCTTCATGTCGTAGCAAAGAAGAGTTGGATACCAACAATACCATCGACGACAATCTTTTTTACCATATGTGGACACAGGTTGATTTTGAGGATTTGCTCATCGATAAAAAAGGGGTGCAGGATCCTGACAATAAATCATCACTTTTCAGCCGTAAAAAGATCGCATCTCAGGCGCAGAAAATCGTCGAAGAGTTGCATCGCCCGTTGTATGATCCTTCATGTCGGATTCCCTTCGGATTTGCAGTGACTCGTGTAAAACCGAAAAAAGTGACGATTAACGGGATCTCTATCGATAATAAACTTTTTCATATCCCTTTGCTGTTTAAACCGCAGCAAGACGGTAGTGGAGAAGTTGTCAGCAACCTCGAAGTCGAAAGAAGCAACACCATTTATCTGAGTGACGGTGGGAAAGTTTCCGATGAAGCTTTGAAGAAGGGGATGTTCGCTTCCAGTGCCTTTCCTATAGCCTTTGAGCAGGTGGATTTGAGATACTGGTATCAGGGTAAAAAAGAGAGTGCGCGTTTTTTGGACGGGGGCGTATTTGACAATGTCCCTCTTGATTTGGCGATACGTCTGGCGCACAACCAAAGTAGCGACTATATTTTCATGGATCCTAAAAATATGCGCCGAAAATATGTTTCAATGTACGGCAATAAAGCTATGGTCAAAGAGACAAGCCCTATCAACAGTGCTATAGAGTTGTTGTTCGATATTTTCAGTACTTCCGAGTCAAGTGTGCTTTATAACACGCTTTCCGAACATTTTAGCGATGATCGAAAGCATATTCACCTCTCCGACAGGTACTTCCCCATTACGGGCATGTTGCTTGAGCACTTCGGTGCCTTTTTAGATGAGGGATTTCGTCAGTATGATTATTATATAGGTGTATATGATGCTATCGTAAACAGTGCGCACTATGCGTGTAAAGATAAAGATAAAAACTGTTTCCCAAGAGCACGGAAAATTGTTTACGATATCCTTGTCAAAGATTCTGCGAGAGCGAAAGGCTTTTTAAATTTCCTTTCTAAAGAGGAGTTTGGAGTTCCTTTTGAAGAGGGAAATATAACAGTAGATGAGGATTTGAAACAGATTTATGATGCCATACGCTATGTATCATTGTATGATATGTACGATTTTCATCAGTTTCTGGAGAAGTTGAAAGAAGGCGGATATCAACCCAAAAACGCCTATCTCAGGCATGCGCTTCAATATCCTGACGAGTGGTACCGTGAAACGCTTGCTTCCATCGTACAAAGAGTTGTAACACTGGAGAGGGAGAATTCAACAAATCTCTCCTCCACTATTGCGGAAGTTGCTGCATATACCGCGGGTTCTTTTTATCGTCACAAAAGCGGCTATGTCTACAACCCCGTCTCCGCACCGCTCGATCAGGACAAGCTGTGGGTCAAAGCGTTGCCGTATGAAGTGGCGATAGGTAAAAATATGATCTCACTGGGATATGAAAACTACTACTATTTTGAAAAACACGCCTGGTATATTCCCCGCGCGCTGGAGTTGAAACCCTCTCTCGCAGTAGAACTGTATGACAGAAAAAGTCAGACATCGTTTGTACGGGTCGATGCAAATCTCAACTTTGAACTGAAAGAAGATATCCTCAGCGTAGGGCTTGGCGGTTCACTATACCGTGATCTTGATAATGTTCTTGACAAAGATATTGACCATGGCTATAACGCCTACGTCGATTTTCTCAATATCATGAGAATCACCGCCACCAAAAGAGACGACTACAAAGGACAGGATTGGCAGATATTTGTCGGGATTAACGATATTCCGAGTTTTGTGTATTGGTTGTTTGTGAAATAGAAACGGTCATATGTACTTATTTGCAGTGATTGTTTCATTAGGTCAAACGAGCAAAGTATTTAAGGTTGTTTTCAATGGTGTGCCACTTTATGGTATAATCACCTAAAAAACTATCGTTACGGAGTTTGTGATGTCTAATCTTGCCTATAAAGAAAATTATACGGTAGATGATTACAATCAATGGGAAGGTGACTGGGAGTTGATCTACGGTGATGCTTATGCCTTGGCACCTTCTCCTGATTTTGGACATCAGTTTGTTAGTGGAAAAATATATAGACAGCTTGATGAAAAACTGGATGATTGTAGTAAATGTCATGCTGTGATTGAGATGGATTGGCAAGTTTCCGAAGATAGTGTCGTGCGCCCCGATAGTATGGTGATATGCTACGAACCGGATGAGAGATTGACGAAAAAACCTGAGATTATCTTTGAGGTAACTTCCAAGACTACGGTCAAAAGAGATGAGATATTAAAATTTGACCTTTATCAGCAAGAGGGTGTGAAGTACTATATACTCGTTTATCCTGAGCTTAAAAAAGCGAAAGTCTATCAACTGGTCGACTATGTCTATCGAAAGATGGGTGATTTCAGTGATGAGGTCTATACATTTGAAGTAGATGGCTGTACAATCGATTTTGATTTTAACTTCATCTGGCGCAAGTGATCGCATATATTCCCTCCTTCCTAAACCATAAAAAGCTATAATACCTTAAGCAAAACTTGCAAGGGGTTTATATGCTCAGTCTCTACGGAAACGATGTTGATTTGAAACGTGCGGAGATCAAACGCTACTTCAACGATACGTACACACAATACGAAACACTTTTTGACTATATGGCAAACGACGATGCCTACTACTACCGTCCCGAAAAACTTCGCCATCCGCTCATCTTCTATTTCGGGCATACGGCAGTCTTTTTTGTCAATAAACTCATCATCGCCAAAGTGATCGATACACGTATCGATGCGAAGCTGGAGTCGATTTTTGCGGTAGGTGTGGATGAGATGCACTGGGACGATCTGGATGAGAGCAACTATGACTGGCCAGGTGTCGGGGAGACACGAAAGTACCGTGCAGCGGTACGCACACTGGTCAATGACGTGATTGACAGCATGCCTCTGACACTGCCCATAGGCTGGGACTCTCCCTGGTGGGCGATTTTGATGGGGATCGAGCATGAGCGTATCCATTTGGAAACCTCTTCGGTACTGATGCGGCAGCTGCCGCCGGAGATGCTCAAAAGCGAGGGTGCCTGGAAGGTGTGTGGCGTCTCGGATGCCGCACCCAAAAACGAGCTACTGG
>Ga0256843_1001888_pt1 | contig 15941 bp, 16 predicted proteins | sample AlvinellametaG_FD_191572 | JGI IMG/M metagenome (GOLD analysis project Ga0256843, IMG submission 191572) | Pompeii worm associated microbial communities from hydrothermal vent at the East Pacific Rise, Pacific Ocean - Alvinella | ecosystem: Host-associated > Annelida > Integument > Unclassified ... | reverse complement strand
AATTGGCACAACCTCACCTTTTGCACTAATTAAGAGAAGTAAAAGTTCTACTGCTTTTGTAGTAATTGGAAGAGCCTTTCCATTGGCATATACTCTCTTTGCATTACAATCTATTGTATAACCATCTATATAGATCTTCTCACTTCTAAACTCTCTTTTTAAAACCGCTTTTATTCTAAATAGAAGCTCATCTAAATCTATGGGCTTTTTCATATAGTCATCTGCACCAATCTCAAAGCCCTCTAATATTGAATCTCTATCTTCTCTTGAAGTTATAAAAATTGTAGGAGTTGTATCACCACTATCTCTTAATTTTTGAAGTAATTTAAAACCATTTTCGTATGGTAGATTGATATCGAAAAGATATATATCAAATTTCTCTTTATAGGTTAACTCTAAAGCTGTATAGGGATCTAGTGCAATCTCTACACTAAACCCCTCCTCTTCCAAAAAATCTTCTAATGTCTCATTAAAGAGCTTATCATCTTCTAAAATCAAGACTTTTATCATAAACTACATATACATTCCACCATTTACTTTTAGAGTCTCACCTGTAATAAATGAAGAGTGATCACTAAGCAAAAAAGCTACCACATCTGCTACCTCTTTTGGTTCTCCAAATCTTCCAAGTGGTATTTTAGATATAAAACTGCTCTTTACCTCATCGCTTAACTTATCTGTCATATCTGTTGCAATAAATCCTGGGGTAATAGTATTAAATCTAACTCCACGAGATGCACCCTCAATTGCAAAAGATTTACTCATAGCAATCATTCCACCTTTACTAGCAGAGTAATTTACTTGTCCAGCATTTCCACTCTCTCCAACAATAGAAGAGATATTTACAACAGAGCCAAACCTCTTTTTACTCATAACCTTTAGAGCCTCTCTTGAGCCAATAAATGCAGATTTTAAATTTGCTTCAATTACACTCATAAAATCATCTGTCTTCATTCTAAGTGCCAATTTATCGTTAGTAATTCCCGCATTATTTACCAAATAGCTAAGCTCTCCGTCACTTTTTACAATCTCTTTTATTGCAGATACAAAGGCTTTTTCATCTGTGACATCAAAACCAATAATCTCTGCTTCTTTACCACCTCTGATAATCTCCTCTTTTAGATTTCTTGCTCTATCTTCTCCATTTTTATAGTTTATCCAAACCTTTAACCCAAAAGATGCTAAAACTCTTGCAATCTCAGCTCCAATTCCACCACTAGCACCAGTTACTAATACATTTTTTCCGCTAAATTTCATCTCTTAAAACTCTTTCCTTTTTTTTAAATGGATTATACTATTTTTTATCTTCTGCTTTCATATTTTGTTGTTCTCTTTGAAGTCTCTTCTCTTTTATATCCTCATAGTGTCTATGCTCTTCTATCTTTCTTAGTCTTTGTCTCTCTATAATTCTTAACTTCTCTTTTAGAGCCTTCATTGCTGGTTTGTGGGTTCCCTTTTTACAAGGAAATTTTACATCTGGAATATCTCCATAATACTTTATAACTATTGCAGTCCCATCATACTCTACATTTTGCATTTGAGAATAGTAATACTCATTACACTCCCCAGCAGCTCTTATCTCTACACATCTTTTTGGAATAGGAGCTCTAGCTGGTTCTAATAGATCAAAAGTTGTAGCACCTTTACAGATACTAAAATACTCTCTAGATAGAATTAAAAACTCTAATTTTCTTCTCTTAATAACTGTCTTTTTTAATGGATTTTTTTCAAAAATTGGATAGTCAAATTTTTCTACATTTACAGGGAATTCAAAAATTTTTGGTTCAGTATCAAATTCATCATCAGCACTCGAAAATTTTTGAATATTATCACCCTCAAAGGTTATCTCTTTTTTTATCCCCTCTCTAATAGCATTTTCAAAGGAGTCCAACTTCTCTTTTGCATATTTTGGAAAAAGTATATAGCTCTTTCTTGCCCACCAAGCAAATGGAATATATAGTAAAATTACAAATACACTAAATAAAATTCCTCCAAAACCGCCAATTGCAATTCCTAGTAGTGCAAAAAAGATAAAACCTATACTTATCCAGATAAATCTCCACTTATTAGACCAAAAATATTTAGTCCAATTATCTATTAACTGTTTTCTTTTTAATCTATAACACTCTTCTTTATTGGATAAAACCGCTTTTGTAGTATTTAAGTATCTATAAAACCTTATAGCCTCCAAACTACCAAAGGCTATAACTAAAATCAGCAACATTGCTATATATAAACTATCCATGATTTAACCCCAATTTTTAATGAAGTATAACAAAAAACAGTTTAACAAAATAATTAAATTTTAGATAATTTTGAATTCATAAAGTTAATTAAAGCTTTAAAAATATTGCCTAGTTAATATAAGTTTTGATACAATCACAAAAATTTAAAAATCTACAGGGTGTTAATAGCATGAAAAATTTAATAATTGTTGAGTCTCCCACGAAGGCAAAAACAATAGGCAACTTTTTGAGTAAAGATTATAAAGTGGTAGCCTCAAAGGGACACATTAGAGATTTACCAAAAAGCTCTTTTGGTATAACCATTGAAGAGAGTGGTAAATTTATCCCAAAATATTCAATACCAAGAGATGTAAACCCAATTGTAAAAGAGCTAAAAGAGTTGGCAAAAAAAGCAAATAAAATATATATAGCAACCGATGAAGATAGAGAGGGTGAAGCAATTGGGTATCATATAGCAATAGCAATAAAAAAAGATCCAAAAGAGCTTCCAAGAATAGTATTTCATGAGATAACAAAAAGTGCAATCTCTAAAGCCCTTAAAAACCCTAGAACAATAGATATGAACTCTGTAAATGCTCAACAAGCAAGAAGACTCTTAGATAGAATAGTAGGATATAAACTCTCACCACTTCTACAAAAAAAGATTCAAAAAGGTCTTAGTGCTGGAAGAGTCCAGAGTGCTACACTAAAAATTATTGTGGATAGAGAAAGAGAGATAAAAGCTTTTAAATCTGAAGAGTATTGGAGCATTGAGGCTCTATTTGAAAATAGTATCGAGGCTTTAATATTTGAATTTAAAGGCAAAAAACTAGAAAAACTCTCTATTAAAAATGAAAAGATGGCAAATGAGATAGTAGAGAGTGCAATAGCAGATACGTTTATAGTAGAGAGCATAGAAGAGAAAACTAGAACAACCAAAACTCCCCCACCATTTATGACTTCTACCCTACAACAAAGTGCATCTTCTAAACTCGGATTCTCCCCAAAAAAGACAATGATGATTGCCCAAAAATTGTATGAGGGAGTTCCAACAGACAAAGGTAATATGGGTATTATTACATATATGAGAACAGATAGTCTAAATATTGCAAAAGAGGCTATTGATAGTGTAAGAGAGTATATATCAAAAAATTTTCCAAAAGAGTATTTACCAACAAATCCTAAAAACTACTCTACAAAATCAAAAACGGCACAAGAGGCACATGAGGCAATACGTCCTACCATGATGGAGTTTAATTTAGAAAAAGCAAAAAAGTATCTAAATAGAGATGAGTATAGATTATATGAATTAATATATAATAGATTTTTAGCATCTCAGATGAGTGATGCAAAGTTTCAAACTCAAACCATAATATTTAAAGGTAAAAATAGTAAATTTAAAGCATACGGAAAAAAACTTATATTTGATGGATTCTATAGAGTATTAGGGTATGATGAAAAAGATAAACTCCTCCCAAGTCTAAAACTAAATTGTAATGTTTCACTAAATAAAATAGAACCAAAACAGCACCATACAGAACCACCACCAAGATATACAGAAGCAACTCTTATTAGAAAATTAGAGATGTTAGGAATTGGCAGACCTAGCACATACGCTCCAACCATTACAATACTACAAACTAGAAAATATATAGAGATAAAGCAGAAAAAAATATACCCAACTGAAATTGCCTTTACAGTAATTGAAGTATTAGAAGAGCACTTCTCTGAAATTGTAGATAGCTCTTTTACATCTAATATGGAAGAGAAACTAGACAAAATTGGGGAGGGGAAACTAGATTGGCAAAAAGTTCTACTAGATTTTTATAAACCATTTATAGATAAGATAGAAAAGGGTAAAGAGAATATAAAGAGCCAAAAAATTGCAATCCCAATTGGAAAAAGATGTCCAAAATGTAATGGAGAATTGGTTAAAAGAAAAGGAAAATTTGGTGAGTTTATAGCATGTAGCAACTTCCCAAAATGTAAATATACAACAGACTTAGATGGAAATCCTCCAAAAGAGCCAGAAAAGAGTAACCAAAAGTGTGAAAAGTGTGGGGAAGATATGGTTATAAAAGAGTCTAAAAGAGGTAAATTCCTCGCATGTTCTGCATATCCAAAATGTAAAAATACTAAACCACTAACACCTCCAAAAGAGTCTAAAGTTCCATGTCCAAAGTGTGGCTCAAAACTCATAGAACGCTCTGGGAAAAGAGGTAAGTTTTATGGTTGCTTAGCATATCCAAAATGTAAATTTTTAGTAAATGGAGAGCCTCAAGAGTGGCCTTGTCCAGAGTGTGGAGATATGGTTATATACAAAAAATTAAAGAGCGGAGAGTTTTACTCCTGTATAAACAAAAAATGTAAATTTAAACAAAAAATAGAAGAGAAAGAGGCTAGTTAATAAAACTAGCCAATCTAAAAAAAAATTCCAACCTCCATTTTAATAAACTCTAAACCAAACCACCCTATAATAGTAATTATAAAAATATATATAACAATTTTTTATTAAAAGTTAAAATAGTTGAAAAAAATTGTATTAAAAGATTATATAAAAGTCTCATAACTCCTACCAAACCAATATAAAATTATATAGTATAAAATTCAAGATTTAAAATTAGCAATTATAAATTATAATTAAAAAAAATTTAAAGATAGAGTGGCTAAATAATAGAGTTCTTAAAAAAAATAAAGAACTCCATATTTTAATATAACCAGAAATTGCTACTATAAAAATTAAAATATACTTTTAAGATTATAAAAATCTATTGATTCTTTTTAATATCCTCTGGCATAAATGCTGCATAGTATGTGCTACCATCTGCAAATGTATTTACTGTAAGCTTTGAAAATTTCTCTAAGTAGTCCCAAAAATCATCTTTTAACTCTTGAGGAACATCTACTTTTCTTAGTGCCTCTTCCATACACCCTAACCACTCATATCTAGCCTTTTCTGTAATAGAAAAATCATCATGTAATCTAATCATATACTCATTCAAATCCATTCCATCAGCCTCTTCATATACCTTTGGACCTCCACAGATTTGAATAAAAAATCTAGTATTTTTCTCCTTTACCTTATCAAACTCCTCTTTATCTTGAGGAAAGAAGTGGGCTATATCACTCTCATATATAATATCATAAAAATCATACATCAGTCTCTTCATGCCCTCTTGTCCACCAATAGCCTCAAAAAATTTTGGATCTGGCTCTTTAAACTTTACTCTCTCTCCTTTTATAACCTTTGAAACCTCATACATAATAAACCCTTTATATATTTTTAAATATTATAATAAACATAACTATCTTAGTAAGCTTATTCATCACAAAATCTCTTTAAAAGGTCATGATATGTATCGATTCTTCTATCTCTAAAAAATGGCCAAATATCTCTTACCTCTTTTGTTCTCTTTAAATCAATATTAGCATACAATATAGCCTCACTCTTACTATCTGCTCTTGCTATAATATCACCTTGTGGATCACACACAAAAGAGTTACCCCAAAATCTTATACCACCTAATACTCCACTCTCATCTGGTTCAAATCCAACTCTATTACACGATAAAACAAATAGACCATTTGCAATAGCATGGGACTGCTGAATAGTCACCCAACTATTTAATTGTCTCTCTTTCTCCTTTGGTAAATCACAATCAAACCACCCAATAGCAGTAGGATATATCAATATATCAGCTCCCTTTAACGCCATAATTCTAGCAGCTTCTGGATACCACTGATCCCAACAGATTAAAACCCCAAGTTTTCCAATTGATGTTTGAATTGGATTAAATCCTAAATCCCCTTCAGTAAAATAGAATTTTTCATAAAACCCAGGGTCATCTGGAATATGCATCTTTCTATATTTTCCAGCAAGAGTTCCATCACTATCAAAGACTACTGCTGTATTGTGATATAACCCTGCAGTTCTCTGCTCAAATAAAGATGTAACCAAAACAACACCACTATCTTTTGCTATATTAGACCAAAACTCAATATCATCTCTAAAAGATGAGGCATACTCAAAATATTTTGTATCTTCAAACTTACAAAAATACTCACTCTGATGCAACTCCTGTAAAACTACAAGAGAGGCTCCATTTAATGAAGCTTCCTTTATAAACTCTACTGTCTTAGAGACAGTCTCCTCTTTGCTTTGATAAAACCTTTGTTGAATTAATGCTACTTTCATATTGTGAATTTTAGCACAAATAGTTCCATTTTATACAAAAACTATAAATATTTTAAAATATTTTTTAATGTTAAATAATATTTTAAGTTAAATAGTGATATAGTGTTATTAAACATATAACATAAAAGGATTTATTATGTTAAAAACAGTTTTAATGTATATATTTTTTCTATTTATTATAGGTTGTGGACAAGAAGCAGTAAAAGAAAATAGTAATATTACAAATTTTAATAAACCATCAAATAGAGAGATTTTAGAAGCTATAAATAGAGCAAGAGCTGAACCTAGAGATTGTCATGATGGAGTAGGAATTAGAAATCCAGTTCCACCTCTAGTATGGAATGAAGAGCTATACCAATCTGCTTATGAACACAGCAGAGATTTAGCAAAAAGCAATACATTTAATCACCTTGGATCTGGAACAGAGTATGATATTACTGGATATAATAGAGGTGGAAAAAGAAGTCTATTTTATGAGAGAATTGAAGATAATGGATATAAAGATTATAATATAGTAGGAGAAAATATTGCTGGTGGACAAAATAGCGTAGAGCAACTTATGGAAGATCTACTAAATAGTCCTAAACATTGTGCAAATATTATGAATAGTAACTTTAAAGAGGTTGGAGTAGCAGTATATATCGAAGAGGATAGTAAGTATAAAATATATTGGACTCAAAACTTTGGGGGATAGGTTTATAGAATCTGCATTGTTGAGCAGTGAAGGCTTCCCCCTTGAGTTATTAATCTACTACACTCTATAGGAATAATCTCCCTATCTGGAAATAGACTCTTAAATATTTCACCTGCAATCTTATCCTCTTTTACTGAGTATGTTGGATATATTAAAGTCCCATTTGTAATTAGAAAATTTGCGTATGTTGCTGGAAGCCTTTTTCCATTATAATATTTTGGAGATGGCATTGGAAGAGGAACCAAATTATACGCCTTTCCATCTAAAGTCTTAAAACTCTCCAACTCTTTTTTCATCTCATTTAACTCAAAATAGTGCTCATCATTTCTATCTCTACACTCAACATAGCAGATAGTATCTTTTGAAACAAATCTTGCTAGTGTATCTATGTGACTATCTGTATCATCTCCAGCTAAATATCCATAATCTAACCACAAAACTCTCTTAGTCCCAAAAAACTCTCTAAATTTCTCTTCAACCTCCTCTTTTGAGAGTCCACCATTTCTATTTTTATTACATAGACACTTTGAAGTAGTTAAAATTGTCCCTTCTCCATCTGAATCTATACTACCACCCTCTAATACAAAATCAATACTCTCTAATGGAGTAGTTCCTAAATAGCCCATCTTATGAAGTTTTCTATTTACACTATTATCTAAACTAGCTTCAAACTTTCCACCCCACCCATTAAAATTGAAATCCAATAATTTTACCCCATCTTCTAAAATAGAGATATATCCATAGTCCCTTGTCCATGTATCATTGGTATTTATCTCTATAAATACCATATTAAAAGTAGAACAGAACATATTTGAAATCTTCTCTTTATCATCACACAATATAAAAACTAAAGTCTTATATGCAATAGCTTGTGCAATTCTAATAAATGGGCTTAATGCCTTTTCTAAACCAATCTCAGCCCAATCTGTATTTTTATGAGGAAAGGCCATCAAAACTGCTCTTTGCTTATGCCACTCTGCAGGTAATAGTCTCATATAGTATTCCTATAAAAAAATTTAAATCAAATTATACACCTTTTTTTGTTATCATAATGTAAAAACATTAGGAGCATATTTTGAAAAGGTATATTTTAATATTATTTCTTTTAGTTAATTTAAATGGAGACAACAAGATAGATTTATGGAGTATAGACTTAAATCAGAGTCTAAAAAAAACAGAAGATAGCATATCTAATACACTACCAGAACAAAAAGAGACTCTAAAATTTGAAAACGATTATGATATAGCACAAAAAAGAGCTAAAGAGGAGAATAAATATATATTTCTACTTGTAACAGAAAAATATTGTAGCTGGTGTAAAAAACTAAAAGAGGAGGTTTTAACAGAACCAAATATTATAGGTATTCTAAATAGTAGTTTTATACCTATAGAAGTTGATAAAATCAATGGATACTATCCAAGTAATCTTGGAATTCAAGGAACTCCTAGCATATTTATACTAAATCCAGATAACAACAAGAGTATAAAAAGTATTACAGGCTATAGAGATCAAAATGAACTTCTTGATATATTAAATTCAGTAAAAAAATAGTATGGCAACAATAGAGATAAATAGAGAAAACCTATATTTTAATCTAAATTGGTTCTCAAAAAAAGTAGGCTCTAAAGACAAAATAGCAGTTGTTCTAAAAGATAACGCTTATGGGCATGGATTAGAAATTATGGCTAATCTATGCTCTAAATTTGGAATAACAAAAGCAGTAGTTAGAGATTATAAAGAGGCAAGAAGCATTGAAAGATATTTTCAAGAGATATTAATATTGGGAGATTATCCTATAAAACACAATAAATTTAGCTTCGTTTTAAATAGTATTGAAGACATAAAAAGAGCTAAGTCTGGCTCAAAAGTTGAATTAAAAATAAATACAGGAATGGAAAGAAATGGTATTGAAATAGAAGATTTAAACCAGAGTCTAACACTTATAAAAAAGAGAGGCTTAGCACTTGTTGGAGTTTTATCTCATAATCGCTCAGCAGATGAATTAAGTAGTGAACTTTTTTGGCAACAAAAAAGATTTAATAGAGTAAAAGAGATTATAAAAAATAGAGGATTAAAAAACATTAGATTTCACTCTTTTAATAGCTCATCAACTATTAGATTAGATGCTAAAAGAGAGGATTTAGTTAGAATTGGAATTGGAATATATGGATACTCTGAGATAAATAATATATTTACTCCGCCAAAACTAAAACCAGTAATGGCTCTATATGCTAATAGAACATCTTCAAGAGAGATAAAAAGTGGCACAAGAGTTGGATATGGAGGTGATTTTATAGCTAATAGAGATATGAGAGTATCATCTTATGATATTGGATATGGAGATGGACTATTTAGAGGAGATAGCAAAAATCCTCTAACTATAGCAGATGGTATCCCTATTCTTGGCAGAGTATCGATGGACTATATTATATTAGAATCAACAAATAGTAGAGTTTGCATATTTAATAATGCAAAAGAGGTAGCAAAACATTACAATACAATATCTTATGAGATACTAACGAGACTCTCCCCCTCTATAGAAAGAGTTGTTATTTAGCAAGTTTTAATAGCTCTCTATTATTATATTGATCATATACAGTATATTGGCTATTGTTACTCTTAATTATAAAATCAACCTTTGGAAGAGTAGCAACTCTATAGCCAATATTTAAACCAATTGCAGGAATGGAAGCTAAAATTTTATATACAACAGTCTTAGAGTTAAAAGGATCACTACTTAATTCAAACATAGGATTTTGAATATTTGAAGCTTCTGTATTTAATAAAACATTTGTTCCATCAATTCTAGCTTCTATTGTGGTAGCTGGGATTTTATCTATTCCAAAGCCACTTATTACTGTAATGTTTATTATAAAAATTACTGCTATATATAGTGCTGTTACCATTATCTTCTCAACAATAGAATCAATCTCTACTCTTTGTAAAAATAACACAAGTCCAATAGCAATAGATATAACACCTAAGAGTATCCTAAATGAAAATGTAATATCTGACCAAAATAAAAAAACTATAGGAAGTATAAATATAAATAAAATCTCTACAAAATACTCCAATATATTTTTTGAAAAAAGGTTTTGAAGTTTGGATACACCCAAATTCAACAATAGACTCTCAGCAATTAAGACATAAAACCATATAAATAGAAATATATTATTTAAAAAACTACTAAATATAGCAGTATCTATAATAGTATTAATATTTTCAGATGGCAACAAAATGGCTAAAAATAGACCATTTAGAAAAAATGATAATATAGATGCTATAAAGATTAAACCAACTACCCCAACTTTTGTTATCATAAGAGGAAATATATACCTCAAAATTGGATGAAAAACTAAAAATATACCTCCAGCCCAAACAATAGTAGAAAATACTACCAAAGCAACATCTCCATCTAATAGATACCAAAAAGATGGGGTCACTAAAATAGATAAAATAGCCGATATCAATAGAGCATCATAATATTTAAAATACCTCTTTATATCTTTATAAAACATATTATACCCTCTATATTTATTTAAATATTACTTACTATATAATTGTAGTATAAAACAATTGTTAATTAGATAAAAAAGCTTAAATATAGCTATAAAGAAGAAATTATTAGAAAAAATTAAAGTTTAGAGTCTATAAAATAGACTCTGAATATAATAATCAAGCCTTTTGAGCCTCTTTTTTATACTCCAATATTAGATGGTAAATTTTATCTTTTAATAGAAGTTTTTTTCTCTTTAGTTGTTCAATCTCAGAATCTGAAAGATTAACTTTTTTGTTATTTGCTCTATCTATTAGTTCATTCAATTCACGATGCTCCTCCAAAATTTTAGCAAAGTGTGGATTCTCTCTTTTGAGATGAGCAATCTCCTCTTTATAATCTTCAAACATGATTGATCCTTTTATAAATTATTGCATAGCAATTATTGCATAACAATAAATAATATGTTATTAGTTATTAAAGATATAGATATAAAAAATTATAGATGTAAAGAAATGTTACTTTTTTTATTAAAAAAGATATAATTTTATCTATATTTAATAGATAAGGAGATTTTATGATAAAAGCCATTGCACTCTTTAGTGGCGGATTAGATAGTATGCTTGCAATCAAACTGATTACTCAACAAAATATTGAAGTAGAGGCACTATATATAAATACTGGTTTTGGAGGAAAAAAAGATATAACAGAGACTCTAAAAGAGAGAGCCAAAATGGCTGGTGCATCTCTTAGAGTAGTAGATATTAGAGAAGAGTATATACAAAAAGTTCTATTTAATCCAAAATATGGCTATGGAAAATATTTTAACCCATGTATAGATTGTCATGGATATATGTTTAAAGTAGCAAAATCTCTTTTAAAAGAGATGGGGGCATCTTTTATTATTACTGGGGAAGTTGTAGGACAAAGACCAATGAGCCAAAGAGCAGAAGCACTAAAACAGGTATTAACCCTTGCAGAAGATAGAGAAGAGAGATTGATACTAAGACCACTATCTGCAAAACTATTAGAACCTACAAAACCAGAGATCAAAGGGTGGGTAGATAGAGAAAGACTCTTAGATATATCTGGTAGAAGCAGAGAGAGACAACTAAAACTTGCAAAAGAGTTTGGTTGGAGAGATTACGAATCTCCAGCTGGCGGATGTCTTTTGACTCAAGAGCAGTTCTCTAAAAAAGTAGAAGAGTTTATAAAATATGATAGCCTAGATATAAAAGATATTGAACTATTAAAATTTGGTAGACATTTTAGACTAAGAGATGGAGCAAAACTTGTAGTTGGAAAAAGTAGAGAAGATAATGAGAATCTAAAGAGAATAGATAGTCCAAAATATATGCCAATTAGATTAAAAATAAAAGGTCCCTTTTCCCTAATAGATAAAAATGCATCACTATCAGATAAAAAACTAGCTTCTAAGATTGCATTAACTTACGCAAAAAGCGATCCAGATAAGAGATATGAGGTTTATATTGGAGATGAAAAATTTATAGCTGAGCCATTTAGCTCAAAGGCTGAGGCTCAAAAGTTTTTCTATTAAAAGAAGTTGTGATATATAATAGTTATCCAACACAAAATATGTAATATAACACTAAACAAAACGGCAGTAGCTCCAATATCTTTAGCAGACTTTGCTAGTGGATGGAATCTTGAGGTCACTAAATCTACTACATTCTCAATAGCAGAGTTTATAAGCTCTGCTATTAATATTAAAAAAAAAGTAACAATCAAAATTAACTTATATAAAAATAGTATAGGCAAAAAATAGACAACTGGAAAAAATATAATACTAAAGAGAAGTTCTATTTTAAATGATGTCTCTGTCTTTACTGCATGCACCAAACCCTCTATAGCATACTTTGCATTTTTAAAAATTGTATATTTTGGCTTATTATTCATAGGCTAAATTCCAAATGTTAAATATATCTGCCCATTTCTAACATCAATACCCTTTACAAAACCAGATATAAGATTGGACTGCTTTAGATTATATATAGGCTTTTTTGCAATTGTTTGAGCAATAACATCTCCAATAACCTTTTTTACGCCATCTGGAAGTTTTGCAAGTAGAGACTCCTCTTGAAATTTTACCTCTTTAACCATAGGATCTTTTAAATATAGATTTCTACTAATTGGATCATATCTAACACCAGAATCTAAACTTATCTCTCCAGAGATACCATTTGGCACTAACATATTTGTAAATTTAAAAGCAGTCCCTACTGCTAACTTATCTTTTCCACTCTGTCCAAATATTGTAGGATTTGAGATATTTAATTTTCCACTCACCAATCCATACTTTACATCTCTTTCTACTGGAAAATTCTGCTGTAGAGTAGAGTTTACAATGGCCATTGGAATTGCTACAGAATAGCCCCTACCATCTGGATCAACTGCTACACAGCCACTAAAAAAACTCAAAAAAAGGGCAGAGATAATTAATCTTTTAAACATTTAATAAATCCTCCTTATTATTTTTAATATGAATATTATATAATCTTATACTTAAAAGCTATAAGGATTTTAAATGTTACTTAAAACTATACTATTTCTAATTTTCTCAAATTTTATTTTAGCATCAACAATACAAATTGCAGTATCTGCAAATGTATCTTATGCAATGGAGGAATTAAAAAAAGAGTTTAATAGGCTCTATCCAGAGATAAAGGTAAAAAGCTCAATTGGAAGTAGTGGAAAACTAACTGCACAAATTGAAAATGGTGCCCCATTTGATATATTTTTAAGTGCAAATATGAAATATCCAAAAAAATTATATGAAGATAATTTTGCAATTACAAGACCTCTAGTTTATGCAAAAGGTTCTCTTGTGCTATTTTCCATAAAACCAAGAGATTTAAGTCAAGGAGTAAATCTTCTAACAAATTCTGATATAAAAAAAATTGCAGTAGCAAATCCTAAAACTGCCCCATACGGAACTGCTACAGTAGACGCATTAAATAAAATCAATATTTATAATAAAATAAGAGATAAAATAGTATTTGGAGAAAATATATCTGCCACATTTAATTATGCACTAAGGGCTACAGATGTTGGAATAGTTGCAAAATCTCTGCTATTTGCCCCAAAACTAAAGGATAGATTTAAAAAGGGTAAAAACTGGATAGATTTAAATAGCTCAATATATGAACCAATAAAACAGGGGGTTGTAATATTAAAACATGGATATAAAAATAAAGATGTATCCCTATTTTTTAGTTTCCTATTTAGTAAAGATGCACAAAAAATATTTAGAGAGTTTGGATATTAATCTAATATATCCAAACACTTTCTATTCCCATTTTCTCTAAAAAGACTCTTTAATTTATCTTTTGAAATAAAATAATCCATATCTATTAATACCCTCTCAATTTTTAAACCATCTCTGCTCTTTTTTATCTTATAAAAGATTGTATCTACTCTTTTATCTTTTCTCTTTGCTAGTGCCATATAATCATATCTTATACCAGATGTATAATTTGAATGTATTAGATAATCTTGTATAGATATACCATATATAAGAGCTTTTAAATTTACAAAACAGCCAAAATATAATAGAGTATCTCTATTGTATAGACTCTTTATAGTTGATATATTATACTCATTACCTCTTGTATCTAAAATCTTAGGATTTTCAATAAACATACTATCTATATAACTACTACGAGATACTGGAATAAAAAAATTTTCAATATTTAAAATAGCCCTTCTCTTTTGCTCCTGCTCTGCTCTTCTCTTTTGCTCTTGTATTCTCTTTAACTCCTCACTTTTTTTATGCTCTCTTAAGATAGCCTCTGCTCTATGCATTAGAGTATAATACTCTATTCCTGTTATATTTAAAATATTACTGAGCAGATGAAGTGGATTATCTTTTAGATTTAAAACAGCTAAATCTTTTGAAATTAAATTGATATCTCTACTCTCAATAGCTCTTTTAAACTCCTTATATAGAGGTGTCTCTCTTAGAGCTAATGTTAAAATCAATGCCCTATCATAACTTGTAAAATTATTTAATAAATAAGTATTTAATCTATTCAAAGCCTCTATAGTATTGAGATTTTTCAATGTTTTAAAAGCCAATATCTCTTGGTATAATCTTTTATCTGAAGATAACTTAAAATCCATAATATCAGCTACCCTTGGATCTTTAATAGAGTATATATATCTAAAATTTGGCACACCCTCTACAATATCTACAGTTGAGAGACTCTTTGTATATATTGGTTTTAGTAGTATATAACCCAAACTCTTTACCTCTTTTCCATTTGAAACAATTAACTCTACTCTAATAGATTTTGTATGAGTATCAAACTCTTTTGTTCTAACTCCACTAACTCCACCTCTTTTAAATGCACTCTCTACACTATTTAAATACTCTTTTGTAGTATTATCCTTTACAATATTACTCCCCTTTAATAGAAAATTTCCATAAGGCATAATAAAACTTGCCACATCCAATAAAACACCCAACTCCCTCACTGGCACACTCTTCTCATCTCTATTTTTCTGTAATACCTCTAAAATTAATTTATCATTTCCATTTACAACTAAAGGCTTTTTAGTTACAAAGTTTGAACTTCTCTTAACACATCTAATATTTGAGGAGTCATCATTTAAAAGAAACCATATTGGATACTTTCCAACAGCACTAAGTTTTGTTCTTCTATTCATAACTTTAATATAAATTTCAGTTGAGAACTTATCATAAGTTAAAAAAGCCTTTTTATCTTCACAATATCTATTTACACTATATGCTCTATTTTCAAAAAATTCTTGAGAAAAAGAGATATATCTATCAAGAGATATATTTGTCTCATCTCTTTTATCTATAACTATATCTCCAATATCTATATTATCTTGATAGACACAACCAGCAAAAAGAAAAAAAGCAAAAAAGAGAGAGAGAAGATGTATCATAAAAAACTCCTAAAAATAAATAATTAAAATTTATTATATTATATCTAAGTTTTAAATCATAAAAACTACAAAAAACTTCCAACCTATACTTTAGAAAACCATAAACAAAACCACCATAAAATAGAGTTTTAACAAATGCCTTTTTATATGGGATTTAAACAATAAATCACTTTTAATGGTTCACTTTGTTCACATCAGCTCGATTTCTAAGTTAAAAATGGCGATAAATTACTATTTTTTTTAATTAACTCTCAATTCTCCATTTTCCATTCTCAATTCTAAATTTATGTTAAAATTCCTCTAAAAAGGGATTAAAAATGCCACCAAAAAAACTTATTAGTTTTGATTGGGCTATGAAAAAAATTCTTCGTCAAAAGGCAAATTTTGTAATTTTAGAG
>Ga0256843_1001887_pt1 | contig 15943 bp, 11 predicted proteins | sample AlvinellametaG_FD_191572 | JGI IMG/M metagenome (GOLD analysis project Ga0256843, IMG submission 191572) | Pompeii worm associated microbial communities from hydrothermal vent at the East Pacific Rise, Pacific Ocean - Alvinella | ecosystem: Host-associated > Annelida > Integument > Unclassified ... | reverse complement strand
GAGAAGTTACAAAAAGAGATTGGCAAACTAAACGGAATGCTGGGCAATGAACGCTTCGTAGCAAACGCACCTGCTGACGTACTTGAGAAAAACCGTGCAGCACTCGAGGAAGCTGAAGCAAAAAGAGTAAAAGTACTTGAGCAACTAAGTTCTCTTCAAGCGTAAATACCTTCTTATTCACTATTTTGTTAAAAGGGACGGTATGTCCCTTTTAATACATTTTTACACCTTCAATCAATATTTTGAGATATCAATTAATGACTTTTAAGGCAATAACCGATATACTATTTTTCAATTCAGCTATTAAAATTAAAAACGAGAAAAAATGTCAAAAATCAGACAAATATCTACTTCTGCACTAGCAAAAAAACTATCTATGAGTAAACACCAACTTGATGAACTTTTATTGGCAGCAAAATATATTGTCAAAGATGAAAAAGGGTATAAATTAACTGATTTAGGAATTCAAAATAGTGGAACAATAAAAAATCATGCAAAATTTGGAGAATATATTGCTTGGGACGAAAATATAGAGATTCCAAATAAACTAATTACACAAGGGAAAGAGTTTTTTTCTTCAACAAAAATAGCTCATAAATATAATCTTTCAGCAAGAAAAATAAATTTAATTTTTTCAGAAATTGGCTTTATAGAAAAATATTTAAAAGGTTGGACTATTACTATTTTAGGAAGTAAAAATGGAGGTGTTCAAAAAGAGAACAGTAAGAATGGAATACCTTATGTTGAATGGGATGAATCAATTTTTAATAACAATGCTTTTCTTTCAGCACTTCAAGAAGTAAATGGTGAAGCAGGAGAAAGTACCCAAAAGAAAATTGATGATTCAAAAAATTTAAATTTTCGAGAAAAATTTGTAGCCAAACATAGGGCAACTGATGGTCATATGGTTAGAAGTAAAGCAGAAATGTTAATAGATAATTGGCTTTATATGGCAGAAATTGTACATGCTTATGAGAGAAAGTTACCTATTGAAGAAGAGGTCTATTGTGACTTTTATATTCCAACAGGAAAAATATATATTGAATTTTGGGGACTTGAAAATGATCCTAAATATGCAATGCGAAAAGCTAAAAAGAAAGAAATTTATAAAAAATATAACTTTAAACTGATTGAGCTCACAGATGAGGATGTATTTAATCTTGATGATGTCCTGCCAAAAATGTTATTAAAATTTGGAGTACAAACTTACTAAACTATTCAAAGCTAATCTTCACCACTCTTTAGATATAATCGCGCAATTTTAAAAAAAGGTATTTTCCATTTGTTTGATATAAGAAAATATACATCTCCAAACATCAAAAATGATGTTTTATCTGGTCTCGTTGTTGCTGTTGCTTTGGTTCCTGAAGCTATTGCTTTTAGTTTTATTGCGGGGGTGAGTCCTATTGTCGGGCTTTATACTGCTTTTATTTTAGGGCTTATTACTGCCCTTATTGGTGGAAAACCGGGAATGATCAGCGGTGCTACGGGGAGTGTCGCTGTTGTTATTGTCGGGCTTGTGCTTGAAGCAAATGCAAAACTTACCGCTATGGGAATGAGTGGTGATGAACTCTATGTCCATATGCTTAACTATGTTCTTCTTGCAACAATTATAGCAGGACTCATTCAAGTTCTTTTTGGTGTTTTTAGACTTGGAAAATTTATTCGTCTTGTGCCGCAACCGGCTCTTTACGGCTTTGTAAATGGACTTGCTATTGTTATTGCTATGGCACAGTTTAAGTTTTTTGATGGTCAGGGTATGAGTATGTATATTATCGTCTTTATTACCATGCTCATTATGTACTTTTTACCAAAATATACAAAAGCTATCCCTTCAGGGCTTGTTGCTATTGTTCTTTTGACTCTTATTGTCTATTTTATGAAAATAGATACCTTGACTGTCGGTGCATTGGCGGATCTTTCAGAATTTAAAGGCAAACTGCCACACCTTATCATTCCAGATACCCTTTTTAGTCTTGATGCTATCATTATGGTACTGCCTTATGCTGTTATTATGGCGCTTGTAGGACTCATAGAGTCACTTCTTACACTCGCTGTTCTTGATGAAATGAGTGGAGTACGAGGCAGTGGAAATCAGGAGTGTATCGCACTTGGCTGTGGAAATATTGCCTCTGGTTTCTTTGGCGGTATGGCAGGGTGTGCAATGATTGGGCAATCTATTATCAACTACACCTCAGGCGGACTTGGACGACTCTCTTCTTTTACCGCAGCAGTAGGACTTTTGATCCTTGTTGTCTCGATGACAGATGTCTTAAATGCCATTCCTGTCGGGGTACTTGTGGGTATTATGTTTATGGTAAGTATTGGTACTTTTGAGTGGTCTAGTTTTTCACATCTCAAACATATGCCACGCAGTGATGTCTTTGTAATGATAGCAGTAACCATCATTACCGTTGTCGAGGATTTGGCTGTGGCTGTTATTGCAGGTGTTATTATCTCTGCACTTGTTTTTGCATGGAAACATGCACGTATCTGGGCAAAAACATATATAGAAGAGGATGGAACAAAAGTTTATGAACTTGAAGGTCCGCTCTTTTTTGGAAGTGCAACAACCTTTTCAGATACATTCGATATAAAAAATGATCCGCAAAAAGTTGTTATTGATTTTAGAAATGCAAGAGTTATGGACTTTTCCGGTGTAGAAGCTATTGACGGACTTGTCAAAAAATATGAAGAAGCAGGAAAAAATATTCTACTGCGTCACCTTAGTAAAGATTGTAAAGCTATTATGAAAAAAGCGGGGCCACACTGTACTTATGAAGAGGATGATCCAACATACAAAGTAGCTTTTGACTATTAAGAGAGTTCCAGACTCTCTTTTGGTTCGCCTATAAAGTAACCCTGTGCATAATCAATTCCCATAGACTCTATCTTATCTAAAACAGCTTGATTGTGAACATATTCGGCAATAACTTTTATACCTCTTTTTTTACACAGATGAACAATCGTCTCTACAATAAGCTCACTCTTCTTATTTTCGGCAATATCTTTAATAAAAATACCGTCAATTTTTAAATAGTCCGGATTCAACTCCAAAAGACGTGAAAAGTTGGAGTTTTCAACACCAAAGTCATCCAAAGCTATCTGGAAACCTTTCTTTCTTAGTGAGTTGATCTGCTCAATCATATTGGTATCACTCAGAGTGATAATATCTTCTAAGAGTTCTAACACAACACGAGAGGGATCGATATTGTATTTTTTTACATTTAAGAGTAAAAACTCTTCCAAATACTCCAAGTTAATATCATTGGATGTAATGTTAATAGAAAATTCATACTCCGTATTACTAAAAACTCGAAAAGCATTAGCAACAATACGACGTGTGATCAAAGAGAGTGTCCCCGTCATTTTACACGCTTCCATAAAACGGATAGGAGAGACAAGTCCACCATTATCATCTATACGAGCCAGACATTCAAACTTCTCTATCTTTTTGGTTTTATTGTTTCTTATAGGCTGAAAAAATCCTAAAACCTTCTCCTCCTCAATAGCATGGCGTATTTTATTAATCCAGTAGATATTTTCCTGTTGCTGTTTTGCATATTCAGACTTTGTTTCAAAGATTTTATAGGAGTTTTTCTTGTAAAGTCTTGCTTCATGAACAGCTACAGAAGCATGATTGAGAGTCACAATACCACTTCCCATAGCAACACCGATAGTGACAGATGTTTTTACAAGAATATCATCATGTTCAAGTTCGATCTCTGTTTGGTTGAAAAATGAGATGATTGATTCTGAAAACTCTTTTAATTCACGGAAATTTAAAAAGTCATCAACAATAAATACAAAAGCATCTCCGTCAAAACGAAACAGTTTTGCATTTTTCGGTTTTAAAAGCTGTAAACTTCGGGCAATTTCAACAAGAATATCATCGCCGACAACATAACCGTAAGCATTATTGATATTACTGAAATTATCAATATTTACTACAAAAATATTTAACCTGCTATGCAGTCTGATATATTCCAAAAGAGCAAAACGGTTGTCCAAACCCGTCAATTGATCCTTATAATAATCCCACTCTTTTTTTTCTAAAATAAAATCCATGCCAATCCAAAATCTTAAAAAGTCCTATATTTTATCTAATTATTACTTAAGTGTATAAAATATTCAGGTTTGGCAGCTCTATATTTTGGGATCTCCTGCCCAATATTGGCATTAATATAGGTTGGATCAGCCATTACATACCTTCTTCTTCCAACCATAATACTGTCACCCTGCATTGGAATATGCAGGGCTGTACTCATGTGATCACTGTATTTTACCCCTACTGCACTAATGCCAAATATCTTCTCTATCAGATAACTAAAAAGTACCGCTCTGTCTTCACAGTCAGAAGCATCATAAACAAGTGTCTCTTCGGCAAACATAACCTTCTCTTTTCCAAACTGTTCCTGATCTCTCTCATATCGAAAAGCTTTTTGAACAAAACGCAAAACAAAATTGATTGCCTCACTCATCTTCTTGCCATCTGTATATTTTTTTATATCTTTAAGTAACTCTGTATATGTAATGCTTTCCAAAGGCGCATTAAAGTAAATACGATAATTTACCTGCGGATATGTCTGCATAAATGCTACTATATTTTTATTGTAATGGTAGGAAAAAGTATATTTTTTACCATAATCGCTAAACGTTCTCTCTTTAAAAAGCATATCTTTTGGAAATTTAGGAAGTTTTTTTAAAGAGAAGTCCAAAGCTCTCTCTGCCTCGGGATAACTCTTTTTATAGGTATAAATCTTTTCAATATACTTTATATTGTAAGCTGAAATGAGATAGTAATACTTTGATCCAAAAAGATAGCGTGGTGTTGCATAGAGTGTATCTTCAAGATAGTGCAAAAGATAGACCCTTTTACGCTCAGAAAGAGCAATTTTTACATCATAATGCAACTTGTTAAACAAAAACCATGCATAAATATTGGCTCTGTCCCGATCTCCGTAAAGCTTTTTAGAGAGCTTTGTAACCAAAAGATACAATCCCCAGTCATTGAGATAGAGATCTTTTTTATATCTTTGAAGTTCTTCTATGGTTCTCTCATAATCACTTGATGCCAAAAGAGAGAAAAAGTTTGCTATTCCTGCCTGATTTTGAGGATAAAAAGCGATATCTGCAATCTTTTTATCGAGTGAAAATCCAACATTGACTCCAAAAAAATCAAAAGCAAGGGCACCTTTGTGCTTCTCCTTTTTTGAAGGTTTTGGTTCTACTTCAGAGGGCTTTTGTTTTGGTACTTTAATAACAACAAAAGGACCTGCTTTTGGCAATGCTTTCTCTTTTAAAGGTACTATCTTCTGTGGCTTTGGCTTTTTATACATTGTCGGAGAGATATAGGCTCTATACTCTTGCCACTGTGTTTTTATATAGCTGTTAAAAGCATTATCCCTTTTATCTTTGTATTGTGAAAAAGATGCACTTTGCACTCGTTTAAAATCGGCAAAACTCTCTCCAAAAAGAGAAGTTGCCAAAAAGAAAAAAAGGCTAAAAAGGCCAAACAGATTGAATAATTTTTGTTCCCCATCCCTGTTGTGTCGCACGATCCATATCCCCCTCTGTTTTATAAAGTATTTTTGCATCACTCACCTGTGTTGAGTTGATTCTGTTGTACTGGTCAATATCATAAGGACGGATAACACCACTTATCTGGATCAGCTGTTTTTGATCATCAACAAGGATCTCTCTTCTTCCTGAGATAAAATAGTTTCCGTTTTTTAACACTTTTACTATTCTGGCTGAAATAGTTGTTGTAAAACTTGCATCTTTGGTTGCTTTGCCCTGCCCTTTGTAACTGTTGTCTGATTTACTTGTAAATCCAACATCACTAAAGCCGTTTAATGCACTCATACTCCCTTTTACAGCTCCGTTTGCAGCACCTGTTGATGAGAAAATACCGCCTCCAAGATTGGAAGCATCACTCTCACTCAACTGTTTTGTACCGCTATTGGAACTCTTTGCCGTCTCTGAGATAATAACAGTAACAATATCATTCACACGCATAGCTTTATGATCAGAAAAGAGCGGATTGTCCCCTTTTCCAAAAAGACTTCCCGTGGATGAGAAATCCTGCTTCTCTTCACGAGCAGGCATCTGTTCAACATAAGTCGGCGGTTCAAAATTGATCTCGGGTTCTGTCAGTTTTGCAGTACATCCAGAAAGTAGATATGCCATTGTAAAGAGGGCTAAGGGAATCATCACTTTTTTTTGCATTAAATCTCTTTAGTAACTATATTTGTGTATAATTCTAGCAATTTCAGTTCCACATATAAGGATACCAACCGATGAATTTACGAGATCAAATAAACAATGATGTAAAAGAGGCTATGAAAGCCAAAGATACAAAAAAAAGAGATGCACTTCGCCTTTTAACTTCAGCATTTAAACAGATAGAAGTTGATGAGAGAAAAGAGCTGAGTAACGAAGATGTTATTAAGATCATCCAAACACAGATCAAACGAAGAAATGATGCAGCAAGCCAATACAAAGATGCAGGACGTGAAGATCTGATGCAAATTGAACTTGATGAGATCAGCTACTATGAACCATACCTTCCAAAACAACTCAGTGATGATGAACTCTGTGATGCAATTACAAAAATCATTGCAGAAGTCGGTGCATCAACAATGAAAGATATGGGAAAAGTAATGGGTGCAGCCAACAAAGCACTTGCAGGTCAAGCAGATGGGAAACGTATTAGCGAATGTGTTAAAAAATCACTCGCTTAAAGATTTACCAATCATCCAAGATGAACTTTTTAGGTTCATCTTGACTCTCTTTTTTTACTTCAATATTTTCATTTATCTCAGGCTCTGTAATTTTCTTAACTTCAGGCTTTTTCATCTGCTCTTCAAACTGTAACTCCAAGCCCTGACTTGTCATAATAAAGCCATTAACCTGTAATTTACCCTCATGGATCTGCTTATGATGCTCTTTACAAAGCGGTACAAGATTGTGCTTGTTATCTTTATGAAAATGCCCTATAAAACCGGCTTTATCTGCCAAAGATTGGTGTGAAATATGGTGTACATCCTCAGCAACAGCTCCACAGATAATACACTTGGTAACATAGAGCTCTTTGTTGTATTTTGATTTTTTCTTCTTTACTAAAAGTTCAAGCTCATCAAAATCATTTGCTAGACGCTTACGGATCTTGTTTGCCGTTTCTAAAAATTCACTGTCCATATGCAGTGATTTTGCAAACTCAAGCCCATAGATACTGCTTCCACTTCCGGCTTGCAACACTCTGTTAAAGATAAGCTTGTCACTCTCTTCATCATACTCCACACTCAGATGCAGATCGACAACATTATCAAGTTCAGTGATCTCAGGCATAGTAGAGAGTTGATGCAGATGTGTGGCAAAGAGAAAGAGACAACGCACATCAGAGAGTTTTTTAATAGCACTCGCAACTATGGCAACACCAGAAAGCGTCTCTGTCCCATGACTGATCTCATCTCCTAAAACAAGCGATCGAACAGTTGAACGGTTAAAGATATTTTTGAGTTCTAACATCTCAACGGCAAAGGTAGAGAGTCCTTTAGCAAGATTGTCCTTTGAGACTATACGGGTAAAGAGAGAGTCAAATATAGAGAACTTCATAACAGCCGCACTTACAAAAAAGCCCGACTGTGCCATCAATACGGCAATACCTATACTCTTCATCAAAGAGCTCTTTCCGCTTGAGTTGATCCCATAAAGGAGCACACCGTTAATGTCATGCCCGTCATGCACGGCAACATCAAGCATCACCGTTGTCGGGTGTGGCAGATCAAGATAGTCACGATTTCCCATTACGATATCATTGGGAACATAGATGCCGCCACGCTCCTGTACTTCAATAAGAGGATGTCGTAACTGCATGATCTGCATAAAATTCTCATCCTCTTTTGCCTCTATGATCATTGGACGGGAGTGTTTATACTCCTGTGCTATTTTTGAAGAGCTCACACCAACATCCAGATCCGCAACATAGGCAATAACTCTCTCAAAAAGCAGAGAGTAGCGTCTTGCAAAAAGATTTTGCAAGGCGATATAACGCTCTTTGACAAGCGTTACAATCTTACGACGGTTTTTCATAATACGATCAGAGAGTTCATCTGTAAAAGGAGAGGTGATCTTTACAGAGTTTGTCAGTTTTTTTACAACAAACTGGGAAAATTCATCATCTTTTTTAAAACGGTTCTCTATCAAAGAAAAACGATTTTTTGAGAGAGAAATATAATAGCCCTCTTTTTCCAAAAGTCCAAGAGATACAACACGTGAACTGCTACTTGCCTTTTCTGCTTCCAACATTGCTTCTATTTTTTTCATAATATCTTCAAAAGCAACCAGCATCACACTGTTCTCTTTTACAAGAGTATCTATACTCTCATCAACACCACTCATTAAGAAATTTTCATCAACAGTAGCATTGGTAAATCTTCTGGAGACATCAAGATCGATACTCTTTTGAATATCTCGTAAAAATTCATCAAGTTCACTCTCATGAAAAGGGGTCTTTTGAATCTTGTGCTTTTTTACATAGAGCATCAACTCTTTGACACTTACCATAGAGTCATAAAGATGATTCATCTCAAAAGGATGCAGACGAGCCAGATTTAATCTTCTTGAGAGGCGTTCCATATCATAAATACCACGCATAGTCTCATCAAGATAGCGTGTATGGGAGCTGACTCTCTCTATAAGATTGTAACGTCTCTCCAACTCCTCTTTTTCCATGATCGGATTTAAAAGACGCTCTTTTAAAAGCCGTCTTCCTATGGCAGTCGAACTTTTATCTATCATTTTTAAAAGTGTAAACTCTTTTCGATCTTTGGAGATAATACCCATCTGTTCAAGGGCATTGTTTCCAAGATAGACAAAACGACGATTATCAATAATACGAGGCATAGACATCTTCTGAACAATATGATAATCATGTTCAATCACAAAATCAATAAGGATTGCCAATGATTCGGTAATCATAGGTGAGCGTTCAAGATCAAGATGCTCTATGGGAGAGAGAAGTGACTGAATCTGATAAACCTCTTTAAAAAGCTCATTTTGAAAATCTATTCGTACTCTTTTATTATTGACAGAGTAGTGATAGTGTTCTGGAATTTCAAGATACTGCATAACATGTTTTTGGTTCTCTATGCCATCTAAAAAAGTTACTACAACTTCACTCGTTCTGTAAACATTTAAAAGATTGAAAACTTCATCAAGTGCATAGGCAGGATCTTCACTTGTTCCATGTGTTTCATAGAGCCATGTTTTTCCGGTTGTAACATCAATAGCAGCATAACCGACAGTATAGATCTCTTTAAATTTATCTACAAGAATAGAGACAATATAGTTGTCATCATTATCGACAATGTGATCAAAGTTTGTTCCAGGGGAGACAATCTGTGAAATATAACGACTGATTTTTGGAGGATTGCCTTTTTGACGCACAACAATGACAGTATATTTCTGCTCTGCTATCAAACGGCTGAGATAACGCTCAAAACTAACCGCAGGTACACCTGCCAAGAGTGGGTTTTTATCGGAATTTTCTATAATATTTTTATTTTTCTTTGTAAGCTGAATATTTAAAAGTTCGGCTATCTCTTTTGCTTTACCGACCTGCTCTTCATCATTGTTAACTTCATAAACTTCAAAGAAAGTTCCTATCTCCATAAAGACAACAGTATCATGACCATATTTGGCCTCAAAATATCGTTGCAGATCAAAATAGATCTGGGTTAAAAGTCTCTCTTTATTGTTTAATATCTTCTCTACATCTGATGAACGCATACTACTCTTTTAGATTTTTATATATAGTTATGATTATAACATAAGATAAAGAAGCATAACAAGGGAAACAAAAGGGTAAAAAAATTTTATATAACTCTAATCAACTTTAAAAAGATTCTTTGATATAATCGGATATATAATGTTATTAAGAGATGAAAGAGGTTTTAATACTATGCAAAATAAAATTATTTTAATTTCTATGCTCCTCTCCCATCTCTATGCAATGGATCTGCAACAGGCTGTAGATGAAGTGATCCGTTCGAATCCGGATATTCAAGAGAGAGTACAGAACTATAATGCCACACACAAAGATATTCAAAGTGCAAAATCGGGATATTACCCAAAAATAGATCTTGTATTGGGTGCAGGAAAAGAAAAAACAGATAGAGATCTCTACAATACAGACTATAAAGTCTATGAAAATTCACTCAAATATACACAAAATATCTTTAACGGCTTTAATACAACATACCTTGTCAAAGAAAAAGAGTATAAAACAGTTGCAGCAGCCTACAGTTACATTGAAAAAGTCAACAGTGTCTCTTTGGATATGGTCAATGCCTATCTTGATCTGATGGAAAATCAGGAACTTTTGGGAACTGCCAAAGAGAATGTCGCAATCAACCAACAGATTCTTACAAAAATCAAAAAACTCTACAAAGCAGGTTTTACAACCCTTTCAGAGGTAAAAAAGATAGAGTCTTCTCTGGCATTGGCACAATCAAATCTGATAGTACAACAAAATAATATTTTGGATGCAACATATAACTTTGAAAAGGTATTGGGTAGATCTGTAGATCCGACACAACTTACAAAACCGACACTTACAAATGTAAAATTTCCAAAAACAGTAGAAGATGCCATAGCATTTGCAAAGAAAAACAACCCTTCTCTGTTAATCAGTGAATATAATATTAAACTCGCACAGGCTGCAAACAGAGAAAAAAAATCACAGTTTTATCCAAAAGTAGATATTGAAGTATCTCAATCTTTTAACCATAACAGCGGAGGTATTCTTGAAGATGAAAATATTTTTAAAGCAATGGCTTTTGTATCGTACAATCTCTTTAACGGTTTCAATGATAGTGCCGAAGTAGAAAAAACACTCTCTCAAACCTATCAGGAGATAGAGAACAAAAACAGTCTGCAACGAGACATAAAAAAATCTCTCAAACTGGCATGGACAGCACAAGAAAAACTAAAAGAACAGTTAAAATATCTTTTGCAATACAAAAAGTTTTCTCATAAGACACTGCTTCTTTATGCAAAAGAGTACAGTCTTGGTCAGCGCTCTTTACTGGATCTGCTCTCTGCACAAAATGATTTTATTCGTTCCAAATCACAAATTATTACAACACAATACAGTATCTTGACTGCACAATATAAAATACTTAACAGTATGGGTATTTTGGTACCGTCCATTATGCACAAAAGAACAAAAATCTATGAAAATGTAAATCTTCAAAAAATATAAAACAGGAAATTTTTATGCTACTTATCCAAGCCGAAAACCTTAGAATTGATGCCCTTCTTGATACATTGGTTCTTTTTACAAAAAAATATCATAAACCTTTCTCTGCAGAAGCGTTAACTGCCGGTCTCCCTATAGAACCGGGAACAGAGGCACCCGAACTCTTCTCCATCAATAATGCAAAAGGGCTCTTCTCCCGTGCTGCTGCAAGAGCCGGACTCAAATCTTCACTGATACACCGTCCTCTCAAACAGATATCAAATCTGCAACTGCCGATGATTATTCTTCTTTCCAATCAAAGTGCCTGTATTTTAGACAGCTTCAATGAAGACAAAACAAAAGCAAAAATCATTATGCCTGCTGAAGATATTATTGAACAGTGGGTAGATATAGATGATTTAAATGATGAGTATATCGGCTATGGTTTTATGATCAAAAAATCATTTGACTATGAAGATGAGAATGAGAGAACACTCCACCTCAAACAAAAACACTGGTTTTGGTCAACACTCAAACTCTCAACCGGAATATACAAAGATGTTCTGTATGCATCCCTGCTGGTAAATCTTTTTGTTTTAGCATCACCTCTTTTTACCATGAATGTCTATGACAGAGTTGTTCCAAATAATGCTATTGAGACTCTTTGGGTATTTGCTACCGGAGTTGTCATTGTCTATCTTATTGATACCTTTGCAAAATTTTCACGAACCTACCTCTTGGAGCTTGCGGCAAAAAAGAGTGATATCATTATGTCCTCTATTATTTTTGAAAAAGTCTTATCATTGAAAATGTCTCACATTCCTGCTTCAGTTGGTTCTTTTGCAAACAATATACGGGATTTTGAAAGTATCAGAAACTTTTTAACAAATGCAACAATGGCAGCGGTTATTGATCTTCCCTTCTCGATCATTTTTTTAGCTGTTATTGCCTATATAGGCGGAAGTATCGTCTTGATTCCAATCATTACCATGATCCTGATTTTATCGTATGCTCTTTTTATTAAAAAACCGCTCAAAGAGAGTATTGAGGCAACCCATGAAGCCAGTGCAAAAAAGAACTCTATTTTAATTGAATCATTAAGTAATATTGAAACACTTAAAACACTTGGTGCACTTGGAGAGACACAGTGGAAATGGGAAGAAGCGACAGGAGAGATTGCAACAAAAAGTTTAAAATCACGTCTAATCTCTGCCTCTATTCCAACTATCACTCAACTGCTTATTCAACTCAATACTGTTATTATTATTGTTGTGGGCGTCTATAAAATTCAGGATTTTGAGCTCTCTATGGGGGGACTTATTGCTATTGTTATTCTCACCGGACGTACGCTCGCTCCAATGGGACAGGTAGCCTCTTTAATTACAAACTACCATGACGCCAAAACATCCTTTGAAACTATAGAGGAGATTATATCTAAACCAAGTGAAAGACCTGAAGGGAAAAAATTTCTGGAAACACCTGATTTTACAGGACATATAGAGTTTAAAGATGTTACTTTTACCTACCCTGGCGCAGATATACCGGCACTCAAAAATGTATCTTTTGTTATCCAGCCAAAAGAACATATTGCCATTATAGGCCGCATAGGTTCAGGAAAGAGTACTATTGAAAAACTGATCTTGGGACTCTATGAACCCGACTCGGGACAGATACTTATAGACGGTATAGATATAGCACAGATTGATCCGGCAGATCTGCGTAAAAATATCGGTTATGTTTCTCAGGATGTAATGCTTTTTAGAGGCACAGTAAAAGAGAATATCACTTTTAGAGCTTCTTCGGCAACCGATTATGCGATAATACGTGCGGCACAGGTAAGTGGTGCGCATGACTTTATTACCAAACATCCAAAAGGGTATGAGATGCCGGTAGGAGAAAGAGGTCAAGGTCTCTCAGGAGGGCAAAGACAGAGTATTGGAGTGGCTCGGGCTTTCTTACTTGATACACCGATTATTTTAATGGATGAACCAAGCAATGCAATGGACCAGATGACAGAGTCAAAACTTCTTAATAATCTGGAGGTAGCGTTAAGTGATAAAACAGCCATTATGGTAACACAGAAAATGTCTCTTCTAAAAATTGTTCAAAGAGTTATTGTAATGCATGAAGGAAAAATCATCATAGATGCACCAAAAGAAGAGGCTATTGCAAAACTCCAGACAGGAGGTTCTAAATGAAAAACAATAAACAGACCCAATACAGCGCAAAAGACTATGAATTTATGAACTCATTGAGTTCTGCAATTTTAGAACAATCTCCAAAAAAAATGAGTAGAATAATCAAACTTTGGCTTATTACACTGCTTGCTTTTATTGTCTGGGCATCATTTGCAAGTATTGATGAGATCACCCGAGGAAATGGAAAAGTCATTCCTTACGGACAAAATCAGATTATTCAAAATCTTGAAGGTGGTATTGTCGAGACTATCTTGGTTCATGAGGGGCAAGAGGTAAACAAGGGAGAGACACTCCTTAAAATCAACAACTTAAAGAGCCTCTCAAGCAGTAAAAGCAATGCAATGACATATAATGAACTCTATGCAAAAAGACTCAGACTTTATGCCCAAGCCAACGATCTCCCTTTTCAAAATATAAAAACAACAGATAAAGAGTTGACAAAACAGATCGAATTGGCAAAAAAACTCTATCACTCTGACAAATTGGAGTTTCAGGCAAAAGACAATGCCCTTGTACAACAGATAAAACAGAGAAAACAGGAGTTGCAAGAGGCAAAAGCAAAAATCAAATCACTAAAAAAATCACTCTCTTACGTGACTGAAGAGATTGCTATGACAGAACCTATGGTAAAAGAGGGTATCAAATCAAAAATAGATTTCTTAAAACTTAAAAGAGAAGCAAGCAAAATCCAAAATGAAATTATCGCTACAAAACTCTCCCTACCACGTCTTCAAGCAGCTATAAAAGAGTATGAAAACAGACGTATAGAAGCAAAACAGGAGTTTATCAACAAAGCAAAAGAAGAACTCAACAAAGTAACTGCCGAACTGGCAAGAATCCAAACACAACAGGTAGCCTATAATGATCAGGTAAACAGAACCATAGTCAAGTCCCCTGTTCACGGAATTGTCCAACGGCTCTTTATCAATACAATCGGTGGTGTTGTAAAACCAGGAGCAAATTTAGTGGAAATTGTTCCTACCAACGAAAAACTCTATCTTGAGATCAAGATCAAACCAAGAGATATCGCCTTTATTCACCCTGGAGCAGAAGCAATGGTAAAAATTTCCGCTTATGATTTTTCTATTCACGGAGGTCTCAAAGGAAAAGTTGTCAATATCTCCCCTGACACCATTACAGATAAATCGGGCAATACTTTTTATCTGATTCATATTGAAACCACAAAAAATCATCTCGGTTCAGATAAGCATCCTCTTAAAATAATTCCGGGAATGACAGCAACAGTTGATATTGTCACAGGAAAGAAAACAGTTATGCAGTATATTTTAAAACCTATTTTAAAATCCAAACAGTATATTTTTACGGAGCGATAAGATGCAGATCATATTTTTCAGTGCAAATCTCAATAAAATTGAAGAGTGGAAAAAGAGAGAAAAAAATTTCAAATATCTCTCTTGTCATGATCTTGAATCCTTACAAAATTATATAAATCAAATTCAAAACTACATTATTGTAGCGGATTATGACAGTGTCGCTCCACTTGTAAATAAACTCATAACCTCTGCTGAACCTGTAAACAATTTGATTGTATTAGAAAACTCTCCGGAGTTGATTACCGGAAAGATGTTGATTTCCAAAGGTATTAAAGCCTATGGAAATGCTCGTATGCTTAAAATTCACTATGATCAGATGATTAAAGCTGTCAAAGATACAAAAGTATGGACATATCCGGAGCTTACAGCGTATCTTATAAAAACAAGAGCAGAGAGTTCACTGTCTCCAGAAGCAAAAAAAATCATTGAAACACGGCTAACCGAAAAAGAAAAAGAGACGCTCTATCTTGTCCTAAATGGCTTCACAAATAGTGCTATTGCAGAAAAACTCTCCATTACACAAAGAACTGTCAAAGCCCACATCAGTTCTATCTTTACAAAACTACATGTCAATGACAGACTTGCCTTGGTGCTACTACTAAAATAACTCTGTTTTTTAATGCTGATCAATATGAATTTCAGTATTTATCTCAACATTGACACTTTTATCATCATTACTGTAGAGTTGTTCATCACCTGTAGAGTGTTGTTCTTCTGAAGGAACTTTAAAATCACCCAAAACCCATTCTTTCTCTTCTCCATGATGTCCATGATCTTTTCCATGATGTCCGTTTCCATGTTCTTCGCCATGGTGTCCGTGTCCATGGTCTTTTCCATGGTGACTATGTTCATGTCCATGTTCATGATCTCCCTGTTCTTTGCCATGATGAGTATTGTCACCCTGTTTTATATCTCCTTCATCTATTTTATCAATAGCAGGAATAGACAAAATATCCTCTTCTTCTGTCATATCAAAAACATCATCCATTGTCAGTGAGATATTTTCCTGAATTTCACTATTGATAGCAACGATTTGATCATCTAAACTATTAAAATCAATGTCTATTTCATCCTGACCAATGAAAGCATCCAACTGCCCTACACTCTCCTGAATATCTTCAATATTTGATGGTATTGTTGGCATCTCTGCTTGAGCAAATGTTTCCATA
>Ga0256843_1001886_pt1 | contig 15944 bp, 18 predicted proteins | sample AlvinellametaG_FD_191572 | JGI IMG/M metagenome (GOLD analysis project Ga0256843, IMG submission 191572) | Pompeii worm associated microbial communities from hydrothermal vent at the East Pacific Rise, Pacific Ocean - Alvinella | ecosystem: Host-associated > Annelida > Integument > Unclassified ... | reverse complement strand
CTGTATACATTCCCACGTACAACGTGGGAACGAGGAAACGCCATGATTCTAACCACCTTTATTCTAAGCTTTACTTTTGCCATCTTTGGAGTTAGTAGCTTTGTTCCGAATATTAACTTTTCTATTGTTACGGTGGTGGCTTTGAATTTGGTATAATATACCCCTTTGTCAAGACCACCTACGGTTTAAAACCGATATTTCATCCCTGCCGTAAACATTGTGGCATCTAATCCTGTGGATTGAGAGTAGAACTCTCCACCTAAATTATAGCTGATGGTATCACTCTGTTTAAAGTCAATAGAGGCTTTATAGGTCATGGCATCAAAACTGCTTAAACGTTCATCACTAGAGGCAAACTCTTGGTTGGTAAAGAAGTTTTTCTCTGGGTTATAAAAGTTGGCTTCACTCTGAGTATAGAATCTAAAACCTGCTCCAAGAGTAATCTTCTTGTTTAACGTATAGTAGAGGTCTTGGTCTATCGTATGTGATGTAACATCCCAATCATCGCTATAGAGACGGTAGTTGGCTTTATAACTGATATTTTCGCCAAGCATTGTAATATATTTTAGATTAAGACCATAAGCTGTTCTACTATCTGGACGATTTTCGGTTACCAACTGTTGATTGGCTGTACCGTAATTACGGACAACATTGGCATGTGGATTGGTTAGGTATCCACTGTCTAGAATTGCAAAACCTTCTACTTTTAGGGCAGAGTGGTCATTTAGCACTTGGCTAATTCCTGCTTGAATATTAAGTGAAGTGGCATCCTCTTTTTGTGAGGCACCCGAATGGCTATCATACTCATTATCGTCATCATCATCTTTATATTTATTTTGACCATCTAGGCTATTTGAGAGAATCTCATTAAAGGCAAAAGAGACCCCTACGTTTATAGATTGGTTATGTGATGTGTCGGTATAGTGCATATACTCTGCCGATACTGCTTTTGAGTCAAAATCACTCTCTCTTGAGTAGTCAAAACCTGTATAGAGTTCATCTCGATTGGCAAAACGTGTGGTTAACATTACCGACCCTGCATTTCTTCCCTCTTCAAAGTTTTGATTTTTATAGCTGTAGTCACCTGAATTATCACGACTACTTGCTCCTGAAGCTGAATCAGGTTGCCATACAGGGGTTGCTCCTGTAACAGAATCATGTACAATATCAGCTTTAATGGTATAGTCCATTCCAATGTCATAACTGGCACTAAGTGAGGGTGCAGAGACCGATACACGGTTATTGTTCTCATCATATTGTAAAAATTCAACAGCCACATAGTTCTCGGCATAAAGTGCATTTGAAGCAACAATTGCGATGGCAGTAACTTTTGATATAAGCGTTCTTGGAGGCTTTAGCCCTGAACAAGACGAGGCTAAAGCTATCGTTTCCAAATTTTTAAAGTTTTTTAATTGCATCCACAACCTCCTCCTGAAACACCAGAGCCACCTTTTGATGCCTCTTTTGAGAAGTAGACATGTGATTCAAATTTTGTCACTTCTGGATGTAAACCACTAAATTGCATAATAGGTTTAGCCAAGGTCTCTTTCTCCCAAGGTTTAACTTCTTGGATAAGTGAACAACCCATAAAAAAAGAGGCACTGAGAGCTATGAATATAAGTTGTTTCATTTGATACTCTTTATATCTTCACTTATCTGTTTATCTATATTCTCTATAGCTCCAAAGATAACATGCAAAATTTTACCATTTTTTACATAGTAGATAGCAGGAAATCCCAGAGGGTCAAATGTTTTAACTAAGCTTTTATCTTCATCATAAACTATGGGGAAAGGGAGCTTTAAATTATCAACAAATTTTTCGCCATCTTCTCTTTTTTTATCAACATTAACTCCTATAATTTTAGCTATTTTATCATTATAGAGTTTACTGATAAGAGGCAACTCTTTTTTACAAGATTTACACCACGATGCAAAAAAATCAATAACATAGACTTGCTCTTTTTCTAAATTTAACTTCTCCTGAATATCTTTAGGAATAGTATCTCCACTCTCCAAAGCCAAGAGTACACCCGTTGAGAAGAGTAGTGAGTAGATTATTTTTTTTAACATAATTTTCCTTTGTAATTTAATTATAAAAAATTATATTCTAAAATTATGAAGTTTTTATGAAGAGAGAATGGATACTTTTTATAATTTTCAATGGAGTTGGTTATAATTTGACTATGAATGATATTACAGATTCTCCTATTGAGAAAAGAGATTTTAAAGGACATAGGTTCTATATAAAACGCGATGATTTACTATCTAAAGATTTTTCAGGTAACAAGGCTCGGAAATTTTACTATTTTTTTAAGAATGAGTTTCCAAAAATTAAAAAAATTATCTCTTATGGCTCAAATCAATCCAATGCGATGTATTCTCTGTCGGTTTTAGCTAAGATGAAGGGGTGGAGCTTTGATTACTATGTCAATCATATTCCTCTTTATTTAAAAGAGAATCCTCATGGGAATTACAGATATGCTCTTGATAATGGAATGAAAATATACGTAGGTCAGGATGTTCCTATTCCAACAACAGAAGATATTTTATATATCCAAGAGGGAGGAAGGGATTTCTATGCCCAGTTTGGTTTAAAAGTATTGGCAGATGAGATTTTGGAGTGGCAAAAAGAGCAGAGATTTGAGGAGCTTAATATCTTTTTGCCTTCTGGAACAGGAACAACAGCTCTTTTTTTAGCAAAGGCTTTGGTTAGAGAGGGGAGGTTTCGACCTACAGTTTATACGGTTCCTTGTGTTGGAGATGCCCAATATTTAAAAAAGCAATTCTTAATGTTAGAAAAAAATGAAGTATTTCATCCTACAATTTTGAGAGCTTCTAAAAAGAGACACTTTGGAAAGCTTTACAGAGAATCTTATAATATTTGGCTAGAATTGCAAGAGAAAATGGGGGTTGAATTTGATTTACTCTATGACCCTCATGGATGGATTACTCTATTAGAGAATCCAGAAATTTTTGAAAAACCTCTACTCTATATTCATCAAGGTGGATTGATAGGGAATGAGAGCATGTTAATGAGATATAAAAGGAAATATAGTGAAGATATTTAATACCAAAGATGAGAGTTTTCAGAGTGAGTTTGATGCCTTGCTAAAGCGTGGGGCAATGGATATAGATGGAGTGACTAGTACAGTTAAGGGACTTCTTGATGAGATTAAAAGAGAGGGAAACAGTGCATTAAAATCACATATTGCTAAGTTTGACCGATGGACACCTTCTTCTGATGAGGTATTAGAGGTTAGTTTAAGCTCTATGGAAGAGGCGTATAATAATATTGATGCCTCTTTACGTGATGCACTACACTTGGCATACGATAGAATTGAGAACTATCATCAAAAATTGATGCCCAAATCGTGGTTTGATTATGAGAAAAATGGAAATATGTTGGGTCAGAAAGTAACAGCTGTAGATTCAGCAGGACTTTATATTCCAGGAGGAAAAGCTGCTTATCCAAGTTCTCTGTTGATGAATGCTATTCCTGCTATTGTTGCTGGAGTTGAAGAGATAGTAGTTTGTACTCCTGCTCCTGATAATGAGCTTAATGAACTGCTCTTGGCTGCTTGTCATTTGTGTAAAGTAACCAAAGTATTTAAGGTTGGTGGGGCTTCTGCTATTGGTGCGATGGCATATGGAACGCAGACTATTCCAAAAGTAGATGTCATTACGGGACCCGGAAATATATTTGTAGCAACAGCAAAGAAGTTGGTTTATGGTGAGGTGAATATTGATATGATTGCAGGACCAAGTGAGATTGGTATATTGGCAGATGTTACTGCACGGGCTGACTACTTGGCAATTGACTTACTCTCTCAAGCAGAGCATGATGAGATGGCAAGTTCTATTTTAATTACTACTGACACATCATTACCTTCAAAGGTTGTTGATGAGATAGAGAAGTTTCTAGAAACACTCTCTCGTAAAGAGATTGCAAGAAAATCTATAGAGGAGCGAGGAGCAATTATTATTACTAAAACAATGGATGAAGCGATTGATTTAATGAATCAGATAGCACCAGAGCATCTAGAGGTTATAACAGCAAATCCTATGGAGTTGTTGGGTGATATTAAACATGCAGGAGCCATCTTTTTAGGAGAGTATACTCCTGAACCTATAGGAGATTATATTGCTGGACCTAATCATACACTGCCAACAGGTGGAACAGCTAAATTCTATTCACCATTAAGTGTTGACCATTTTCTAAAGAAATCTTCGATTATCTCTATGACAAAAGAGGGTTTAAATGAAATAGGAGAGGCATGTGCCTTAATCGCTAATACCGAAGGGTTAACAGCGCATGAAGAGTCGGTAAGAATTAGGTTATCGTAGGGTTGGTTTTCACCAACCAATTTAAAATGATGTGGGATTATCCCACATCGTAATATTATAAATATTACAGATTATAGAAGTGTTTTAACGCTCTAATAATCATAGCATTTTTAGAAATACTCTCACCTTTTGCATCTGTATCAACTTGCTCATAAAGGTCAAGAGGAAGTGTAATAGAGAATATTTTTGTTCTGTTTTTCTTCTGTTTTTTAATGTCTGAAACAATATCTTTTAGAACATCAATCATCTTGTCTGTGTCAATCGGTTTTCTAATAAAGTTGTTTACACCTATCTTCACAGCTTCAGAGATATTTCCCATGTCATTACTTGCAGAAACGATTACAATAATCTGTTTAGGGTTAATCTCTCTAATCTCTCTTGCTACTTCTAAACCACTTTTTCCTGGTAAGATAATATCAATAAAGATAATGTCTGGACTATATTTTTCAAATAAGTCCATTGCCGAGTTTGCATCTACTGCTGAATGAACTTCTGCAAAAAAGTTTTTAAGGGTTGTACACATTAACTCATTTGTCTCTGGCTCATCCTCCAACACGAGTGTTTTTAGCTTTTTTGTCTCTTCAACAATTTTCATTAAGTCATTATTCATACTTTTTCCTATTCCTTCTTTTTTAATATATTGTAACATGTTAACTATTAAGTTAAATTAAAAGCTAACGAAAAAAATCATCACTTTATGGTAACTAAATAAAACTAAATCAAGATTAAAAAAAATATATAACAATATGTTATAAATTATTCCTAATATTAAGCTCTTTCTCAAATTGCCAACTTTTACGATGCTCTTTAATGACCGATTTTTTGATGGTTTCAACCAGCATAGACTCTCTATCTTCTAGCATCATATAGACTTCTCCACTGGGTTCAATAAGCATACTATCGCCATAAAATTTCCATTTTATATCTCCATCGGAGTAGTCTCCAAGTCGATTGGCTCTTAAGATATAACATCCATGAAGGAAAGCTTTTGTCTTGAGAATTTCACGCCAACGATTATGTGACTCAAAGGTTGATGCTGTTGGAAGTAGAACCAAATCGACCTTTTTTTTAGTAACATAACTCCAAAATATATCGAAATGGAGTTCAAATCCTGCCATCATCATCACATTAAATCCATCTACTCTAAATGTCATGGGTGATTTAAGTGGTTTTATTTTGTTTGAGAAAAACTTCTTCTCATTCCAATGTTCATAAGGGATAAGAATCTGCTGTTTATAAAAGGAACAGCTGTTTTCTGTGATTTTTACAATAGTTTTGGTATATCTATCTTTATTAATAATTACAATGGGGGCAACAAAGACCATTTTATATTTTTGGGCAAACTTTTTAAGTAATTCAATATGTTTATCACTCTGCTCTTTCACCATCTGTATTGGTAAGGTAGAGAGTTCTTTAAAGAAATGATTTAAAACATACTCTCCAAACAGTACTACCCTTGCACCTCTACTGTGTGCATTTCTAAGATAGAAATCCAATTTTGTTGCTTGCATACCTAATGTGGGCAGTTGCAAGGCAGTAATGGTCAGTTTTTTCATTGATTATTTATCAACTTTATTGTTGTGTTCAATTAGATTTATCTTGACTTTTGCCTCTTCTATCATTTTCTGTGCTAACTCTATCTCTTTTATACCATTTTCATAAAGGTGTAGACTCTCTTCAAGGGTAATTGAGGGATTCATCAATTGATTTAGTATCATTTTTGATTTTTCTAATCGCTCTTCAAATGTATCTATCTGCATATTTTTCACCTTTAACTGTTTAATCGACGCTCTATAATATCTGAAAACTTATCTATCTCAACTAAAAAGGCATCATGTCCATAGTTACTATCTATCTCATAATATTCACAGGCTTGTTGATTTCTCTGCATCATAATATCAATATGTTCCATCTCTTTAGGGAAGAAGAGGTAGTCACTAGAGAAAGAGATAAGTGTGATTTCTGCTTTTATTCTTAATATCGCATCATAGAGAGAGTCATAACCTCTACTAAGATTAAAAGTATTAATTGCTTTTACGATATAAAGATAACTTAAGGGGTCAAATATTTTTGAGAAGTTGTTTGTGTTGTATTCCATATATCGTTCAACCTCATATCGACCAAAAAGTTCGAACAGACCATCATTATTGACATAGTTTCGACCAAATTTATCATTCATAGAGTCAGGAGATAAGTAGGAGATATGTCCTGCAATTCTTCCAATTGCAAGTCCATCACATCCTTTCTCTTTAAAGGTATCTCTTTCATAGTTTCCATTATTAAAACGGGGGTCACGTCGTATCGCCTCTATGGCAACTTTATTAAACCCTATTGTCCATGGTTGGGTTGCATAGGTAGATGCCAAAGAGATGATTTTATCAGCAAAGTTTGGGTAATCTACAGCAAATTGTAATGCTTGCATACCACCCATTGAGCCACCAATAATTGCTTTTAGATGATGTATTCCCATTTGACTCAATAAGTTTTTTTGTGCCTTTATCATATCTTTGATGGTTAGGACAGGAAATTTTAGACGAAATGGTTGTTGACTGGGATAATCACTATCCATTGGACCCGTACTTCCAAAACATGAGCCAATAACATTGGTAGAGATGACAAAAAACTTGGTAGTATCAATGGCTTTATTATCTCCAATTAACGCATCCCACCAACCAGCTTTATGTTCTCCTTCATGCAGACCTGCAGCGTGAGCAGAACCACTAAGAGCGTGACAGATTAGAATAACATTTGAAGCATCCTCATTGAGTTCTCCATATGTCTCATAAGCGATTTGATAAGGTTCTAATATTCTTCCACTTTCCAAATAGAGAGGATTGGTAAAGTGTGCAACTTTTTTTTTCAATTTCATTGAAAGAATTCTACCCAATTTGTACTTGTATTTCTTAGATGAATTCTTATGATATTATAAATAATCGAATAAAAAGTATGTTTATTATAGTTTTATTTAATAGTGATATGATAAAATAGAACGCACTATAATTATTCAAGGAGTAGAAAAATATGCAAAAAAGAATATTGTTTATAATAGCTTTATTAACATTCCAATTACATGCACTAAACCAAGAGGGCGTTCATCACTATGTCAAACAGCATATAGAGAAGAAGAGCAATACACCTGTCTTGGCTATAAAGACCATATCCACTTATCCTATTGAGGGTGCAAACGGTTGGGAAGTCTATTTCTTATCATTAGATGTCGAGATGAAAAGAGGAAGAAGCACAAAAGTACGAACCATTTCTCAGATTGCTTTTACTAAAGGCAATAAGTTGGCTTTTTCATTAAAAGATAAATCGGGTAAAGATTACAAAAAGATTTTAAAACCTAATGTACCTCTTGAAGCTTATAATGATGAACATCTTCTTGTTGGAAATAAAAATGCAAAGCATAAAATTTTACTTTTAAGTGACCCTTTTTGTCCTTTTTGTCAAGAGATTACACCACAGCTGATTGATGATGTGAAAGCTCATCCTGATACTTTTGCACTCTACTATTATCATCTTCCTCTTTTAAGAATTCATCCTGCTTCAGATACTGCAACCAGAGCGATGTTGATTTTTCAAAAACGGGGTGAAATTGAGCATTTAAAAGATATGTATCATCTTCTTGTTAATCCACGAGAACTTAATGCAGATGTTGTCTTAAAAGCGATAAAAGAGAAAACAGGTGTATTGATTAAGAGAGTAGATATATATACCGATGAGATAAACAGAGCATTGGCAAAAGATAAAGCATTGAAAAAACGTTTAATGGTAACAGGAACACCAACTATTTTTATAGATGGAAAGTGGGACCCAACACGAATGGCATATAAAGATTATATAAAAAAATAACTTCTTAGGCAATCTTTTAAGATTGCCTTCTTTCTCTATTAATTTAAAGCTTTTTCTAAATCTTTAATTAAGTCTTCACTATCCTCTAATCCAATACTTAATCGAATCAATCCAGCAGGGATTCCCGCTTCAATCAACTCCTGAGCAGAGAGCTGTTGGTGTGTTGTACTGGCAGGGTGAGTAATGATTGATTTACTGTCTCCAATATTTACCACTACTTTAAAGATTTCTGTTTTATCTGCAATCGCTTGTGCCTCCTCTTTACTCTCTACTTCAAATGAAAGCAGTCCACTTTGACCCTTAGGAAAATATTTTTGAGCCAGTGAATAGTTTCTATTTGATTTCAGACCAGGGTAGTTGACACTTTTAACTTTTGGATGTGTTTCAAGATATTGTGCTATTTTTAATGCAGAGCTGGAGTGCTGTTTCATTCTTAAAGGTAGTGTTTCTAATCCTTGAATATAGAGCCATGAGTTAAATGGACTTGGTGTTGCTCCTAAGTCACGAAGTAGGGCAAGGCGAATTCTAAGTGTAAAGAGTGGAAGTGGCAAATCTGAATATATTAGACCATGATAGCTCTCATCAGGTTCATTAAAGTGGTAGTAGCGACTATTTCCCTTAATTTTCTCTACCAAATTTTTTCTCTCTATCACAATTCCACCAATAGCTAAACCTTGTCCTGTTGTATATTTACTTGCACTATGTACTACAATATCACAACCAAGTGTTAATGGTTTACAGTAGATAGGTGTGGCTACTGTATTATCGACACAGGTTAAAATATTATGCTTTTGGGCAATAGCTACAATGGCTTCAAAATCTGCCACATCAATACTTGGATTGGTAATGCTCTCAAAAAGAATAATTTTTGTTTTATCATCTATTAAATCTTCTATTTGGGAAGGATTGGTAACATCAAAGTATCGTGTTTTAATACCAAAACGTTTAATCGTATGACCTGTTAGGGTTGTCGTACCACCATAAACTTGTTTTGCCACAATAATATTATCACCAGCCTCTGCTACATTTGCAATAGCATAAAAGATAGCACTCATCCCCGAAGCTGTTCCTACAGCTCCACCACCATGTTCCAAAGCATTGAAACGTTTTTCAAAAACATCGGTTGTTGGATTCATTAAACGGGTATAGATATTTCCAAGCTCTTTAAGTGCAAAAAGGTCTGCTGCATGTTTGGTATCTCTAAATTCATAGGCTGTTGTTTGGTAGATAGGTACAGCCATTGTTCCTTGGCTATCTTTTTCATAACCTGCATGGATTGCAAGGGTCTGTTCATTCATAATATTTCCTTAACTTATGTTTTGAAATATTATAACCAAAGCTTTATTTATAACTTCCATTCAAGTTGTTTTATATCTATTTTCCTATTTTCAAAAGGTTCTATAATTGCTTCAATCTGATTGATACCATATTCAAGAGGAAAACCAACAACAGAGTTTTTTGCTGTACTCTCTAATATATAATATTTTTTACCATTGAGATAGAGACCTTTTCTATTTAACTTCTCATCTAGGTGGACAATAACAAAGATGTGATGAGGAACCAAAACAAAATAGCTCTGAATAGCTTTTTCATGCAGAAGGGAGATTAAAAGATTACTTTTATCATCACAATCACCAAAATTTTTTTTAATGGTCTGTTGAGGGGAGTGTGCTTGAAAATTATTAATTTTATAGGGGATATTGGTGACATAATTTAAAATTTTTTGAATTGAGCATAATTGAGAGTGACAATTTTTCGTAAGAATAGAAGATAGTTTTCGAACATAGGGAGAGGTGGAGGTACTGTTGATGTATGTTCCTTCATCTGTACCAATATAGTGACGGTTAACATTAAAAATAGCTTCGATTAATACATATATGAAATATATAGAAAGTCCTCCTAAGACAATTTTTGCAACTGTCATGGAGAACTTAGAGTGGTTCATGGATAGATTAAATATGGAAGTCTGTATTTGCTAGTGCCATACACTCAATTTCAATTTTTACATTTTTAGGTAATGTTGCAACAGCAACAGTACTTCTTGCTGGTTTATGGTGTCCAAAATAGTGAGAGTATACTTCATTTACTTTTGCAAAATCATCCATATCTGTTAAGAAAATTGTTGTTTTAACCACATCATTAAAGTGTGCTCCTGCTGCTTCTAGTACATAAAATAGATTTTTCATAACTTGATGTGTTTGATTTACTACATCTTCTGCTACAACTTTGCCTGTCTCATCCATACCAATCTGTCCTGATGTATAAATCATTCCATTGGCTACGATAGCTTGAGAGTAAGGTCCTATGGCTGCTGGTGCTTCTGTTGTTGCGACGAATTTCATTGGTTTATCCTTTAAAGTTTTTGTGGGGTAGAGCTTTACTATTTCTCTTCGTAGAAGATATAGCTGGTAGAGTAGTCTGAAAATTCAAAATAGACTCTTTTCTCTTCCTCATCTTTTTTTGAGTTAAAGTTTTTATCTAAAATCCCATAACCAAAACGATAGGGACGAGGATTTCCATCATCTGTTCCTGTTGCTGTAGAGAGTTTGTCAATATCTATAAATTTTTTTACAAGTTTATCTCCAGCGTAGACTTCGAGTGTACCATTTGTTCCTGTCCAGTTTTGGATAGAACGGCTCAGTTTATTTTGAGTCTCTTGGGTACATCCTCCAATAAAGAGTATAAAGGCAGTAATTATTAACAGTAGTTTTAATTTCATTTTTTATCCTTTAAAATTAAAACGCTATTTTAACATATCTATACCTAAAAGAAATCTTAAATAATCCTAAGTTGGCATTCCAAACTTTTGGGTGATAAGTTCTCCCTCACTGTTAAAGTAGAGATAATATAGTTTATCTTTTACTATAGACAAGTTTGTAAGATAACGAAGTGCCAAAGAGGCCTGAAGAGAAGCTATGTGCATTACCATAGATGCAATATTTCCTCCAACTTGGTGATTTGAACTATTAAAAACTTGAAAAGAGGCATTTTCAAAAAAACATACTTGTCCATTGAACTCTTCAACTGAACCATAAATCCATGGTATATTTTTTAGTTTACTGTATTTATCTATTGCTTCACGAACAGAAAGATTATCGGTTGCATCTAAAATTAAATCATAACGATTTTCTAGTTGACTGAATACTTTAAAATCCATACATAATGCATTTGCTTTTATAAAAGGATTTTTCTCTTTTAATAAGTTGACAACCACTTCTGCTTTTAGTTTTCCCTCATCTTTAAGGGTAAATGCTATTTGCCTATGAATATTGTGCAGACCTACGGTATCAAAATCAATTATATCTATCTGTCCAATTCCAGATGTTCCCAATGCCAAAGCAAGGCTACATCCCAAACCACCTGAACCTATAATGGCTATTTTTTTATTTTTTAAAGAGTTCTGTCTCTCTTCACCCCAAAGTTGAATCTGTCTATTAAAGTAATCTGCTGTTTTTATCATATGAAAGTGTAACAAAAAATTTTATATTTCTCCTAGTTCTCACGCTCAGCGTAGGGGGTAGGGGGGTATTTTATTGCTGTAGGTTCGATTTTATCGAACAAATTATTATGTTAAAAGTTAATTATTTGATTTGTAGAAATTATGGATTTGTATGGCGCGGTGGACGAGACTCGAACTCGCGACCCCCTGCGTGACAGGCAGGTATTCTAACCAACTGAACTACCACCGCACCGATAAAGAAAAAAGTATTTTATCTAAAATGACTTAATGTTATTTTAAATGGTGGTCGCTACAAGACTCGAACTTGTGACATCTACCTTGTAAGGGTAGCGCTCTACCAACTGAGCTAAGCGACCTAAATTATTACTGTTTGTTTAAGGACAAAAGTTTGGCGACCCCTAAAGGATTTGAACCTTTGTTTTTGCGATGAAAACGCAATATCCTTGGCCACTAGATGAAAGGGTCATCTTGACCGAACAATAATTGTTAAATGGTGACCCTTCATGGATTCGAACCATGGGCCCACTCCTTAAAAGGGAGTTGCTCTACCAACTGAGCTAAAAGGTCATTTAAAAAATGTGGCGCGGTGGACGAGACTCGAACTCGCGACCCCCTGCGTGACAGGCAGGTATTCTAACCAACTGAACTACCACCGCACCTATGTTTTATGGTGGTCGCTACAAGACTCGAACTTGTGACATCTACCTTGTAAGGGTAGCGCTCTACCAACTGAGCTAAGCGACCAACAGATGTTAATTTAAATAACGTGGTGACCCTTCATGGATTCGAACCATGGGCCCACTCCTTAAAAGGGAGTTGCTCTACCAACTGAGCTAAAAGGTCACGTTTTCGACTTAACCTTGTGATTAAGTGGACGGAATTATAGCCCATAAAGTTTTATATGTCAAGGGTTTTTGTGAAATTTATAAAAAAAATTTCAAAAGGGCTATTGAGGCATCTTTTGCTTGTTCTTGAACAGCCTCTCTATTACCCTTAAAAATATGATGTTGAACAATAATTTTATCTTTATAGATAACACCTAGATATACTGTTCCAATAGGTTTTTTATCTGTTCCACCTGTCGGTCCTGCAATGCCACTTACAGCAATACCATAATCAGCAGATGCCATTTTAATTACCCCTTTTAGCATCTCCTCTACACACTCTTTACTTACAGCTCCATAGTTAATTAAAGTCTCTTCTTTAACTCCCAGCCACTTGGACTTTATCTCATTAGCATAACTGACTACTGAACCATTAAGCACAGCAGAAGCTCCTGAGATGGCTGTAAACGCCGAAGCTACCCTTCCCCCAGTACAACTTTCGGCAAAGGTTATGGTTTGATTTTTCTCTTTTAGGGTGTTAATTATCTCTATAGTGTTTTGTTTTGTATTATTCTTTTTCATAGCTATTATTATACACAAAACATCTTTTAGCTATAATTCCATCAATTATTTAACTAGGTATATAAAAATGGAATTTAAAGATACACTACTACTCCCTAAGACAAAGTTCCCTATGCGTGGAAACTTACCAAACAATGAACCAAAACGATATAAGGCATGGTATGATGCCAATATGTATGAGCAGATGAAAAAAAATCGTGAAGGTGCCAAAAGCCGTGGTGAGACGTTTACACTTCATGATGGGCCTCCGTATGCCAATGGAGATATTCATATCGGTCATGCTTTAAATAAAACTCTAAAAGATATTATTCTGAAATACAACTACTTTCAAGGTAAATCGGTACGAATGATTCCAGGTTGGGATTGTCATGGGCTTCCTATTGAGCAAAAAGTAGAAGATAAGATGGGAAGAGCTAAAAAAGAGACGCTCTCTACCTCTAAATTTAGAGAGATTTGTAGAATTACAGCACAAAAGGCTGTTGAGGGGCAAAAAAAAGGATTTAAACAGCTTGGAATTATGGCTGATTGGGAAAATCCTTATGTAACTATGGATTATAAATTTGAGGCAAATATCTATAGAACGCTTTGTGAAGTGGCTAAAAAAGGCTTATTAGTAGAGCGTCATAAGCCTATTTTCTGGTCTTGGGCTGCAAGAACAGCATTGGCAGATGCCGAGGTGGAGTATGAGGATAAAGAGGATTACTCACTTTATGTAAACTTTGAGCTTTCAGATTTGGCAAAAGAGAAGCTTGGAATAGAAGGAAAAGCAGGTGTTGTAATCTGGACAACCACCCCTTGGACACTGCCATCAAATACAGGAATTGCCCTTAATCCTGAAGAGATGTATGTGTTAACTGATGATGGTCATATTGTGGCAGAGGCTCGTTATGATGATATGATTGCACAAGAGGTAGTTTCAGGTCATGCAAGTAGAAAAATTGCAGGAACAGAGCTTGAAAATATGTTAACCATCAATCCACTTAATGGAAGAAGTTCAAAAATTGTTCTTGGAGAGCATGTTCTTATGGATGGTGGTACAGGTTGTGTTCATACAGCTCCTGGGCATGGAGAGGATGATTACCGAGTAGGGCTTAAATATAACCTTGAAGTGGTTATGCCAGTTGATGAGCGTGGATGTTTTGATGAGTCTGTAGTGGGTCTTAACTTGATTCCAAATGCCGAGGATTTTGTGGGAATGCACATCTTTAAAGCGAATGAACCTATCTTAGAGCTTTTAGGGGATTCACTTCTAAAAGTTGGTAAATTTACCCACTCATACCCACACTGTTGGAGAACCAAAAAGCCATTAATCTATCGAGCCACCAATCAGTGGTTTATCTCGGTTGATGATAAGCCTGTGGACTCTGACGATTCTCTTAGAGAGAGTGCATTAAAAGCGTTGGATGATGTAACTTTCTATCCAAAAAGCTCAGAAAATAGACTTAAACCAATGGTAGAGGGGCGACCTGATTGGTGTATCTCTCGTCAAAGAAGTTGGGGTGTTCCTATTGCATTCTTTAGAGTAAAAGCTACCAAAAAAGTTATTTTTAATGAGAAAGTTCTTGACTTTGTAGCCAATATCTTTGAGCAGAACGGTACAGATGTTTGGTACGATATGGAGATTAGTGAACTTCTACACCCTGAGTGTGAATACAAGGCTGAAGAGCTTGAAAAAGTGGGTCATATTCTTGATGTCTGGTTTGATAGTGGTTCAACTTGGAACGCTGTGTTAGAGAGTGGAAATTACGATGCAGGAGAGTACCCAAGTTCACTCTATATTGAAGGAAGTGACCAACACAGAGGATGGTTTCAAACCTCTCTACTGTTAAGCTCTGCACTTCATCAAAAATCGCCATATAAAACACTGATTACTCATGGATTTACTGTTGATGCCAAAGGCGAGAAGATGAGTAAATCAAAGGGTAATGTTATTGCTCCTGATAAGGTCATAAAAAAGTATGGTTCTGAAATTCTTAGACTATGGGTTGCTCTTAGTGATTATCAATCAGACCTAAAAATCTCTGATGGAATCTTGCAACAGACAGCCGAGCAGTACAGAAAACTAAGAAATACCTTTAGATTCTTGATGGCAAATGTGGATGGTCTTGAAAAAGTAGTAGAGCCAAGTGAATATGGTGAACTTGACAGATGGATTTTAACTAGAGCTAAAGAGGTATTTGATTCGGTTAACGCTTCATTTGCAGAGTATGACTTTTTAAGAGGTTTTGCCACACTAAACAACTTTGTAACCAATGAGCTAAGTGGTATCTATATGGATATTACCAAAGATAGACTCTACTGTGACGCTCAAAACTCAGCAACGAGAATGTCAACACAATCTGCTATGGTAGTAATGGCTAAAGCGATGATGGCACTGGTTGCTCCTGTACTTACCTATACTATTGATGAGGTTTTGGATTACGCCCCTGCCATTGTAAAAGGCGACATGAAAAATGTATTTGATTTGGTCTACGAAGAGCTTCCTGTAGTTGAACCATCATTTAATGATACACTTTTAGTAGAGGCAAGAGGTAAGTTCTCGGAGTCAATTGATAAGCTTAAAAAAGAGAAAGTAATAAAATCAACCCTAGAGCTAGAGATTATCGGAGATGCATCACGCTTTGATATTAACAACAGACAAGATTTAGAAGATTGGTTTGTAGTCTCTGCTATTAAAGAGGCTTCAGAGCAAGAGCAACTCGGAAGTTTTGAAGTAGATGGAAAAACATTTACAGTTCACAGAGCAGAGAAGGAAAAATGTCCAAGATGTTGGAAATTTACCTCTAACAGCGAAGAGGAAGCATGTGAAAGATGTGCCGAGGTTGTAGCTTAATGTTTGATTTAAGCCAACCCATCCCCACCGAAGTAGTGGTGGGGTCTAT
>Ga0256843_1001885_pt1 | contig 15953 bp, 12 predicted proteins | sample AlvinellametaG_FD_191572 | JGI IMG/M metagenome (GOLD analysis project Ga0256843, IMG submission 191572) | Pompeii worm associated microbial communities from hydrothermal vent at the East Pacific Rise, Pacific Ocean - Alvinella | ecosystem: Host-associated > Annelida > Integument > Unclassified ... | reverse complement strand
GGACAGATTCAACAAGATACTCATACATCTCATCTGAACTTGTTACATCGATTTTATGAATGTTAGTTGGCAGTTCTGTATCAAATCTAGTGGCTATAAGGTTTACATCTGCACCTTTTAAGTAGAGTGCAGTTGCAAGTGCTGAGGCCATCTTACCACTTGAGAAGTTTGAGAGATAGCGTACATCATCAATCTTCTCAATAGTCCCACCGCCAGTTACTATCACTTTTCTATCAAGCCAGAACTCCTCTTTTAAGAGCTCACGAGCTGTTTCATAAAAGATATCAAGTGGTTCGGCCATAGCACCGTCACCGACTGTTTTACAGGCAAGCTCTTTTGTCTGTGTATCTATAAACGTGTAGTTGGCAATACCAAGCATCTTAAAGTTTGCCTGAGTTATAGGGTGCTTTATCATATTTGTATTTGCCGATGGTGCGATGATCTTCACACCAGGGTAGGCAAGTGCACACTGCAGGAGTATGTTGTCAGCAATGGCATTTGCCAGCTTTGCAATGGTATTTGCCGTTGCTGGTGCTATAACCATTACATCTGCCCACTCTGTGATTTTGATGTGGTTGAAGTCATTTGACCAGTCTTCATTGGTGTCATCAAGGACTTTGTTTGATGTCAATGTTTCAAAAGTCAAAGGAGTGATAAATTTTTTTGCACTCTCACTCATAACGACGCGAACTTCTGCACCTGCTTTTACAAAGTGACGTACAAGTTCCAGTGATTTATATAGAGCGATAGAACCAGTGACAGCTAAAAGTATCTTTTTATTTGCTAATAAATTGTTTGGAATATTCATAATATGTCTTTAGTTTTTTATGAGTATTTTACCCTAAAAATCTTAGAAAAGAGATTTTTACTTTTAAATTGTTACGAGAAGCTACAGTATTAAAAAAGATTGGGAATTATTTGAATAAATGAGAAATAATTATATCTCCGTGCATTACAATGAGAGAAATAACTCAAAAAAATATAAATGAGGTTAGAAATGACAAAGACACTATTACAAAACATTGAGGCAGTTCCACCTATGCCAGAATCAGTTCAAGAGGTTGAAAGAGTTTATCAAAATCCCGAGTCAACATTTGAAGATATGCAAAAGGCTATAGAAAAAGACCCTCTTCTTACTGCGAATATTTTACGTATAGTTAACTCTCCAATGTATGGAATGAAGAGTACCGTCTCAAGTGTAAAACAGGCAATATCATTGCTTGGAAAAGATGCTGTTCGAACATTTGCTATTGCAAGTATTGTTGATTCTGCATTTGAAATTGATCTTTCACCTTATAATATGACAAAAGAGGATTTTGCAAAAGCATGTGATGAACAACTTGCCTTGACACTTCATTGGCTGGCACGAACTGAGCCTAAAAATCTTGCTATTTTGGGGCCTGCATCGTTTTTAGTTGATATTGGTCGTGTAATTATTGCAAAAACACTTGTTGAAGATGGAAAAGCTGATGTTATTCAAAAAGCACTTTTAGCGGGTGAAGATATAGCAAGTGCTGAAAAAACAGCATGTGGAGCACAAACAACAGATGTGACTGCAACACTGTTTCATAAATGGGGATTTGATTCTGAAATGGTTCATGTTATCCGTTACAGCGATGATCCAGAAGGTGCAAACCCAGATGAACAGAGAATGGCAGCAGAGTTAAAAGCTGTTCGTGAGACAGTATTGCCAAATGGTGATATAACACAAGAGTCTATTGCTACTGCAAAAGATACTATTGAAGAGTTTGACTTAGATATGCCAAGTTATGAAAAAGCATTACAAAAAATGGAAGAAGCTCAAGAATAAACGATTTTTTTAAAGTGATGATTTTTATCATCACTTTTTTTATTACTTTCTACCGAAAAATTTATAGTAAAAATCTTTAACAAGACGCATTTTTGCTCTGCTTAGTACAAGATTACCACTTGCTACGGTTCCACTTGTTACTGTTGTTCCAGCTGCTATCATTACATCATCTTCTATCGTTACAGGTGCTACGAGCTGTGAATCACTACCTATAAATACATTTTTTCCAATGATAGTTTTGTATTTGTTTTTACCATCATAGTTGCAAGTAATTGTTCCAGCACCGATGTTTGTTCCTTCATCTACTTCAGCATCACCGATGTAGCTTAGGTGTCCTGCTTTTACACCCTTGAGTGTTGCTTTTTTTGTCTCTACAAAGTTACCAATGTGTGTATCTGTAATGTGTGAGAGTGGACGCAGGTGAGCCATAGGACCACAGTCAGAGTTTATCATGGTGCTATCTTCTACAACACTGTGTGCTTTTATGTGCGAGTTGATGATTTTACTCTCACCTGTGATGCGACAACCGTTCTCAATGATAGACTCACCTTCAAAAACAACTCCCTCTTCGATATAGATAGTCTCAGGAAGTTGCATACTTACACCTGCAGCCATCCACTTTGTTTTTATACGTCTTTGCATAATAACCTCTGCATCGGCGAGATCTTTTTTGGAATTTACACCTTTGAAGTGCTCTTCATCAACCAAAAGTGGAATAATTGTCGCATCATCTGCCTTTGCCATAGCAATAACATCTGTAAGGTAGTACTCTTTTTGTGCATTGTCATTGGAGAGTTTTGGAATGTACTTCTCTAAAATATCACGTGAAAAGGCATAAATGCCTGCATTTACTGTTGTAGTGTTGAGTTCTGCCTCATTTGCATCTTTTTGCTCCACGATATACTCTACATGTCCATCACGAATGATGACTCTTCCATATCCGTTTGGATCTTCAAGATCAAAGATACTCATAATGATGTCAGCATTGAGCTCCAAAAATCCCTCTAGTGCCTCTGCCGTGATGAGTGGCATATCTCCGTTGAGAACTAAAACTTTTTCATGTTTTGGTTTGATACCCATAACAGCACCGCCGGTTCCTGGAAAGTTTGTTGCATCTTGTTCAACAAAGTTGATATCATCAAAATATTTTTGCATGGCAGCAATAACTGCATCTTTTTGGTGTGCTACAACAACAGTTATGTCATCTGAGAGTTTTTTTGACTCTTTAATGATGTGATAGAGCATCTCTTTACCGCTGATAGGGTGCAGTACTTTTGCTTTGTTTGATTTCATACGGGAGCCTTTACCGGCTGCTAAAATAATAATACTGATTTTTTCTTGTTGCATCTTGTCTCTTTTTAAAAAATATTTTCGCATTTTATCATTTTTTCTTTTATTTCTTTATTTATCATTCACATAAGCCTAGTATAATTTTATAAATTTATATAAAGAGCATATATTTGAAAATTACGCAAACCAAATTGATATTATTAACAAGCCTTTTTTTGCTTGTTTTTGATAATTATACTTTTTTTCAAAATCTAGTAAAAGTTTACCCGTTTGATACAAACTATTTCTTTGTTATTTCTACAGCTGTAGTACTTTTCTTTTTTACTGTACTCCTGTTGAGTCTTGTATCTACACGATGGACAATTAAACCAATAGTTATTGTTGTATTGTTGATATCTTCTTTAACAAATTATTTTATGAATAGTTATAATGTTGTTATTGATGAAAGCATGATACGTAATATGATGCAAACAAATCTAGATGAATCTTTAGATCTTGTAACTTTAAAACAGGTACTTTATTTTATATTTTTAGGTTTAGTACCTTCTTGGTATGTTTATAAAATAAAACTTGTTTCTCAAGACTACAAAACTGAAATAGTTTCTCGTTTTAAGTTAATAATCCTTTCAATCATTGTTATTGTTCTAAATGTTTTTCTTCTGAGTAAACACTATACATCTTTTGCACGTGAGCATAAACCACTGCGTTATACAGTTAATCCTGAGTATTGGATCTATTCAACAGGTAAATATATCAATAAAACATTCAACAATGGACCTATTGTTGTTCGTCCTATTGGTGAAGATGCGAAAATTATAAAATCTTCTGACACCAATCGTTCAAAACTTGTCATAATGGTAGTTGGTGAGGCTGCAAGAGCAGATCATTTTAGTCTAAATGGATATGACAGAGAAACAAACCCTGCGTTGAAAAATGAAGATATTATCAATCTTTCAAATGTAAGTTCATGTGGTACGTCTACTGCAGAATCAGTTCCGTGTATGTTTTCTGTATATGATAGAGGTGATTATAGTTATAAAAAAGGGATATCCACAGAGAATGTTTTAGATGTATTAAAGCATACAGGTAAAGTTGCAATATTGTGGCGGGATAATAATTCTGACTCAAAAGGTGTTGCATTACGAGTACCACACTCTAATTTTAAAACGTCTGCAAATAATTCAGTCTGTATTGAAGGCGAATGTAGAGATATAGGTATGTTAAATGGGTTGGATTCTTTTATTGCAAAAAATAAAGGAAAAGATATTTTGATAATATTACATCAAATGGGAAATCATGGTCCAGCTTATTATAAGCGTTATCCTAAGGAGTATGAAAAATTTAAACCAACTTGTAAAACAAATCAACTTCAAGAGTGTTCACAAGAAGAAATAGTTAATGCATATGATAATGCACTACTTTATACAGATTCTTTTCTTAAAGAAGTTATAAATTTTTTAAAAAAATATGATAATCAATATGATACTGCCATGATATATATGTCAGATCATGGCGAGAGTCTTGGAGAAAATGGTGTTTATCTCCATGGACTTCCATATTTTATGGCTCCTGATGCTCAGACGCATATAGGTGCACTGTTATGGTTTGGTAAAAATATGCGAGAAGAACTTGCAATTAAAAATATTGAACAAAGAGCTGATAAAGAGTATTCTCAGGATAATCTTTTTCATACAATATTGGGACTCTTTAATGTAAAAACAAAAGTCTATAAAAAAGATATGGATATATTAAAGAAATAATTTTTTAAATTAATGAGTGAAATTTTTTAAAAAAGATACAGACAACCTGAAGTCTAATAAAATTTGTGGTATTATAATGACAATATAATTTCAAACAAGGTTTGTGAATGGATTTAGGTACGGTCATTGGTATTGTTTTAATTATGGCGCTTCTTTTAGGTGCTATGGTTATGGGTGTTGGTATCGGTGCATATATCGATATTCCATCAGTCCTTATTGTTATCGGTGGTAGTATCGGTGCATTGATGGTTGCATTTAAACCTTCGCAGATGAAACAGTTTACAAAAATCTTCATGAAGGCTATCAAGCCTGGGGAAGAAGATATTGGTGAACTTATCAAAAAACTTGTTGAGTTTGCAACAAAAGCCAGAAAAGAGGGGATACTCGCTCTTGAGGGTGATGTCAACAGTGAAGAGAATGAGTTTTTGAAAAAAGGGCTCTCAATGGCAATTGACGGAAGTGAACCTGACACTATCCGTGAACTATTAGAAATCGAGATGGAACAGACAAGTACACGTCACAAGGTCAATGGTTCTATCTTTAGTCAGTGGGCAGGACTTGCAGGTGCTATGGGTATGATTGGTACACTTATCGGGCTTGTTGCGATGCTTTTAAATATGGCCGATCCATCAGCTATTGGTCCATCAATGGCAGTTGCCTTACTGACAACCATGTATGGTGCTATGATTGGTAATATCTTTGGTGCACCAATTGCAACTATTTTAGCAATTCGTAATGATGATGAGACAATGGTTAAAGAGATGATCATAGAAGGTATCATGTCTATTCAAGCAGGAGATGCGCCGCGTGTATTAGAAGCTAAATTACTTGCATATTTAGCTCCAGCTGATCGCGTGAGCCAGTTTGACTAATGGGTAAGAAAAAGTGTCCTGAGTGTGAAGAGTGTCTTCCTGCGTGGCTAGCTGCGTTTGGGGACTTGATGTCTCTTCTTTTGTGTTTCTTCGTACTTCTTCTCTCTATGAGTAGTATGGATGCAAAAAAGGTCTCTGAAGCAATAGGTTCACTCTCAGGTGCGATGAGCGTACTTGAAGGCGGAACAAAAACAGAGATCTCAAAGCAGCGTATTCAAGAGTCTACTCCTATTGAATCACAAGATGAGACAAGTGAAGTAGTAAACAGAATTCAGCAGGCTGCCAATGATGCAAATGAGATGATGGAAAAGGCACAGGGTCCGGAAGTAAGTGTGGAGGAAGCAGAAGATGGTTTTGTTATCAAGCTTCCAGCAGCACTACTTTTTAAACCTGGAAGTGCAACTATAGAAAATCAGGATGCACTGCTTTTTTTAAAGCGTATAGCTCTTATTATCTCAGAACTGCCAAATGATTTAGAAGTTAGTGTTCAAGGACATACAGACAATACAAAGCCTGCTCCTACATCTCCATTTAAAGATAATTGGGAACTCTCTACAGCCCGTGCTATCTCAGTACTTCATGAATTGGAACTCGATGGTGTCAATCCGGCGCGTATGTTTGCAGCAGGTTTTGCACAATACAGACCAATTGCAACCAATGCTACAGAAGCAGGACGAGAAAAAAACAGAAGAGTTGAGTTGCACTTTTATGGAAAGAAAAGTACAGATAATACAAAAGAGACACAATCTATCTTAGACAAGGTACAAAAGTAAACAATGCTTAGAATAGTTCTTGTCTCTTTACTTTTAGCTGCAGGACTCTTTGGAGCAACTGATGCAACCATCCCTACTGTAAACTTTAACCTAGCAGCTCCTGAGTCTCCAAAACAGCTGGTCTCATCACTCAATGTCCTTGTTGTTCTTACACTGCTTTTTTTAGCACCTTCACTTGTTATGGTGATGACAACTTTTACTCGTTTTGTTATTGTTTTTGGTTTTTTACGCCAAGCACTTGGAACGCAGCAGGTGCCTCCGACACAACTGTTGGTAATGCTTGCGATGATTCTTACCTTTTTTGTAATGGAACCAGTAGGCACCAAAGCATATGAGCAGGGGATAAAGCCTTATGTAGAAGAGAAAATTGGCTATGAAGAGGCATTTCAAAGGACAACACTTCCTTTTAAAAACTTTATGATACGCAATACTCGTGAGAAAGATTTAGCTCTCTTTTTGCGTATACGTAAGATGGAAAACCCAAAGAGTGTGGCAGATGTTCCGCTCTCTATTGTTATTCCGGCATTTATTATCAGTGAGTTAAAAACAGCATTTGAGATAGGCTTCTTGCTCTTTTTACCATTTTTGGTGATTGATATGGTTGTTGCATCAATTTTGATGTCAATGGGTATGATGATGCTTCCGCCTGTTATGATATCTCTACCATTTAAGATTTTGGTTTTTGTACTTATCGATGGGTGGAATTTGCTCATTGGTAACTTGATAGCATCAATAAAATAGCTTAGAATTAGGAAAGAATGTGGATTGTAAATATTTTGGTCAGTGTGGTGCATGTAGACTTTATGAAGATGGTTACAGCGCACAGCTAGAAAAAAAGGTTCAAGAGAATAAAGAGCGTTTTGCTTCCTACTACAAGGGTGAGATCTCAGTCTATGCATCTAAAGAGGAACACTACAGAGCTCGAGCGGAGTTTAAAGTCTGGCATGTAGATGATGAGATACATTACGCTATGAATCACATAGAACATAAAGGTGTTGTGCTCATAGATAGCTGTCCACAGGTAAGTGAGTCTATCAATACACTTATGCCAAAGCTTCTAGAAGCCATAAAAGAAGAAGATCTTGGTCAAAAGCTCTTTGGAGCAGACTTTTTAAGCTCTACAAAGGGAGAGATAGTTGTCTCTTTGTTGTATCACAGACGCCTTGATGCTGCATGGGAAGAAAAAGCAGCAAAAATAGCGCAGAATCTGGGTATTTATATCATTGGTCGCTCACGCAAACAAAAAGTGGTGATAGGGCAAGATTATATTACCGAGCATCTTACTGTTAATAACAAAGAGTATAGATTTCACTACATAGAAAACTCATTTACACAGCCAAATCCTCATGTAAATGAGAAGATGATAGGCTGGGCAATGGATAGCTTTAAAGATCAAAAGGGTGATCTCTTAGAGCTCTATTGTGGAGCAGGGAACTTCACCATTCCATTTGCTACTATTTTTAAAAAGATTCTTGCTACTGAGATATCAAAATCTTCTATTAATGCTGCAAAACAGAATATGAAACTCAATGATATTACAAATATTGAGTTTGTTCGTATGAGTGTAGAAGAGTTTGTTCAGGCACTTGATGGTGTACGTGAGTTTAGAAGAATGAAAGATATTGATATTAAATCATATGACTTTTCTTCTATCTTTGTTGATCCGCCTCGTAGTGGGATGGATGAGTACTCTTGTCAGTTTGCTTCGCGTTTTGATACAATAGTTTATATTTCATGTAATCCGGTGACACTGCAAAGAGATTTAGAGATACTGACAAAGACACATAAGGTAGAAGCTATGGCTCTTTTTGATCAGTTTCCATACACACATCATGTAGAGATGGGTGTGAAACTTGTAAAAAACAAAGGATAAAAGATGAAGAGAGTTTTTTTTATATTTTTTCTATACGCTACAACGATAAACGCTACCGATATTGAACTCCATCGTGTAAGTGTCATGGTTGATGATATTAAAGAGTTGCGTGAGCACTATGAGAAGGCTCTGCAAGAAGAGCAACAAAAAAATGAAACACTGCAAAAAAAGTTGAACATGGCACTTGAGGCTGTAAAAAGTTTGAGAAGTCAAATAAAAAGTGAAATTTCATCTCAAAAAGTTTGTCAAAAGCTTATAGTTAAAGAAGAAAACAGTTTTCCAAAACTAAAAACAGAGGCAAAAGATGAGCAAAAAATCATTGTTTTTAAAGCTGCACCTTTTCGTTTGAAAAACAATGCAAAGATATATAATAACTTTGAAAATCCAAAGTATATTACAACATGGGATGCAGGTCGTTCTTTCACATCCAATCAAAAGACAACGAATGGCTGGGTGAAGATCACAGGTTATTTTATCGATAGAGTATGGCAACCAGCTACTCAGGACCTTTGGGTAGAGGAAAAAAATGTCATACAAAGAGAAAGCAGTGATTAAATGAAAAAAATACTTATAATCAGTGATGGTATTACTGGTGAACGTTTTATTCAAAGAGTTGCTGAAACCTATACGAGTGAAAACATTTACTATGTTGTTGAGTTAAAAGCAAAAGAGTATGAGGATGTTAATCCTGCCCGTTTTAAGTTTTACGAATTTGATCCGACTAGTTTTTATAAACTCTCAAATCTACTTAAAATGGAGTTTATCCAGGTTATTATTGCCATGGATAATCAAGCTGATCTTGAAAATACTATTAAAAATATCCGTATGGTTAAAAAACAGTTACGTATTATTGTTTTAGATCAGTGGGGTATCTACAATGAAGATCCAAATATTGTTTTAGTAAAAGCCAAAGATATTTTAGCATCACGTTTGTTAGATTATTTGCCAAATGTTCCTGTCATCGCGCAAAATGTAGGTCTTGGTGAAGGTGAGATTATGGAGGTGCTTGTTCCTTTTGGCAGCTCCTTTGTTTATAAACATATAGGTGTTATTGAGCAGAAAAACTGGCGTATTGTTGCCATCTATCGTAATAGAAAGCTGATAATGCCTTCTCGTAGAAGAATGATTCAGCCTAATGATATGTTGGTACTTGTCGGTGATCCTGCTGTACTAAAATCCGTCTATAAAGCGATCAAACAAGAACTTGGACAGTTTCCTGAGCCATTTGGAACAAATATTTTACTCTATATTGATATGAAGATTGTTGCTCATGAAAATATAAAAAGACTTATACATCATGCGGTATATATTCATACAAAGTTTAAACACGATTTGGTTATAAAAGTTGTCAATCCTGCAAATATTGAAATACTGGAATATATTAAAAGCTACAGAGATTTAGATGTTGTTGTCGATATAGATTATAACAGTACAAATGTAAGTAAAGCATTCTACAGAGATATTAAACTATATCATGTAGGATTGGTTATTGTTTCAAGAGAAATGTTTGCTGACTATTATGTACGTAAAGCTCTTTATGAGGCACATGTTCCAGTACTCAAGCTTTCAAACAGAAGTTTTGAAAATGTAAAAGATGCAACGTTAATTCTTTCTGACAATAGAGATTTGGAAAAGATTTCTGCAACGATTTTTGATATTTCTGAGCAGATGAACCTAAATCTTGAGCTTTATAATTATATACATGAGCATCAAGAAGAAAAAGAGCAGGTGATAGAACATTACTATAATCTATCAGCAATTTTTTCAAAATCTATCAAAGTCATTAAGGAAAATGAAAATCCAATTCGTGCTTTACAACATAAAGAAAATTTTGTTCAGATTCTGCCTTTTACAGCAAAAATCACAACAAGAAGAGTATATGCACTCTTTTCCACTGACAGTGAGAAGCTTTATTTCAAGTTGGATGACTATCATCAGATCTTTATTCCTGTACAACTTTGATTTAGGTACTTTTTAGGCATTTTGAAGTATTATCTATCATATTAATTTTTGGATAGATAATGCAAGTACATATTCCCCTTAAAAAAGCTGTTGATTACTCATACGATATTACAATAGACACTCTTCCCAAACGTCATTTTGACACCAAAGTAGCTATAGTTACAAATCCGAAGGTCGCTGGATTACATTTGGCTTATCTTTTAGCAAATATTTCGGCTAAGGAACTCTACATTATTACTGTTCCAGATGGTGAAGAGTATAAAAATCAAGCATCTGTAGACTTGATCATGGAGTCACTTTTTAATCATCGTTTCAACCGTAAGTCTTTACTTATTGCTTTTGGTGGTGGTGTTATTGGTGATATGACAGGTTATGTGGCAAGTATCTATCAGCGTGGAATCGATTTTGTTCAGATTCCTACTACATTGCTTTCTCAAGTTGATGCTAGTGTTGGCGGTAAGACAGGGATCAATAACAAATACGGTAAAAACCTCATTGGTGCGTTTCACCAGCCACAAGAGGTGCTTATTGATGCACACTTTCTAAAGACACTTCCAAAACGAGAGTTTGGTGCCGGTGTTGCTGAAGTGGTGAAGATGGCAGTAACTTTTAACAAAGAGTTCTTTGAGTTTTTAGAAAAGGCTGACTTAAATGATACTGTAGAACTGGCAAAAGCAATACAGTATGCTGTTGAGACGAAAGCATCGGTGGTTGCTCAAGATGAAAAAGAGCATGGATTACGTGCAGCACTTAACTATGGACATACGTTTGGACATGTTATTGAAAATGAGACACAATATAAACAGTACCTTCATGGTGAAGCTGTTGCTATTGGGATGGTTATGGCAAATCATCTCGCTGTTCGCTTAGGACTTATGACAGAAGAAGAAGCTCAACGTGTTGAAAAGTTACTTCAAAAGTATGATCTTCCAACTTCATATACGATTAAAGATGTTACATCATTCTATGAGACTTTTTTCTTAGATAAAAAAAGTTCAGACAGTAACATAACGTTTATTTTACCAAAAGGCTTGGGTGATGTTGTTATGCTTGATTCTATTCCTAAAGAAGAAGTTATCGCTGTATTAGAAGAGTTTGGAGAAAAATAATGAGATTCTTTCTTGCTACGTTCTTTATCTCTGTACTTTTTGTACAAGCTTTAGTCGCTGAGAACAATACGGATCTTAATAGCACAAAACAAACAGAGCTTGAAGCACAAGAAGCAAAACGAATTCTTGAGAAAAAGATACAAAACTACCTTAATGATATTCATCAGCTAGATACACAAATATCTGATGAAAATGTCTGGATTAAGAGCTATGCCTCTTATTTGGCATCTTTAGAGGTCAAAAATAATCTTGAAAATATTAGAAAACGTATCCAATGGCTTACAAAAAATGCTAAAAATTCTACTGATTTTGATGAGTTAAACGGACTGATATCAAAAGAGAATATTTTGGCTTCGCAGATTGCAAAACTCAAAGGTGAAAATAATGCTCCTTTTGCAGATCTGATCACACCTCCAAAACTAGATGAAATTCCTAAGATTTCAAACCCTTTTGAAGTTTTTAATGGTCTTTCTCTTATAAAAAAGATGGATGCAGGGTATGAAGATTATAAAAAGAAAAAAGAGAATCTTGCAGTACTTGTCAATCTTTTACAAAAAGAGCTCGTTATCTATAAAAAGCTTTATGATTTAAATCCAAAAGAGTATAAAGAGAAGTATTTACAAAAAAAACGTGAACTTGAGCGTTTTAAAAGAGCTCTTGATACGATGAGTGTGACTTTGGATGTTTATCAAAAACGTCTTGAAATTGCTAAAATAAATATTAACAAAGGTATTGAAAAACAAGTTTATGGCCTAATGAAAATAGGTATAGCTATTTTACTTGTCTTTTTTGTCTTTTTCCTCTTAAAACTTGTTGTTAAAAAGTATATTACAGATAATGAACGTTTTTATATGGCAAACAAGATTATTACTTTTACTAACTTTACAATAATTATTTTAATTCTCTTTTTTAACTATATTGAAAATGTAAGCTATCTTGTAACTATCTTGGGATTTGCATCAGCGGGTATCGCTATTGCCATGAAAGACTGGTTTATGTCTATTCTTGGATGGCTTGTTATTGTTTTTGGTGGGAGTATCCACGTAGGAGATAGAATTCGTGTCGATATGGATGGGATGAAGTATGTTGGAGATGTTTTAGATATTTCACTATTACGTATTACTATACTAGAAGATATTACACTGACATCTATTATGCAAAATCGTCGTGCCGGACGTATCATCTTTGTACCAAACAACTACATCTTTACGCGTATGATTGCCAACTACACACACCACTCCCTCAAAACTGTATGGGATGGGGTAAAGATTACTATTACATATGATTCAAATCACAAAAAAGCTATGCACCTTGTAAAAGAGATAGCTAAAAAGTACTCAAAAGGCTACACGGACATTACAAGAAAGCAGTTAAACAAACTGCGCCAGCACTACAGTCTTAAAAATACAAATGTTGAGCCACGTATCTACTCTTTTATAGAACCACATGGTATTGATATTGAAGCGTGGTACCTTACTAATGCTTATGGAACATTGACACTTAGAAGTGTTATCTCAACAGAGATTATTGATGCATTTAAAGCAGAAGATGATATCACCATCGCATACCCTACACAAAAAATCAATCTGGATATGCAACAACATATGCCGATTGTACATAATGATGAGTTGGTTTAGATGAAGCAAAAAGTATATTTTAAAACATTTGGCTGTAGAACAAATCTCTATGACTCACAGGTGATGATGAGTGCACTTAAAGAGTACGATATCACAGAGAATGAAGATGAAGCAGATGTAGTAGTGATAAACTCCTGTACCGTCACAAATGGAGCCGATACACATGTACGCTCATATATCTCACAGCTGGAGAAAAAAGGGAGTGATAAAAAGCTCTTTTTAACAGGCTGTGGAGCACATACAAAGGGTGAGAGCCTGCTGCGTGAGGGCAGGGTGCATGGTGTCTTTGGACAGAGTGAAAAAGAGAAGATTGATGCACTGCTGAAAAAAGAGCAGCCATTTTATGAAAAAGGTGATCTAAACCACATCGATGAGATGGTTGTAGATGAGTTTGTCGGTAAAAGCCGTGCATTTATCAAGATACAAGAGGGGTGTAACTTTCGTTGTTCTTACTGCATCATTCCCTATGTTCGTGGTGATGCAAGAAGTATGGATGAGGGACGTATACTCGAGCAGGTAAGACGCTTGGCTGGTAATGGTTTTGGTGAGTTTATCTTAACAGGAACAAATGTAGGCTCTTATGGACAAGATACTAAGACATCGTTAGCACAGCTGATGAAGAAGATGTCGATGATTCGTGGTGTTCGCCGTATTCGTTTAGGGAGTGTAGAGCCTATTCAGATAGGAGATGAGTTTAAAGAGATACTTGATGAGCCGTGGATGGAGAAGCATATGCACATAGCATTGCAGCACACCTCTCCAAAGATGCTCAAACTTATGAACCGCCGTAATGTCTACAGACAAGACAGAGAGCTTTTTGAGTTCTTGGCAGAGAAGGGTTATGCGATAGGAACAGACTTTATCACCGGTTTTCCAGGGGAGAGTGAAGAGCTGTGGCGTGAGGCTATGGAGAATGCAAAAGCACTGCCGCTTACACATCTGCATGCTTTTACCTACTCTAAGCGTGATGGAACACCTGCAGCTGTTATGAAGCCCGAAGTAAATGGTAAGGTGGCAAAAGAGCGTCTACATGAGCTAGAGTCTTTGGTCGCGCAGAAAAACTATGACTTTAGAAGAGCTTTTAGTGGAGAGCTAGAAGTGCTTGTAGAGTCTTATAAAAGTGGACTTTATCATGGACTAGATCAACACTTTAACAAGATTGTTATTGAGTCTGATGAAGATCTACTCGGTAACTGGGTTAATATTACTAAATATGAAGTCAAAAAGGAGCATAATTATGCCAAGCTCTAAAATGAATCGGTTAGCACTTTATATATCTGCTTTTTTTGTTATTGTTCTTATTTTATTTGCTCTTTTACGTGATACAGCAGATGCGATTACTTTACGTGAGGCACAAAAGCTATTGAAGAATCATGAAGTAAGTAAAGTAATCGCTACAAAAGAGTATGTCTACCTTAAAACAAAAGAAAACAATCTGTATAAAATCGCATCATCACAGGTAACACCTCGTATGTTTGTTGACTATAAAGTGGAAATAGGTTCAAAAAACAATATATTACTTTATATTTTGATCTTTATCATTACTTTGGGTATAGGATCTTTAATCATTAAGTTGTTGCAAAAAAGAGGTCTCTTTGAAAATATAAACTTTCAAAAATCAAATTTAAAATCGGGTACGACATCTGCTAATCCTATGGATCTCTCTTCTCCTGTTGTTCCACTAAAGAGTGATGTCAGTTTTGATGATATTGGTGGTATCAGTGATGTTAAAATAGAGCTTGAAGAGATCATTGATTTTATGAAAAACCCAAAACGCTACAAAAATTTTGGAGCACGCATGCCAAAGGGTGTCTTACTTGTAGGCCCTCCGGGTGTCGGTAAGACGATGATAGCAAAAGCAGTTGCCAATGCTGCCGATGTTCCTTTTTACTACCAAAGTGGTGCTTCATTTGTACAGATTTATGTAGGAATGGGAGCAAAGCGTGTACATGAGCTTTTTGCTGCTGCAAAGAAGAATGCTCCCTCTATAATTTTTATAGATGAAATAGATGCAGTGGGTAAAAAGCGTGATGGACAAAGAAATGATGAGCGTGAGGCAACGCTTAATCAACTCCTAACTGAGATGGATGGTTTTGAGGGTTCAAGTGGTGTTATTGTCATTGCTGCAACGAACAAGATAGATGTACTTGATTCAGCACTGCTTCGTGCAGGGCGTTTTGATAGAAGGGTTTTTGTAGAATTACCTACAAAAAAAGAGCGGGAGTCTATTTTAGAAAAATATTTAAAAACAGTACCGCATGATTTGGATATTTCTGTTATAGCATCCATGACAGTAGGCTTTAATGGAGCTGCACTTGCTGCTTTAGTGAATGAAGCTGCACTTTTAGCACTACGTCAAAATGATTTTCAAGTAACAATCGAGCACTTTGAAATGGTAAAAGATAAAGTGATGTTTGGTAAAAAGAAACTACAGATGCTCAATGACAGACAAAAGGCATATCGTATCAGTTATCAAGCTGGTAAAGTGTTTGTAGCTACCTATTATGATCTTCCTTTTGAAAAACTTATGCTATCAAATGAGCATCTCACACCTGCAACCAACGAACCATTTATAAAACAAGAGCTTGAAGCACGTGTAAAAATGCTTATTGCTGGTAGTATTACATGTGATATCAAGTATGGAGAACATGCAAGTAGTGCTAAAAATGATTTGGATGAAGCTAAAGAGATTGTTCGTAAAATGGTGCTTGAATATGGAATGGGTTCATCACTTGTAGCTGATGAAAAAGAGCAAGAGGTACTCTTAAAACGTTTAAGTGATGAGACAACTGTACTGCTTCAAAAATTTGAAAATGTTATTGCTGTTATTGAGAGTGAACTACGTGAGTATGAGAGTGTGACAAAGC